>Ga0256404_1003648_pt1 | contig 30625 bp, 23 predicted proteins | sample RumenRJG_01DNA_FD_185990 | JGI IMG/M metagenome (GOLD analysis project Ga0256404, IMG submission 185990) | Bovine rumen microbial communities from Lethbridge, Alberta, Canada - RJG_01 | ecosystem: Host-associated > Mammals > Digestive system > Stomach > Rumen | place: Canada: Alberta | collected...
TCTTGTAGTAGTCCTCCAACTTCACCAGATACGGCCCGATGTTGTTGTTGCCCAGCTCGTTCTCTATCTCGCTGCGGGTCTTCAATCCACTGGCTATGCAGGTCAGAATGGAAAAATATGTCACATAGTCGGTGCCGAACTCTTCTATCAAGATATTCTTTCCCTCATTGATAAACGGTGAGTTCTCTTCTGTCAGTGCACCTAGCATATCGTCACGGCGAATCTTTCCCTTATCGAGTAGCAGCGAGACATACCAGGGAACGCCCCCAGTGATACTGTAGAGTGCCAACAAGTCTTCTGGAGTATAGTCGGGATTGAAGTCGGCAAGAATCTGCTTCAGTACGTCAGTCGTAAATGGCTGAAGTGTCATCTTCTCGTTGGCACGGCAAACTATACAAAAAAATAGTATTCGTTGTTACCGTAATAGCTATTACTTTTTGCAAGGATACCAAAATTTGTCTTTCACCCAAACAAAATCGAAGAAAACTTTCACAACTCACATATTTAATGCTACCTAAATAGTAGTTACAAATTGGAAGCAGAAATTATTTACCCCGGCTTTGCCGAATGTAAACGCTCTGTCGAAGGGTCTCTACGATACAAATCTGCACATTACCGTGTAAATATATATTTACCTTCCATTTTAATTTGGTTTTAGTACCTATTTTTTGCTGTTAATTTTGTCTATTATTCAATTTTTTGTACATTTGCAGCAATAAAATTGTATATTGATCCTAAGACCTTTGTTTTTTAACTAAAACTTATATCACAATGAAAAAGAATCTGTTTTCTGCGTTACTCTTTTTCCTGCTGGCCTCAGCGTTGACGCTACAGGCACAAACAGCACGTAAATTCACCATTAATCTCACGGACGACGGGGCAGCAAACATGGTGGTATTCCTCCCCGAGAAACCTGCTGGCAGGGCCATTGTAGGCATACCCGGCGGCGGTTATTCCATGTTGTCCAACACACATGAAGGCTATGCCTGGTCTGGTTGGCTCAACGAACGCGGCATTGCCTACTGCGTGGTGAACTACCGTATGCCGAAAGGCAACCGCTCGATTCCTATCGGCGACGTGGAAAAGGGTTTCCGCATCGTACGCGACTCGGCTGCGGTATGGGGCATCAACCCCTGGGATGTCGGCATCATGGGATTCTCGGCCGGCGGCCATCTGACTTCGGTCATCTCCACCCTTTCCCCCTACGAACTAAGACCTAACTTCTCCATCCTGTTCTATCCGGTCATCTCCATGGACGAACGGGTGTCGCATGTGTGGTCGTGCCGCAACTTCCTGGGTGAAGACCAGAAGAACCCGAAAATGGTACACGACTTCTCCACACAGAATGCCGTGAAGCGCCACCTCACGCCCCCGGCCATCATCTTCTCGGCAAGTGACGACGGACTGGTGCCACTCGTAACCAACGGGTTGGAATATTACAAAGCCATGCGAAATGCAGGCAACGACTGTGCGCTGTTTGTCTATCCCACTGGTGGCCACGGATTCGGATTCGGCTCTTGGTTCAAATACCACGATCAGCTGGTCTCGGAACTTGAAAGCTGGCTTAACGCCCATCCTGCTCCCCAGACCGACGCCATCCGCGTAGCCTGTATCGGAAACAGCATCACCGACGGCCATGGTATTGAGATGGCTCCGGTGAACGGCTATCCGGCTCAGTTGCAGAAGATGCTGGGAGAAGGCTATTGGGTGAAGAACTTCGGCGTGAGCGGACGCACAATGCTGAACAAGGGCGACCATCCTTATATGAAGGAAACGGCATGGCGCGATGCGCTGGCCTTTAAGCCCGATATTGTGGTCATCAAACTGGGAACTAACGACTCAAAACCACAGAACTGGCAGCATCAGGCAGAATTTGAGAACGACTTGCGGCAGATGCTCACCGAACTGTGTCCAGATCTGACACCCGTAAAAACGAAGAAAGGCAAGAAAGCAAAGAAAGCACAACCCGTAAAGCCTCAGATTTTCCTCTGCACGCCCATTCCCGCTTTTAAATCGACGTGGAACATTAATGACTCCGTCATCGTGAACGGCGTTATACCCATTCAGCAAAAAGTTGCTAAGCAATATGGCCTGCAGGTGATTGACCTACATACCCTTTTCACCAACGATGGCGACAAAATGCTTTCCGATGGCATCCATCCAAATGAGAAGGGTGCTCACCGCATCGCAGAAATCGTTGCTGCAGCTATAAAACCGTAAAAGTATTCGTTTTACTACAGAATTTGTATTATTTAGGGAACAAGTGCAAAAGTTTCGTGGACTTTCATTAAAGAAAGTTAGCGAAAAGAGCGGATTCAAAATGGTTTCGTAATTTTAGATAAGTTACTCCATCTCGGGATAAAAAATAAACAAGTTCTGAAGATTTTTATTAGATTAACAATAAAAATCGTGTTCTCCACTCGATTTTTCGTAACTTTTCATAAGTTACTCCATCTCGGGATAAAAAATAAACAAGTTTTTTTTGTTCTCCACTCGATTTTTCGTAACTTTGCAGCCCAATCATATCAGATAAATAAAATGAAAATGAAGAAAATGATGAACGCAGCTCTGGCGCTGGTACTTCTGGCCACTGCCACTGCCGGACTGAATGCCGCCCAAAAAGACGACAATGCGATGATTAAGATGGCTGACGGTTCATATGTGGTTAACACGACGACCTTAGCTAAAGATGTGAAAGGATATCGTGGTACCACTCCCCTGAAAATCACTATCAAGAAAGATAAGGTAGAGAAAATTGAAGCACTGAAAAACCAGGAAACTCCTAAGTATTTCGTACGTGTGAAGCGTGAGATGCTGAAGGCGTGGGATGGACAGAAGGTAAATAAGGCTGTCAAGCTGAATCCTGATGGTGTGACGGGTGCTACCATCTCGAGTGATGCCGTGAGGGAAAACGTGAAGCGGGGCTTGGAATACTACAAAAAACATAAGTAGAAAGTAAAAAGGTAAAAAATAAAAAAGTAAAAATAAGGGGAAAAAGAAAATGCAGGAAAAACTTGCATTTTCTTTTTTTTATATCTACTTTTGTGGCATTATCATTACTTATCAACCTCCTTATCTATGAACAAAAGGATTCTGGTAATTATTGCCGCCGTGACCGTTGCCTGCCAAATGGGCTTCGCCCAACAAGCGGAAACGGGGAAAACGACATCAGATACGCTCAAGGCTATAGGATATTTCGACAACGTCAATACTAGTCAGGTAAGCATCATCGGCGAAAGCGGGATGAACAATAAGGACCAGGCCACCAACGCCCTGGATGCTATCCGCGGACGTGTGGCCGGTCTGCAGGTGGAGCGCAACGGATCGAACGCCCTGAGTGCGGTGCGTCTGCGTGGTACCACTTCGCTCACGGGCGGCAACGATCCGCTCATCATCGTTGATGGTGTGATGGGCGACCTGACGCTCCTGCAGTCGGTCTATCCCACGGATATCGAGAGTTTCACCATCCTGAAGGATGCTTCCGAGACGGCCCAGTATGGCAGCCGCGGTGCTGCCGGTGTGATTGACATCAAGACGATGCACGGCAAATCGGGCCGTCTGCGCATCAACTACAACGGTTCCGTGGATTTCGCCGTACCCTATAAGCGGCTGAAGATGCTCTCAGCCGACGGCTACCGGCAGTTTGCCGCACAGCACGGACTCTCCATCGTGGACCTGGGAGCCAACAGCGATTTCCAGAAACAGATTGAGCGCACGGCTTTCACCCACCAGCACCACCTGGCCTTTGCCGGCGGCAGCGAGAAATCCAACTACCGCGTCAGTCTGGGATATATCAATGAGCAAGAGGTCATCAGGGGATATGGCGACCGATCCTTCATGGCCAACATGAACATGACGCAGATGATGTGGGACGACTTCCTGCGCATCGACATCGGTATGTTCGGTTCCACGGTGGAAGAAAAGACCATCGACGACGAACAGAAACTGTTCTACTCTGCCGCGGCCTTCAACCCCACCTTCCCCGACCATCCCAACAGCGCAGGCGCATGGGACGGCTATCCCTCGGCCTCGCAGATCAACAATCCCAACATGCTGCTCGACAAAAAGAACCACAACACGGGGACACACATCTCTACCTACACGAAATTCACGTTCCAACTGCTGCCCGAACTGAAGTTCACGGCTTTCGGAGCCTACACCTACGACTCCAACGAACGGATGCGCTATATACCCACCACGCTCACCGGAGGCGGAGAAGCCAGCCGACAGAACACGCGCAGCGAAGCGTTGCTGCTCAACGGCATCCTCAGCTTCGACAAGAAATGGAACCAGCACGCCTTCCAGGCTTCTCTCTTTGCGGAGATACAGGATAACAAACGGCGGGGCTTCGGTGTGACCGCAACCGGTTTCAGCAACGACATCTCTGGCTACGACAATCTCTCAGGCGGATCCTCGCGACCCTGGGACGGCACCACCTCTTTCTATGAGCACCCCTCGATGGCATCCTTCATGGGACAGGCCGCCTACACCTTCAACGACCGCTATTCCGTGAACGCCACGCTGCGTGCCGACGGCTCATCGAAATTCGGCGACAACAACAAGTGGGGCTATTTCCCGTCGGTTTCCGTGGGATGGGACTTGGGAAAAGAACCGTTCATCAAAGACCTAAATTTCTTCAACGAACTGAAAATCAACGCCGGACTGGGATGGGCCGGAAACCAGGGAGCCATTGACAGCTACACCACGCTGAGCCTTCTCTCGCCCAACGGCACGCCCGCCGTGGGACAGACGCTCGTGACCACCTTCAGCGAACTGAAGAACAGCAATCCCGACCTGAAGTGGGAAGTGTCGCGCACATTCAACATCGGCCTCAACACCCAGATGTTCAAGAACCGTCTGGTATTCTCGGCCAGCTACTACTACACCAAGGTCTATGACATGCTCTACCCCTACACCGTGAGCGTGCCGCCGTTCAAATATCCTAAGCTGGTGGCCAACATGGGCTCCATGGAAAAGAGCGGACTGGAACTCTCGGTGGGCGGAACGCCCTTCGTCACACGCGACATGGAACTGACCGTCAACGCCAACCTCACCTTCCAGAACAACAAACTGCTCTCCCTCAGCGGCGAATACAACGGCGAAAACCTGCTGGCACCATCGATGGCGGCCATCGCTTCGATGAACGGTGCCGGATTCCACGGCTACAACGACGTGGTGTTCCAAATCATCGGTGAACCCCTCGGCTCCTTCTACATGCCCCGCTTCGACGGATTCTTTACCTACGACAACGGCACCCACGAATATCTTCCGGGCGATAGCTACATAGCCGGACAAGCCACACCGAAGGTGCTGCTGGGCTCCAACGTCTCTTTCCGCTATAAGAACTTCGACATCACCCTGCAGGCCAACGGTGCCTTTGGACACAAAATCTACAACGGAACGGCCCTCTCCTATATGGACATCACCGCGCTGCCGCTCTACAACGTGCTGGCAGAGGCACCCGAGCGGAACATCTCCTCGCAGGTCATCACCGACTACTGGCTCGAAAGCGGCAACTACGTGAACATCGACTACATCACGCTGGGATGGCGAGTCCCCATCAGGAAGAACCGCTACCTGGAGTCCATGCGCCTCTCGCTGACGCTCAACAACGTGGCCACCTTCACCAGCTACAGCGGACTGACGCCGATGATCAACTCATCGAGCGTCAACGGCACACTCGGTCTCGACGACAAGCGCACCTATCCGCTCTACCGCACATGGACATTCGGAGTAAGTTTGAGTTTTTAACCTGAAATCAGCATATATGAAGACCCTAACACATACAACCGGCAAAAGGATGATGAAAGTCGTAGCCTGCGCAGCATTCTTCATTCTTCAATCATCACTCTTCACCTCCTGCAACAGTTTTCTCACCGACGAACCCCAAAGCCAGATAACTCCCGAAGAGGCATACAACAGCGTGAAAAACCTAAAACTCAATGCCCTGCTCACCGTCTATAACTATATCGGCGGACATGAGCAGAGCCAGGGATTGCAGGGCACCGACCGAGGCGTTTACGACCTCAACTCCTTCACCACCGACGAGCAGATCGTGCCCATACGAGGTGGCGACTGGTTCGACGGCGGACTGTGGTCGCGACTCTTCTTCCACACATGGTCGGCTGGTGAGGCACCGCTGAAAAACACCTGGGACTATCTCTATAAGGTGGTCATCCTCTGCAACGAAGGCATCGAGCACATCAATGCCTACAAGACCACCAACGTGGAAGAACAGGAGGAGCTGGAATCCTACAAGGCCGAACTCAGGGCCGTGCGCGCCATGTTCTATTTCTATCTGATGGACCTCTACGGGCGCGTGCCGCTGGTCACACAGACCGGCATCAAGTCGAACGAGATGACCCTCGTCGACCGCAAGACGCTCTTCTTCTGGATCTACAACGAACTCAACGAGGCCATGCCCTATCTCAGCAGCGAGAAAAGCAATCGGCCCAACACCGAATACTATGGCCGAGTGACTGCAACCGTGGCCTATTTCCTGATGATGAAACTGGCCATCAACGCCGAAGTCTATACCGACAACGAATGGAAAGACCAGCAGCGACCCGACGGCCGCCAGATCATACTCAAGACCTACGACTTCCGCGACGGAGAGATCATCGAGGCCAACGCCTGGCAGACCGTGAAAGAAATCAGCTACCTGCTTTACTCCGACTACAGCCTGGCCGATTACTATCCCGACAACTTCGATGTGAACAATGAGAATTCGCCCGAGAACATCTTCGTTATACCCATGAATCCGCTGCTCTATAGCAATAAGTACAACTACTTCTTCCGCTCGCGCCACTACTGCCATGGAGCCGCACTCAATGGTGGAGCCGAAAACGGCCCATGCGCCACCGTCAGCACCATCAAGGCTTTCGGCTACGGCAAAGACGATTACGACATACGCCTGACGTTCAATTTCTATTACGATGAAGTGATAGTCAACGGTCACCAAGTATATGAAGACGACGGAAAGACGCCACTCGTCTATCATCCGCTGGCCGTCACCGATATCGACCTTTCCGGAGAACCCTTCGAAAAGACCGCAGGAGCACGTATTGCCAAATACAGCGTGGATGCCACGGCGCGCGACGATGGCCGACTGGGCAACAACGACATCGTGCTTTTCCGCTTTGCCGATGTTGTGCTGATGTATGCCGAAGCTTGCTACCGCCTGGGCGAAACCACTGAAGCTCTCGAAGCCCTCAACACCACCCTCGCCCGTTCAAACCACAGTGCGAGACCTTCCTATAAGGAAATCAACGACGACATCCTGCTCCAAGAGCGCCTCCTGGAATTCATGTGGGAAGGTTGGCGCCGCAACGACCTCATCCGCTTCGACCGTTTCCACAAGCCCTACGACTTGAAGAACTCCAGCGAGCATGAGGCCGACCGCCACACCATCGTGTTCCCCATTCCCGCCGACATGATGGTGATGCACCCCGATTGGAAGCAGAACCCGGGGTATTGATTGGAATGTAGAGTTGAGAGTTGAGAGTTTAGAGTTATGATAACCGTGCACGCCCGGAACCTGAGCAGAAATCTGCCTCCAAGAGTAATCATAACTCTCAACTCTCAACTCTACACTCTACACTCTAAGAACTCCAGAATCTCTGCTTCCGTACAGAGATTGGCATCTCCAGGAACGGAATACTTCAGCGTGGCAGCTGCCAAAGCGTAATCAAGCAAACGCTGGTCATCACCAGGCCATGTAAGCAGACTGTGCAACTGTCCGGCCATAAAGGCATCGCCCACGCCCATGGCATCCACAATGTCGTGGATATCGTCGATGCGAGTGTGATAAAGTTTGCCGTTACTCCAAAGCAAAGCTGTCAGCGTGTTGTGACTCGAACTCATCATATTACGCATACCCATCAGCCATTTGTTGCACCGTGGGAAGCGCTGATGAATCTCGTCAAACCATTCTTCATAGAAATCCAACGGCATCTTGTAATTTGAATCGGTTGCCTCGAAAGGGACTTGACGGTTCATAATGAATTCATATTCGATGATATCACCAAAAACCACATCACTATATTCAAGCATGCGGCTCAATGTCTCCCGAGGGTCAGCCCCATATTTCCAAAGATTCTTGCGGTGATTGATATCAAAAGAAATCGTTTTCCCCATTTTATCTGCAATATCCAATGCCTCAAATGTGGCATCACACGAACCCTTTGAAATAGCCCCTGTGATACCCGATGCATGGAAAATGGCAGCATCTTTCAGAATCTCCCGCCAGTTGAACATTCCCGGCTTCAGTTCGAAGAAAGCCGAGTTGGCACGGTCATAGACCACCTTAGAGCTGCGCATGCCCGCAGACTCCTCATAATAATACGTACCCATACGGTCGCCGCCCCAAAGCGTATTGGGCATCCCGACACCGTATTCCAGCAGTTTCATACTGGCAGCCTGACCAATCTGGTTCTTTGGCAACCTCGTCACATACTCCACGTCGTCGCCCATCGTGGCCAACGACACGGCTACATTGGCCTCACTTCCCCCATAGGCACCAGAAAACGTCTGACCCTGGGTCAGTCGCATGCGGTTCGATTTAGAAAAGCGCAGCAACAATTCTCCGAAAGTAACTATCCTTTTGCTCATACTCGTATTGCAAAAGTAAACTCTTTTCGTGAAACATCCAAATTTTTTACTACTTTTATTTGAAACGTATTGTGTAATTATTTGAAACGTATTGTGTAATCCATGGACAGAAAAAAGGACTGCATCCGCCTTGACGGGCAGATGCAGTCCCCATTTATGGTTTAAGCCAAGGCTTAGAAGTCCATCTTATCGAGCTCATCGCTGAAGTCTTTAGGCTCCTGTGTGGGCTCATGATACTCATCATTCTTACGCTCGAAACGCTGGCCGTTGCGCTCAGGACGAGGACGACGCTCACCACGCTCGGGACGCTGACCATTGCGGCGCTCACCACGCTCAGGACGCGGACGACGCTCACGCTCCACATATCCCTCGGGCTTCGGAATGAGCACGCGGTGCGAGAGCTTGTACTTACCAGTCTTGGGATCAATCTCAAGCAGCTTCACGGTAATCTTGTCACCTTCCTTCAGACCAGCCTCTTCGACGGTCTCCAGACGTTTCCAGTCGATTTCCGAGATGTGGAGCAGACCGTCCTTACCCGGCATAATCTCTACGAAGCAACCGTAAGGCATGATGCTGCGAACAGTTCCCTCATAGACCTCACCTACCTCAGGAACAGCCACGATGGCCTTAATCTTGCGGATGGCAGCATCGATAGCCTCCTTATTTGGAGCGGAAACCTGAACAACTCCCTTGCCTTCAATCTCGTCAATGGTAATGACAGCACCTGTCTCTTCCTGCATCTGCTGGATAATTTTTCCGCCAGGGCCAATCACGGCACCAATGAACTCCTTGGGAATATCGAACTGCTCGATACGTGGAACCTGAGGCTTGAGCTCAGGACGTGGCTCGCTGATAGTATCGGTGATGCAATTGAGGATGTGCTCACGACCAGCCTTAGCCTGCATGAGAGCCTTCTCCAAAATGTCGAAACTGAGACCATCGCACTTGATATCCATCTGTGTAGCGGTCAGACCGTCCTTCGTACCGGTAGTTTTGAAGTCCATGTCACCCAAGTGGTCCTCATCGCCGAGGATATCGGAGAGCACGGCATACTTGTCTTCACCTGGATTCTTGATCAGACCCATGGCAATACCTGAGACGGGCTTCTTGATGGGCACACCTGCATCCATCAGAGCCAGCGTACCGGCGCAGACAGTAGCCATAGAAGAAGAACCATTAGACTCGAGAATCTGAGATACTACGCGAACAGTGTAAGGATAGTTCTCAGGAATCATATCCTTCAGGGCACGCCATGCCAGATGACCGTGACCAATCTCACGACGGCCTACGCCGCGCTGGGCCTTGGCCTCACCCGTGCAGAACGGGGGGAAGTTATAGTGGAGCAGGAAGCGCATGTAGCTCTTGTCGAGCACATCATCGACCATCTTCTCATCAAGTTTCGTACCGAGGGTAACAGTCGTGAGCGACTGTGTCTCACCACGGGTGAAGATAGAACTTCCGTGAGGCATGGGCAGCGGAGAAACCTCGCACCAGATGGGGCGGATCTCATCGGTCTTACGACCATCCAGACGCTTGCCTTCGTCGAGGATGCAACGGCGCATAGCGTCGCGCTCCACATCATGATAATACTTATCAATTAGTACCTCGTAGTCTTCCTTTGAAATCTCACTGTCTTCAGCAATCTCGTGCTCTGCGAAATACTTCTCCTTGAAGTCCTCAACGATTTTCTCGAAAGCCTCGGCGCGGGCCTGCTTCTCGAGAGCCTGACCTACTACGTCGTAAGCGGGCTGATAGCACTCCTTGCGAACCAGTTCGCGCAGAGCCTCATCGTTTACTTCGTGGCAATATTCGCGCTTCACGTCCTTGCCCAGTTCCTTAGAGAGGGCAACCTGCATCTCGCACATCGGCTTAATGGCATCCATGGCGCTCTTCAAAGCACCGAGCAAATCCTGCTCAGAAACTTCCTTCATCTCGCCTTCCACCATCATGATGTTCTCAGCAGAAGCACCGACCATCAGGTCCATATCAGCCTCCTTCATCTGCTCGAAGGTAGGATTGATGACATACTCACCATTGATACGGGCTACGCGAACCTCAGAAATGGGGCACTCGAAGGGGATATCCGAAACTGCCAGTGCGCAGGAAGCAGCGAAACCGGCAAGGGCATCCGGCTGATCAACGCCATCGGCAGAGAAAAGCATCACATTCACAAAAACCTCTGCATGGTAGTCAGCTGGGAAAAGCGGACGGAGCACACGGTCCACCAGACGTGAGGTAAGGATTTCGTTATCAGAAGCTTTGCCTTCGCGCTTGGTGAATCCACCAGGGAAACGGCCGGCGGCAGCATACTGCTCGCGATAATCAACTTGCAAAGGCATAAAATCGGTACCGGGAACTGCATCCTTTGCTGCACAAACAGTTGCGAGCAGTACGGTGTTGTTCATGCGGAGCATGACCGAACCGTCGGTCTGTTTTGCAACTTTCCCGGTTTCAATGCTGATGGTTCTTCCATCAGGCAATTGAACTGTTTTCGTAATTACGTTCATCTTAAATAAAAAACATCTTTATATAAAAAATCGTGCAAAGTTACATATTAAAATGTAGAATGATGCATGAAGTATGAAGATTTTTTCTTTTTTTTGGTTTTTTCGCTTATTTGGAGCTAAAATTTGGTTTTTCCATTCGTTTACACTAACTTTGCATGCAAATTACTCATGCAAGAAACATCTAAACAAAACCATAAATGAAAAAGACAATGATGAAAGGCGCCGTACTCTTCGCGGTAGCACTTGCACTGGCTTCATGTTCCAAGGAAAAATTCCACATCAACGGAACCATCACGGAAGCCAAGGATTCCATTCTCTATCTGGAAAACATTTCACTCGACGGTCCTGTAGCCGTTGATTCTGTCAAACTCGATGAAACGGGCAGTTTTGAATTCTCTGAGGAGCGTCCTGAAGCTCCAGAATTCTATCGCTTGCGCATTGCCAACCAGTTTATTTCACTGAGTGTGGACTCCACGGAGAACATCAGCGTGAAGGCACAATATCCTACCATGGCAACAGGTTACACTGTGGAAGGTTCAGAAAACTGCGAGACCATCAAAACACTCTCTCTGAAGAACATCGATCTCTACAACCGTGTACTGGCTATCCAGCAGAATACGCAGATGGGTATGGAAGCAACTAGCGACAGCATTCAGAAAGTGGTGGAAGCGTACAAGGAAGACGTGAAGAAGAACTTCATCTACAAGGAACCGATGAAGGCAAGCAGTTATTTTGCCTTGTTCCAAACACTGGGCAACATGCTGATTTTCAATCCTCGCGAAAGCAAGGAGGACATCAAGGCTTTTGCTGCCGTAGCCACCTCATGGGACACCAACTATCCCAATGCCGTGCGTGGTCAGAATCTTCATAACATTGCCATAGAGGGCATGAAGAATGTGCGTATTATTGAGAATAAGCAGAACATGAAAATCGATCTCAGCAAGGTGGACACTTCAGGCAGACTTGACATTTCCCTCGTAAATAATAAGGGCCAGATGAGCAAACTAAGTGACCTGAAAGGCAAGGTGGTGATGCTCGATTTCCACGCTTTTGCCACTGATGAGAGCACAGCACGTATCATGAAACTGCGTGAACTATATAACAAATATCATGCGCAAGGATTTGAGGTCTATCAGGTCAGCGTGGATCCTGACGAACATTTCTGGAAACAGCAAACGGCTGCCCTGCCGTGGGTTTGCGTGCGTGATCCAGAGGGAATCAACTCCTCACTCATGCGGACCTTTAACATCCAGAATATCCCGACCTTCTACATTCTGAACCGCGAAAATCTGCTTCATAAGCGTGACGTTCAGATTAAGGATTTGGACGCAGAGATTCAAAGTTTACTCTAAAAAGCCAACTATATGACAAAGGGCATACTGACAACCATCCTGCTGTTCAGTATGCCTTTTGTGCTACTTGCAACAGCTGAGGAAAAAGCCGACAGTGCCGTCTTCTCACTCCGACAGGTGAACGACACACTCTATTATCTTGAGTTAAGGGATAAGGAACAAGTGAGCCGATGGAAACTGCCCTATCCCGTCTATCAGTTCCAGACAGGAGACGTGGATGGTGACGGCAGGACAGACGCATTGGCAGGTGTCATAAAGGCCACCCGTTACGACCCAAAGTCAGGCCGGCGACTCTTTATCTTCAAAAACTACAAAGGCTACGTGAGACCTCTTTGGCTGGGGACACGCTTAGGGGGCATCCTCCAGGATTTCCGTTATATAAACGGCGTTGTCCGCAGTTTGGAAACCACTAACGACAAACTGTATGTCGTGGCAGAATACAAATGGGAGCATTTCGGCATGCACTTCCATCGTTTCCTTGCTAAGAATGTCACACGTGAAGAAGCCTTGAAAATTTTCAGAGAATAAGACGATTATCGAAACAAAGTAAAAGCATAAAACTATAGACCCAAATGAAAAACAGTTTAATCATTACACTTCTGCTCCTAACTTTGGGAGCAAGTGCTCAACAACTGAACCTTTCACGTCTGGATGTGGAGAAACTCAATGGAAAGATAGATCTCAATCAAGACATCTCCAGCTACAGTCTCAGCGATCTTCGCATTCTTCGCAACGCTTTTTCCGCCCGCCAAGGTTACTGCTTTATGAATGCTGACCTTCGCGGCATCTTTGGCAGTACTTCATGGTACGAAAAGGTGCTGGAAGAACGGTTCTGGGACAGTGAGGAGTACGATGAAAACGGAGAAAAGAACGCGAATCAAAAGAAAATGGCTCCCATCAGTTACACCAAGGAGGAGCAAGCCTTTATGACCAAGTTGAAGGCACGTGAGGATGAACTGAAAGCCAACAACTTCCCTCATGCCGACGGACAATTGGTAAACATCGCCAATATCGTGAATCCTTTCCAGCTCACCACTTTTGACGAACGAATGCAAAAAGCCCTTTCGCGACAAGGGTTTGCAATAGTGCCAGGCGAAGACGACCAGCTTTTCCACGTTTATGAGCGCAACGACTATCACAATTTCCCGAACTTCGTTACGACCGATCTTTTCCTGCAGGCTTTCCATATGTATTTCGATTGTCTGTTACGCGATGTGGAAGAACAGCGGTTGCTTCCCGTAATGACTGATTTCAGTAAAACGGTACATCAGGAAATGAGCAACATTGCCCTTCAGACAAAGAATCCCGAATTAAAGGCTGCCGCCGAATACGACATGGCATTCTTTGCCATTGCTCATGCTCTGCTCACAGGGAAACTGTCGCTCGCGGTACCCTCTGCCTACAAGGAAACTGTCGCTGAGGAAATCGCTCATGTTAAAGAAGCCGGCATCACCTATTCGGAGTTTTTGGGCTATACACCTAAAAACAAAATGCCAAAATACTTCTACAGCACCTATCGTCCACGCGGGCATTATACCCGTTCAGATTGCCTGAAACGCTACTTTATGGGAATGATGTGGCTGCAAAGTGCTCCCTTTGGCACAGAGATGCCCAAGTATCTGAAAAGTGCACTACTCATTGCAGATGTTATCGGCAAAAATGACAAACTACGCCAACTCTACGAAACCGTGAATGAGCCCATAACCTTCCTGATGGGGCAAACAGACAATGTTTCGCTGATGCAAGTGTATCAACTGATGAAACAGCAGAATCTTCCGCTTGAGACTTGTCTTAAAAAGAAGAGGAAACTTGCAAAAATACGCCAATTCATCGAGGAATTAGATGAAACTCAGACTCGCATCAAACCTAAGTTCATTTCATCCAGCAAAGTAAAACTCAACGTGATTCCACAGCGTTACCAGCCTGATGCTGAGGTGCTGCAGGAAATGGTTGACTATGACAGCAAACCTACGTTGCGCCCCGAGCCTACCGGTCTTGACGTACTGGCTGCCATCGGCATCCAATCGGCCGAGCGCATCCTGCTGAAAGAACTTAACGAACAGGAACGCTGGAACAAGTATGAAGAGAATCTGCAGCGGATGAAACAGCGTATGTCGGAGATTGACTGGAATTGCAGTGTGGCCAACCGCTGGATAGCCTCTACCAAGGACATTAACGCCGTTCCGGAAGGTGCACCTTATTTTATGAAGACACCGCAATGGGACAAGAAGACGCTCAACAGTGCCCTGGCTTCCTGGGCAGAACTGAAACACGATGCCATTCTCTATGCCAAACAACCGTTTGGTGCCGAATGCGGTGGCTATGGCGTACCAGAACCTATCACACGCGGTTATGTGGAGCCAAACATTGCTTATTGGACGAAAGCTATCGAACTGATTGATGCGACTAATGCCTTGTTGCAGAAATACAACCTCACCACAGAGAAGAGCAAGAGTTGCACTGAAGAACTGCGCGACAAGGCTGAGTTCCTGCTTAACTGCAGTCAGAAGGAACTGGCAGGAAAACGCCTCAGCGACGAAGAATACCGCCAAGTGGAGGCTATCGGCTCTGCCTTCGAATACATCACCCTGCACTTAATCCAGCAGAAAGACGAGTATTTGAACGGTTGGGATGCCGTGGAGGGTGCCGACAAGAAGATTGCCCTGGTGGCCGATGTCTATACGGCAAATGCGGACAACAACCCGAATCCGGCTGTGGTCTATGAGGCCGTGGGACCTGCCCATGAGATTTATGTAGTCGTTGAGATTGAAGGTTACTTGTATCTCACCCGCGGTGCTGTCTTCTCCTATCGCGAATTCCATGAAGCCCTTGACACGCCACGTCTGACCGACGAGGAATGGCAGGAGCAATTGAAGACTAATTCCAATAAAGGTATTCCCGAGTGGATGAAGGAAATCATTGTCCCGCTCAATGGGAAATCACTCGACAACGAGAAGATTTTCTATAGTTCCGGTTGCTAACTTATTTAGTCGCCTTCGGCGAGAAATCTCACAAATCTATAAAATATGTATAATTTTTGTTAGATTTCTGCCCGAAGGGCACTAATAAATGAAGAGTGAAGAATATAATTACATATTATTGCATCCCGGCTGTTTTAGCGTTATTCCTATTCACAGCCACAATATCCGCCTCAAATAGGGCGGCAGCCGATTCTTCACTCTTCACTCTTCACTCTTCACTTAAAGACACTCTTCACTCTTCACTTAAAAATTCCGTCGAGCTGCTCTTTACCGGTGACATCCTACTCGACCGTGGAGTCAGGAAACGGATTGAACACACCGGCATCGAGCGCCTTTTCTCAAAAGGCATCGACTCATTGTTCCGCCAGGCGGACTATGTGGTGGGCAATCTGGAGTGTCCTGCCACCAGGACCATCCAGCCCAACTTCAAGAAATATGTTTTCCGCGCTGAGCCCGAATGGCTCTCCGTGCTCCGCGAGCATCACATCACCCACCTGAACCTGGCCAACAACCACAGCATCGACCAGGGACGCCAAGGACTTATCGACACCTGGCAGCATATCCGCGAAGCCGGAATGACACCCGTAGGAGCCGGGCAGAATATGGAAGAAGCCATACAGCCTGTACTCATCTGCAGCAGTCCTCGACCTGTCTGGCTGTTTGCCTCGCTGCGGCTGACACTCGAAAACTATTCCTTCCTGCCCGACAAACCCTGTATCAGTCAGGAAAACATCGATTCGCTCTGCCAGCGAATCTTCCGTCTGCGCCAGTCGCAGCCCGATGCCTATATCATCGTCAGCCTCCATTGGGGCGGCGAACACACCTTGAAACCCGTTCCCCAGCAACGCAAGGAAGCCCGCCAGCTCATTGACGCCGGTGCCGACGTCCTTATCTGCCACCATACCCACACGCTTCAGACCATCGAGGACTACAACGGCCACCGCATCTACTACAGCATCGGTAACTTCATCTTCGACCAGCAGCGTCCCATCAACACCCGGGCCTGTATGGTCCGCTTAAAAATATCACGGGAATCATCTCAAGTTGAGACGATTCCCGTGGAAATCCGCAAATGTGTTCCTTATTTAATAAACCGCCCCTAAACAGGGGAGGTTTTTGGGGTCTCCCTAAAAACTCTGAAGCCAGGCTTTCAGTTCAAGCAACATCTCGATGTGATACTTAAAGGAAGAGCGCATGCCCCAGCCATGACCGCCAGAAGGATAGACATGCAGGGAGGCGGGCACGTCATGCTTGTAACAAGCCTGATAGTAGCTGACACCATTGGCAGGCAAAACAGCATGGTCGTCATCGCTAAGCGCAATCCAGGCACGAGGCGTCATTCTACTTACTTGCAAATCATTGGAATATTCCTTTTCATACTTAGACTTAGCATCAGAGCCCAACAGATTGTCATGCGATCCCTTATGCGTGATATCAGGCATCATTGTGATGACGGGATAGAAAAGAATCTGGAAATTAGGTCCCTGACCTTGTTTGGAATGCGTAGCAATCGTAGATGCCAGATGTCCACCTGCCGAGGAACCCATGATGCCCACATCATTCGGATTGATATTCCATTTTGCTGCATTGGCACGAATCAGTCTCATAGCTTCCTCCGCATCTGAGATGGGTACCTCTTTTTTGCCGTGAGGCATTCGGTATTTCAACACAATTCCGGCGATGCCCAGCTGATTGAGCCATTCAGCAGCTTGTTTCCCTTCATGATCCATGGCCAAGTGAGAATAACCTCCACCCGGACAAATCAGCACCGCACGCTTCGTAGCCATTTTCTTAGAAGGCAGATAAACATAGATTTTAGCCGTATCGTTAGGATCCGAGCTTTTTACTTTGGGCTTTCCCTGCCACACGTTCAATTCGAATGGTTTATCAGCCTGAACAGTTAATGTAGTTGCCATCATGGCAAAAAGGAATAACAAATGTCGCATATTTATTGATTTTGGCTACAAAGATAAGAAAATAATAACAATTATGAATTAAGAATTAAGAATTATTCTTATCTTTGCGAAAAGTTTATAAACTATTAGCATTATGAGGAAAACAATTCTGACGGCCTTCCTGGCCTTGGCTATGGGTGCACAGGCAAAAGTAACTCTTCCCTATTGCATGAGCGACAATATGGTCCTGCAACAGAACACAGAAGCACGATTATGGGGTAAGTCAACAGCAAAAAAAATTACAGTCACCACATCCTGGAACAATGCCAAATATGAGGCAAACGTCTCAAAAAATGGCGATTTCATCGTAAAAGTAAAGACTCCTGCTGCCAGTTACACGCCTTATACCATCACTTTCAACGACGGAGATGTCGTAACTCTCAAGAATGTGCTTATGGGTGAAGTGTGGGTTTGTGCAGGACAGTCGAATATGGAGATGCCTGTGAAGGGTTTCGGCAACTGTCCCGTGGAAGGCTATAATGAAGAGGTTGTCAACGCAAATCAATATAAAGGAGTGCATTATGTGAAGATTCCATCGGTGATGCGTGTAAAACCACAGTGGAACTCCGAGCCTACAGAATGGAAGGAAGTTTCTCCACAGACCGTGGGTGAAGCTTCGGCTACAGGCTATTTCTTCGCACAAGTTATCAATAAGGCACTCGATGTTCCCGTAGGTCTCATCATGGCCAATAAAGGAGGAAGCCGTGTGGAAAGCTGGCTGACGAAAGAGAACTTGGAAAAATACACCCAGGAACCTACAGACTCCGATGGAATCGTGAAATTTAAACCACAATGGGACTATCATCGTGCCATGCTCTGGGGTAATGGAACATTCAATCCTATCCTCAACTACACCGTTAAGGGCATTCTTTATTATCAGGGCTGTTCCAACGTGGGCGATCCCGGCAATCAGTATTCTGAGCGCATGAAGCTACTCGTAGATCAATGGCGTCAGCAGTTTGGATTGGGCGAGATTCCTTTCTATTTTGTAGAGATTGCACCTTACCATTACGACAACGTAAACGCTGACAATGGTGCCCGTCTCCGTGAACAACAGTTCAGGGCCTCACAGATTATTCCAAACAGCGGACTGGTATGCACCAATGACCTCGTCTATCCCTATGAGCCTACACAGATCCATCCTTGTCAGAAGAAACCCGTTGGACAGCGTCTGGCCTATCTGGCTTTGAACAAAACTTATGGTATGACGGCAGTAGGTTGCGAGAGCATGTCGTATAAGGACATGAAAATAACAGACGATTTCATCGACATTCATCTTAACAACACGCTTGGCGCCATTAATCGTTTCATTGATATTGACGGTTTTGAGTTGGCAGGTGAAGACAAAGTTTTCCATCCAGCAAAGGCTTCGCATTTCTGGCAGCCGGGTGGTGGCTATTGGGATGAGACCATTCGCCTTTCCTCTCCTGAGGTTCCACATCCAGTTGCTATCCGATATTGTTTCAAGAATTTCCAGATTGGCAACCTGAAGAATGCTGCCGGACTCCCGTTGTTCCCATTCCGCACGGATAACTGGTGATTGGGTGGATGGTTGATAGTTTAAAAAGAAAGCGACATTGAACTTATTGCCAAGAGATTATCAAAACTAAGAAGTTCAATCCCAGAGTAACAACCATAAACCATAAACCCTCTACCATAAACTTATATGCATTGTTTAGACAAATTCAAATATTGTCCTGCCTGCGGCTCACAAAAATTTGCCATTTCATCGGAGAAAAGTCGCTGCTGCGAGGATTGTGGATTTGAGTATTTTCTCAATCCAAGCGCGGCTGTCGCTGCCTTTATCCTCAATGAGCATCAGGAACTCTTGGTGGTAAGGCGAGCCAAGGAACCTGGCAAGGGTACACTTGACCTCCCAGGAGGCTTTACCGATATCGGTGAAACCGCCGAGGAAGCCGTCATCCGCGAGGTGATGGAAGAGACTGGACTTCCCGTTGAACCGACAGCCTTTCTCTTTTCTCTCCCTAACACGTACGTTTACAGTCAGTTTCCCATCCCGACCATGGATTTGTTTTTCCAATGTACCGTAAACGGCTATGCTAATGCTGTGCCTGCCGACGATGCCGCCGAAGTGTTGTGGATTCCCGTATCTGACTTGAATCCAGCCCTTTTCGGACTAAAGAGTATCAGTCAGGCCGTCGGCAGTTTTAAGGCTTCCTTCAAACTTTGAAACCGTCTAGAAAGGTTAAAAAATGAAAAAATCGCATATATAATAAGGTGTATGCGGTTTTTTTGTTCTACATTTGCAGCCCGAAATCTATTAAAGGTTAAAAGCAAAACGCTAAAAAAGTAAATTGAAGTAAAGATATGCAACAAAACTTAGTGATTGTTGAGAGTCCCGCAAAGGCTAAAACGATTGAAAAGTTCTTAGGAAAAGACTTCAAGGTGATGTCGTCTTACGGACACATCCGTGACTTGAAGAAAAAGGAAATCAGTATCGATATGGATTCCCTGGAACCCGATTACGAGATTCCCGATGAGAAAAAGAAACTGGTGAATGAACTGAAGTCTAACGCGAAGAAGGCAGAGAAAATCTGGCTCGCTTCCGATGAAGACCGTGAGGGAGAAGCTATTTCCTGGCATCTTTGTGAGGTGTTAGGACTCGATGAGAAAAATACCAACCGCATTGTCTTCCACGAGATTACCAAACCCGCCATTCTTAAAGCCATTGAGGAACCGCGTCATCTGGATATGAATCTGGTGAATGCACAGCAGGCCCGCCGCGTGCTCGACCGTTTGGTAGGTTTCAAACTTTCACCCGTGCTCTGGCGCAAGGTGAAGCCCGCCCTTTCCGCCGGTCGTGTGCAGAGCGTAGCCGTTCGTCTCATCGTGGAACGCGAGCGTGAGATTCAGGATTTCAAGAGCGAAGCTTACTATCGCGTCAGCGCTATCTTCGGTCTTACCAATGCCGACGGTTCACAGAGTGAAGTAAAGGCTGAGTTGGATACCCGTTTCAAGACTCACGAAGAGGTGGAACAGTTCCTGGAGCAATGCAAGACGGCAGAGTTCCGTGTGGCTGACATCCAGAAAAAACCATTGAAGCGTATGCCTGCACCTCCTTTCACCACCTCCACCCTGCAGCAGGAAGCTGCCCGCAAACTGGGCTTCACGGTGAGTCAGACCATGATGGTGGCACAGCATCTTTACGAGCATGGACTCATTACCTATATGCGTACCGACTCCGTAAACCTGTCAAGTCTCTGCATCAATACCAGCAAACAGGAGATTATCAAACTCTGGGGTGAGGAATATAGCAAGGTGCGCAAGTATCACACCTCTTCCAAGGGTGCGCAAGAGGCTCACGAAGCCATCCGTCCTACCTATATGGAGAACATGGAAATCCAGGGCACAGCTCAGGAAAAGAAGCTTTACGAACTCATCTGGAAGCGTACGGCTGCTTGTCAGATGGCCGATGCCCAGATTGAGAAGACCATGGTAACCATTGAGAACGGAAACTCTCCCTATAAGTTCATCGCCAACGGAGAAGTGGTGAAATTCGATGGTTTCCTGAAGGTTTACCGCGAGAGTGTGGACGACAGCAACGAAGAGGAGAACGAAAGCGACAGCCGCATTCTGCCTTACATGAAGAAAGGCGATGCCCTGCAGCGCCGTGAGATTATCGCCACCGAACGCTTCACACAGGGTCCGCTTCGCTACACAGAGGCTTCTTTGGTTCACAAGATGGAGGAACTCGGCATCGGCCGTCCGTCCACCTATGCGCCCACCATCTCCACCATCCAGCAGCGTGAATACGTACAGAAGGGTGACAAGAAGGGAGAGGAGCGCATCTACACCATCGACACCTTGAAGGGTATCAAAGTGACGCAGAAGACCCGCAAGGAAATGGTGGGATCCGACAAGGGCAAGCTGCTGCCAACCGATATCGGTACGGTAGTGAACGATTTCCTGATGAAATACTTCCCCGCTATCATGGACTACAACTTCACGGCCAAGGTGGAACAGGAGTTCGACGAGATTGCCGAAGGCAAGGAGTCCTGGACCAAGATGCTGAAAGACTTCTACAAAGGTTTCGAGCCGACGGTTGAAAAAACAATGAACGCGCGTGAAGAGCATAAGGCCGGCGAACGTGAACTGGGAACGGATCCCAAGACCGGAAGGCCTGTCTTCGTCAAGATCGGACGTTTCGGGCCTGTGGTACAGATAGGTACTGCCGAGGACAAGGAGAAGCCACGCTTCGCACAGTTGCCCAAGGATAAGGGTATGAACACCATCACGCTCGAAGAAGCACTCGAACTCTTCAAACTGCCCCGCACATTGGGCGAATATGAAGGTAGCGAGGTCATCATCGGCACAGGTCGTTTCGGTCCCTATATCCTTCATAAGAAGAAGTATGTCAGCATCCCCAAGGATGAAGACCCCATGTCAATCACCATCGACGCAGCTATCCAACTCATTGATGAGAAGCGTCAGCAGGAACAGAAGAGCCACTTGAAGGCGTTCGCTGAAGAACCCAAGCTTGAAGTGAAGAGCGGACGCTACGGCCCTTATCTGTCTTACGACGGCACCAACTACCGCCTGCCGAAAGCCATGCATGCCAAGGCTGCCGAACTGACACTCGAAGAATGTATGGAAGTGATTAACAAGAGCAAGAAGTGATAAGAATCATCATTGTAGGCTACATGGGTTCCGGCAAGACCACGGTGGGCAAAGCCCTCTCGAAGGAAATGGGAATCCCGTTCTATGACCTCGACTGGTATATAGAAAGCCGCATGCGCAAGACGGTGGACCAGATTTTTGCCGAACGCGGCGAAGAAGGTTTCCGTAAGATTGAGTACAACATGCTCCATGAGGTGGCAGAATTCGAGGATGTCATTATCAGCTGCGGAGGCGGCACACCTTGTTTCTTCGACAATATGGACTATTTGAACCAACAGGGTGAGACGGTTTATCTGAAAGCCTGTCCGGAAGTGCTTTACGGCCATCTGAAGATGGGTAAGACCGTACGTCCGCTGCTGAAAAATAAGACACCCGAGGAAATGCAGGTGTTTATCGCCGAACAGCTGGAGAAGCGTGAGCCTTATTACAGCAAGGCCAAGCACACCCTCGACGTGAATCTTCTGGAGAACTATGAGAAAATAAAAATCAGCGTAGAAAAGCTACGCGCATTATTGGCAATATGAAAAAATGGACCATTGACGATGCCAAGGAGCTTTATAACATCTGTGGATGGGGCACCTCGTATTTCGGCATCAACGAGAAAGGCAATGTCTACGTGACACCCTGCAAGGACGAGACGCAAATCGACTTGCGGGAAGTGATGGACGAACTGGCCCTGCGCGATGTGGAGGCCCCCGTGCTGCTTCGTTTTCCCGACATCCTTGACAACCGTATCGAGAAAACCGCCTTTTGTTTCAAGAAGGCGGCCACGCAATACGGCTATAAGGGGGAGAACTTCGTCATCTATCCCATCAAGGTAAACCAGATGCAGCCTGTCGTGGAAGAGATTATCTCTCACGGACGGAAGTTCAACATAGGTCTGGAGGCAGGTTCCAAACCAGAGCTCCATGCGGTCATCGCCCTCCAGTGCCAGAGCGATTCGCTCATTATCTGCAATGGTTACAAGGACCAAAGCTACATCGAGCTGGCCCTCCTCGCCCAGAAGATGGGAAAGCGTATCTTCATCGTGGTGGAGAAGCTGAACGAACTCGATGTCATTGCCAAGGCTGCCAAGAAACTGAATGTGCGTCCAAACATCGGCGTGCGCATCAAACTGGCCAGCAGCGGTAGTGGAAAATGGGAAGAGAGTGGAGGCGATGCCTCTAAGTTCGGACTGACCAGTTCGGAGTTGCTCGAAGCCCTGAAGATTCTGGAAAAGCACAACATGCATGACTGTCTGCGCCTGATTCATTTCCACATCGGTTCACAGATTACCAAGATCCGCCGCATCCAGACGGCACTTCGCGAAGCCTCACAGTTCTACATCCAACTCCATAAGATGGGCTACAATGTGGACTTCGTGGACTGTGGTGGTGGCTTGGGTGTCGATTACGACGGCACACGCTCTCCCTCAAGCGAGAGTTCCGTGAACTACAGCATTCAGGAATACGTCAACGACTGTATCTATACTTTCGTGGAAGCTGCCGACCGCAATGGTCTTCCCCACCCCAACCTCATCACGGAAAGCGGACGCTCGCTGGCTGCTCACCATTCCGTACTCATTATCGACGTGCTGGAAACGGCTTCCCTGCCGGAGATGCCTGAGAGTTTCGAACCTGCGGAAGGAGCCCATCAGCTGGTCAAGGACCTCTATGAAATATGGGACAACCTGAATCCCCGCAATATGCTCGAGGACTGGCACGATGCGGAGCAGATTCGTGAGGAAGCCCTCGACCTCTTCTCCCATGGCATGGTGGATTTGCAGACACGCGCCGAAATCGAACGGATGTTCTGGAGTGTATGCCGTGAAATCAATGTACTCACCAAACAGCTGAAGCATGCACCAGAGGAACTGAAGGGACTCGACAAACTGCTGGCCGACAAATATTTCTGTAATTTCTCTTTGTTCCAGAGTCTGCCTGACTCATGGGCCATCGACCAGCTTTTCCCCATCATGCCCATTCAGCGGCTCGATGAGCGTCCCTCGCGCAATGCCACTTTGCAGGATATCACCTGCGACTCCGACGGAAAGATTGCCAATTTCGTCACCAATCGTCATGTCTCCCATGTGCTGCCCATCCATCCGCTGAAGAATGGCGATAAGTATTACCTCGGCGTATTCCTCGTGGGTGCCTATCAGGAAATTCTCGGCGACATGCACAACCTCTTCGGTGACACCAATGCCGTACATATTTCCGTGAAGGACAACGGCTATCACATCGATCAGATTTTCGACGGAGAAACTGTGGAAGACGTGCTCGACTACGTGCAATATAATCCCAAGAAACTGGTGCGCCAACTCGAAACCTGGGTAACGAAGAGCGTGAAACTGGGGAAGATCAGTCTGGAGGAAGGCAAGGAGTTCCTCTCCAACTACCGCTCAGGTCTCTACGGATATACTTATTTGGAGTAAGCCCCACCCTATGTCCCTCCGGAGGGAACTTTTGAGGGAAGATTGAAATGAAACAATCATTAGGCAAGCAGGATACATTAATAAAATATGGAAGACCATAAGAAAACACAGAATAGTGGCGCAGAGACCAACTGCTCCCTCCCTACAGGGAGAGCCGGGGGAGGGTCTCTTGTGGTCGTTAAGGTTGGCGGTGCCATCGTGGAAGATGAGGCACAGCTTAGCCAGTTGCTCAAGGACTTTTCTGCCATTCAGGGTCGTAAGGTTCTGGTGCACGGTGGAGGACGCCGCGCCACGCAAGTTGCCAAGCAACTCGGCATCGAGACGCAGATGGTCAACGGCCGTCGTATCACAGACGCTGAAATGCTGAAGGTGGTCACGATGGTTTATGGCGGACTGGTCAATAAGAACCTCGTAGCCCGTCTGCAGGCCAATGGCGTGAATGCCCTCGGCCTTACCGGAGCCGATGCGAATGTAATCCGTGCTCATAAGCGTCCAGTCAAAGACGGCATCGACTACGGTTTCGTAGGCGATGTGGATGCCGCCAATGGGGAAACCCTCCGCAATCTCATCGAAGCCGGCATCACGCCTGTAATGGCTCCCCTCACTCACGATCTGCAGGGCAATATCCTCAACACCAATGCCGATACCATCGCTTCCGAAACGGCAAAGGCCCTTGCGCCTTACTACGACGTCACACTCATTTTCTCATTCGAGAAGAAGGGCGTGCTCAGCAATCCCGACGATGAGGAGAGCGTGATTCCCGTCATCACCCGTGAAGACTTCGCTCGTCTGAAGGCCGACGGTACCATTGCCGGAGGTATGCTTCCCAAACTGGAGAATGCCTTCAATGCCATCGACGCTGGTGTAAAAGCCGTGAACATCACTCTGGCCACCGCCATCGACGGCCGTCACGGAACGATCATCAAATAGCGGATAACCTGCTATAACACCCAGTTAACCAGATACCTGGCTAACCGAGAAAAAAAATCTCAGAATTTTTGTAACTTTCCAATAACCCAATCGTCATTAATTTAGAGTGCAGATGAAAAAAATCAGCTTCGCGGCGGATATACTGCCGATGAAAAACCTGCTCTACCGTCTGGCGCTTCGCATCACGATGAATCGTGAAGAGGCCGAGGACATCGTGCAGGATACGCTGATAAAAGTCTGGAACAAGCGTGACGACTGGGACAACATCGAGAGCATAGAAGCTTTTAGTTTGACCATCTGTCGGAACTTGGCACTCGACAGGATGAAAAAGGCGGAAAACCAGAACGCCTCGCTCGAACAGGAAAATGTCGATAGCGCTGACCGCGCACGATCTCCCTTAGAGCTGATGGAACAAAGAGACAGAGTTGAAACTGTCAGGCGTCTGGTCAACAGCCTGCCCGAAAAGCAGCGCAGCTGCATGCAGCTGCGCGATTTTGAAGGGAAAAGCTACCGCGAAATCGCCACCATCCTGGGCATTACGGAAGAACAAGTGAAGGTCAACATCTTCCGCGCACGACAGACCATCAAACAAAAGTATCTGGAAACCGAACAATATGGACTATAAGTACATCGAACAACTGCTGGAGCGCTACTGGCGCTGTGAGACCTCCCTCGAAGAGGAAGAGATTCTCCGCATGTTCTTCTCTCAGAAGGAGGTGCCCGCTGAACTGCGCCGCTATCGCGACCTGTTTGCCTATGAGCATCAGGAAGTGAAGGCTGACGTGTTGGACGATGACTTCGACGCCCGTATGATGGAGATGGTCAGCGAGCCCAGTCAGAAGGCACGCACCATCAGCCTCACCCAGCGCTTTATGCCGCTCTTCAAGGCAGCAGCTATGGTTGCCATCTTCCTCACCTTGGGAAATGCAGCTCAGCGCGCTTTTGAGGCTCCCAACGATGAAATCGACATGGCCGCCATCGAGCAGCCTGTTCCCATCGAGGGCAAATCGGTTGCCATGGGCGACACGCTGAAAACAGACACCTTGCAGAAGGCCGTTCAGCCCGAGCCCATCATCATCAAGTAGATTTTTTCTATGCTTTCTCTATAAATCATGTTTAGTAAAACAATTTTAACGAAACTGTGAAGTTTCAATTCTCTCAAATTTTTCATAACATACTAACGTAAGACGAGAAGGGCATTATCCGCGGATAATGCCCTTCGCTATTATAAAAATCAAAACGTCATCGTCATAGTCATCGTCATCGTTATCGTTAATATCCCTCAATGCTGCTGGCTTAACCCCTTGAATTCTATCTTTTGGTCGGGCTTCGCCCTCGAAATTAAATTAAAAATTATATTTAGAATTATTCCGGAGTAATTTTATACGTAATTTTAAAAATAATTTCGAGCGAAGCGACCAAGTGAATATCGCAGCGGGAATATCGCCTCGGGTTAACAACCACCCCCAGCCCTGCTTTTTCGCTTGCTTAACCACCTCTAGCCCCTCCTTCAAAAGGAGGGGAGTTCAACAGCCTTAAAGAAAAAAACTCTGCGTCTCTGTGTCTCTGTGTACCGTTAAATCAATTCGCCGTCCTTCGTCTTTCGTCTTTCGTTCTTCGTCTTTTAACCAGCCACGTAGTGGCGCTTAACCAGTCCGAAGGACGCTTAACCAGCGAAGCGCTTAAACCCTTATCCCTTCCTCTTCATCCAAACATGCAGCTGAAAGAGCGACGGCAACAAGACGAGCAGCGAGAAGCAGACAGCTTTCATCACATCCCCTTCTCCACCCGAAAAGATATCACCCAGTTTAACGTCATCCACACTGGAATAGAGTCGCATCAGGACATAGGAAATCGTGTTTGTCGTCACATGGAACACAATGCCCGGAAGAATGCTTCCCGTACGCCAGTACATCCATCCCATCAGCAGGCCAGCCACAAAGGCGTAAGGCATCTGTGCAGGATTCATGTGAACCAAGGCAAAGAGCAAGGCCGAGATGGCAATGGCGCCCCAAGCCTTTCCCGTGGAACCTGGACCCCCAAACCATTTCAACAGTTCTCTCAGGATAGCACCACGGAATACTACCTCCTCCGCTACCGGAGCCACAATACCCAAAGCCAGATAGCCACCGGGCGTGTTGATGATATCACCAAAACTTTCCTTCAGGATGTTGGGCAGTTCCGGCATATTCTCCAGCACCCATTCAGCAGGCAGATACATTCCTAAGGCGGCCAGGAACGACCAGAAGAGCACCCACCATGGGCCGGTCTGGATATAATTCCTACTCACGGGCGTCCATTTCCGCCAAACAAACAACGCGATGGTAGCCAGTCCAAAGAGTATAGACGTCAACACTATAAGCATTCCGCTCTCTTTTCCGGAATCACCCGTCACCAGATACCATACGCCCTTCACACAATAGGTGACGATAACCTGTACGACGACAAAAATCAATAAATATTCTATAGCCTTTTTCATGAGATCAGTCTTTACTTTCCTTAATCCGCCTTAACGGTCCTCATCGTTATCTTCTTCAAAGTGCTTTTCCACCTCCGCGGCATCCTTCTGGAGCTGTTCTGCCAGTTCAGCAGGCGTCTTGAACTTCCGCTCCCCGCGCATCCTGTGGCTGAATTCCACCAGCAGGCGCTGCTCATAGATATCATCCTCGAATTTCAGGATATGCACCTCCAGCGTCTGCGCATTGGTTCCAAACGTAGGCCTCGTGCCGATATTCATCATGGCATGCTTCATCTCCACCGTGCCTTCCAGGCGTGCTCTCACCGCATACACCCCCGAAGCGGGAATCAGTTTCTCCTCTGCAACCTCAATATTGGCCGTGGGGAATCCCAGCTTGCGACCCTCCTGCACACCCGTAGTCACCTTTCCTATAAGGAAATAAGGATAACCCAGACAGCGGGCAGCCATCTCCACCTCACCCTCTTGCAGGAAAGAACGGATCACGGATGATGACACATTCACGCCACTCACATCGAAAGCACTATTCTGCACCACCTCGATGCCCAGTTCCTCACCATAGCGCACATAGTCCTCAAAGCCCTCCTCCCGGTTATGCCCGAAACGGTGGTCATAGCCGATGTAAAGCTTCTTCACGTTGAGAAGACCGCTCAGCACCCTTTCCATAAACTCACGGGCAGTCAGCTGCGCCATCTGCTGGTCGAACTGCAACACCGCACAGTTGTCCACGCCCGTTTTCGAGAGCAGCAGCACCTTCTCCTCAAAGGTTGTCAGCAATTTAGGCTGATAATCCGCCGACAGCACCTGGCGCGGATGCCGCTCAAACGTGATCACCGTCGATTCCAGTCCCTCGCGGGCCGCATCCTCTTTCAGCCGCTCAATCAGAAAGCGGTGTCCGCGGTGCACCCCATCGAAGAAACCGATAGTTGCCACACACGGTCTCATGGCCCTGATTTCCTTACCAAGGAAGATTGTCTGCATAGTCTAACGATTTAGCGTGAAGTGTTTGGAAGCCCAAGGCAGCTGCTGCCTCACAGTTACGTTTCGAGTCATCGATGAAGAGCGTCTCTTCCGCTTTCATCCCCCCATCTTGCAAGATCTGCTCGAAGATTTCCCTGCTCGGCTTCACCTGATGCATCTCATACGAAAGGAATATCTTCTCAAAATACTGTTCCGGCTGCCACCAGCGGCGCGCATATTCCCAATGAATCTCGTTCGTGTTACTCAAGAGGAAAAGCCGCCCATGGCGCTTCAACTCCTCCAGCCGTTGCAACCGGTGTTCAGGAATCCCCGCCAGCAGCACATTCCAGGCATAGCACAACGCCTCGTCGCTGCCGCTATAGACAGGGTCCTGCTCACGCGCCTCACGACAGAATTGAGCCGTATCTATCTGTCCCAGTTCCAGACGCAGGAACATATCCTCCACGCGGCATTCCTCCACATATTTCGCCACTTCGCGAGCCCCAATGCGGTGGAACTCATCGATACTGCGCTGATCGTCCAAATCAATCAGAATACCGCCCCAGTCAAGAACAATATTTCGAATCATGGGGACAAAGATACGATTAAGTGAGCGAAAAACCAAATATATTTGAGTTTTTCCGAACGTGAGTATCTTCGACCGAAGGTCAAAATTAGTGCAGCAGCCTAACTTCATGACTCGAAGAGGCATAAAGGTACGAAAAAACGAACGAAATCAACACCAATCGCACGATTTTCGACCGAAAATTTGGAAAATTGCCTAAAACCCGTTACCTTTGCATCCGCAAACGCCCAAACGTTTCATCGGACTTGTAGCTCAGTTGGTTAGAGCAACAGACTCATAATCTGGAGGTCCCAGGTTCAAGCCCTGGCTGGTCCACACTGAAAATCAAGCACTTACGAGTTTCTCGCAAGTGCTTTTTCTTTTGTTGGTGAACATGAGGTGAACATAGAAAGCCCAAAGCAACCTTTGGGTGACCTTTTGTAATTTAGTGCGATTACTTGTGAGTGCATGAAATGTTTTTGCCTTTATATTTGCCAAAACGGCAGATTTAACCAAGCCTATTGTACCATTGTCATTGAAATAAAACACGCTTCAATATACATGTTGCTTTATTCTTCGCCATACACGTCAAAAGAACTACGGCAAAGACCTTCTTTTGATCTCATCGTTATCACGGGCATTTGCAACGCCATTGTCCAGGCACAGCAGACGCCAGTCAAAACGAGGCTTGATGACGAAAGTCTGAAACAGCTCCATGACAGTCATACCCAATGGCTGGGACAGGAGAAACAGACACTTGACGACCATCACAGGCAGCAGGAAGAGAGTTGGCAGAAGCATAGTCAACGACTCACAAACATCGTGAAGAACAACGAAGGTATATGGATTTCCACGAAACTGTTCTACATTGCCGGCTCTCTTTCCCTGCTATCAATCATGACGCTTGCAATAGAGATATCTTTCTATGTGTATTTCCACTGGATTCAATAGCAGCCTAGTGCGGAATTCATAGGATTCCTATCCTGTCTCTCCGCAATATCACCTGATTATCAGTGATTTACGAGATTTACGCCCAATTTTACACCCAAAAATGTAAGATTGGGTGTTTTCTTTTTAATAGGCCAGAAGGTAGCATAAATCCGCTGACCTGTCATAAGCCAGCTCAAAAGCGGTGCGATGGGTGCGCGTACCATCGACGAGGGGGCAATGGACGAAAAATCGGGCATGAATTTCTCGGAATACATGGCGTTGCTCTCCGGCAATACCGACCTGTTGGA
>Ga0256404_1003649_pt1 | contig 30625 bp, 24 predicted proteins | sample RumenRJG_01DNA_FD_185990 | JGI IMG/M metagenome (GOLD analysis project Ga0256404, IMG submission 185990) | Bovine rumen microbial communities from Lethbridge, Alberta, Canada - RJG_01 | ecosystem: Host-associated > Mammals > Digestive system > Stomach > Rumen | place: Canada: Alberta | collected...
GGTGTCTATCAAACGATTCGACACGGGGGCTTCCGCCCCCGCCTGTAATCGGATAGCCCTTTCAGGGCACTAAGGGGACAACAAGAATATAGTTCCCTAAAATTGAACAACAAAAAGGGCCGCAATGATGTGAATGCGGCCCTTGAACAAGAAGGTAATCTATTATGGTTTGTATGTGCTGGCGCGCAACGGCGCCACGAAGGGTTGTTTACGAGTTATGGTTGTATGACCTGCGTCGAGCCGTCGCTGTAGATGATGACCACTTGTGTGATCTGCCTGCCCGCGCTTCCGCGTGCAGCCACAGCGCTGCCTTTTGCCCTTGCCGAGGCTATGGCAGAGTCGACAATGCTGCTCTGCCGCTGCGATTGCGGCGTAGTTTTCCGCGGCAAAAATGATGGTTCATCCACGTCAAAATTGATGCTTTGCTGCACATGCTGCTCTCGCTGTGGCGTGGCCTGCGCATTTCCAGGGAAGTCATTCTCGGCGGGTTGAGCATCGCCATCGGCGGTTTCAGACTTCGCATTTGGACCAACCATTTCACCATCGCCAAACATGAGCCACATCATGTTGAGTTCGGGATAGGCCTGATGAATCTTGTCAATGACCTCGTTGCTCACCTTCTTGTTTCGTCCGTTGAGCAACTGAGACAGCGACGGACGCGGTATGCCGCAGACATCGGCAAACGCCGTTGTCGCGATTCCCATCTGCTGCAGAAAGTACCTAAGCCTTGAGACAATATCGTTCATAGGTCATACATCATTTAATCGCCAAAAATCTAAAAATCGAAGTCTCCGGCGAGTTGTCGAGATTTGACAAATCTGATATTTTCGGTCTCCGAAAGATGTTCAGCAAAATATACATTTTTTAGACAGCAAAATTTTCGGTCAAAAAATCTGGTTTTGACAAGCCCGCTGAAAAGTCAGAAAAATCAGGCACGCCGTTCGATCGTCAAATTCAGCCTCGAAATCACTGCCCAAAATTGGTCCGATTTGCTAAAGGTAAAAAAATCGGGTTGATGAGCAAGCGATCAGGTAATTGCAAATGCAAACCCCAGATTCGCATTCCTTAATTTTGCGATTGCAAATTTAGATATGTTTTTTGAAACACGCAAGTTTTTAAACGTAAATTTTGAAATTTGAGGTTAAAAACTCGAATTACGCCATGCAGCTGCTTGATTGCAAAGCCAAATCCACAGACATCAAAACCACTTTAGGTTTATATAGCTATCTTTCGTTTAAACAAGCACTTACAACACTAGAGAACACACAAAACACAATCCACACCAGCAATCATCCTTTTTATTATAAGTATTGCTTTAGACTTTTGTCCTATATTACTGGCTTTTAGGTGTTTATTAAGGTTGTAAACAACTGTTAATCATCAAAATTGATGCAAATGTGAACGATGCAAGTGTTAATTTTGGAATCCATCACCCCTGCTTGGGTTTGCAAACCGCATTTCGGGGGCCAAATTTACTGTTTTGTTTTGCAACGGCGACTATTTGCAAACCGCGCTCGTCTTCGAATTTGCAAATTCAAATCAGCAAACAGTGGATGGTAAAATGTCGTAGGATTACCATTTTTGCGCTCAACTCAAAATCTCGGCCAAATTTTCGGGAAAACTGATGAAGAATCCGTGCAGAAAAATCTGAGAAAGTTGAGCAAAGGTCAAAAATGGCCTATCAATCATGCTAACAATCGATTAGGCCATAATTAATGCATTTCGGCTAGATGGGTCAAAAAACTTGAGAAAAGTGTGAAATGCGCCCTATCCTGCCCTACAGACGCAAAAAATCCGCGATTTCGAGTCAGAAAAATCGCGGAAATTCATGCAAAACGGATTGTTTTTTGGCTAGAAATCGTTTTTGTGTGCTGAAGGTTGCCACCCTGTTCGGGAGCGCAGTCGAGCCGAATTTCCCCACCCCATTCATTGCCCAGAGCTCCCGCTCTCCTCGCCCATCGATTGCGAGGTGAGCATTCCTGCACCAGCCTTATCTGCTCCGCTCAAGTTCCTGCTTGAGATAGGTGGCTGTGATCGAGTCGTGGTTGGTGATGATCTGTTCGGGCGTTCCGGTGGCAACCACTCTCCCGCCCCTTTGTCCTCCTTCTGGCCCCATATCGATGATATAGTCTGCGCACTTGATGACATCTAGGTTGTGTTCGATGACGATGACTGTATTTCCTTTTTGGACCAACTTGTTGAGTACAGCCATCAACACATTGATATCTTCGAAATGCAGCCCAGTTGTCGGCTCGTCGAGGATGTAGACGGTGCGCCCTGTGTCGCGCTTGGCGAGCTCAGCCGCGAGTTTGACTCGCTGGCTCTCTCCTCCAGAGAGTGTGCTTGACGGCTGTCCGAGTTTGATGTATCCCAATCCCACATCCTGCAGCACTTTTATCTTGTTGAGAATTGCCGGAATGGCGTCAAAAAATTCCACGGCCTGATTGATGGTCATGTCAAGGACTTCAGCGATCGACTTGCCTTTGAACCTAACCTCCAGTGTCTCACGGTTATAACGCTTCCCGCCACATTCTTCGCACGGCACGAGCACATCAGGTAAGAAGTTCATTTCCACCACTTTATATCCATTACCCTTACAGACCTCGCATCGTCCTCCACTCATGTTGAACGAGAATCTTCCGGGCTTATAGCCTCTGATTTTAGCCTCTGGCAGGTTGACAAACAGGTTGCGTATGTCGCCAAAGACTCCAGTATAGGTGGCCGGGTTGGAGCGCGGTGTCCTTCCCAATGGCGACTGGTCGACAGTGACCACCTTGTCGACGTGCTCGAGTCCCTGCACGTCATCATATTTCAGGGGCTCGGTGTTTGAGTGGTAAAGCCGCTGGCTGAGGATGGGCTGCAGTGTGGCGTTGACAAGTGTTGATTTTCCGCTACCGCTGACACCGGTGACACAGATGAATGTTCCCAGTGGAAACGCCACATCGACACCCTTGAGGTTGTTGCCTCGGCACCCCCGCAATGTGAGCCAGTGTCCGTTGCCTTGTCGCCGCTGTTCTGGCACAGGAATGCACATTTTTCCGTTGAGATATTGCGCTGTGATGGTGTCTTGCTTGAGCATCTGTGCAGGCGTTCCGGCAAAGACCACATTGCCTCCTTTCCTGCCCGCCTTCGGCCCGATGTCGACCAGATAGTCGGCCTCGAGCATCATGTCTCGGTCATGTTCGACGACGATGATGGTGTTTCCCTGGTCGCGCAGTCGCTTGAGCGAGTCGATGAGTCGCTGGTTGTCGCGCTGGTGCAGGCCGATGCTGGGTTCGTCGAGAATGTATAGCACATTGACCAGCTGCGACCCGATCTGCGTCGCGAGCCTGATGCGCTGGCTTTCTCCGCCCGATAGTGATGCCGATGCCCTGTTAAGCGAGACATAGTCCAGCCCGACATCGAGCATGAAGCTGAGCCTTGCCTGTATTTCCTTGACAATCTCGCTGGCGATGGTCCACTTGGCCGGGGGCAGCACGTGCTTGAGGTTTGCTATCCAGCCACGCAGCTCAGAGATGTCCATTGCCGCCAGTTCTGCAATGTTCTTTCCGGCAAGTCGGTAGTGCAGTGACTCGATGTTGAGTCGCTGCCCGTTGCACTCGGGACACACTTTTCTGGAGTAGAACTGGCCGGCCCACTTCTGTGCCTTTGTCGTCGCCGTGTCGTCCTGCTGCATCTCGATGTACTTGACCAGTCCGTCGTAAGAGAGGAAGTAGTTGCTGGTGCTCATTGTCTCGGTGCGTATGTTGAGCCTTTCCTCTCCTGTGCCGTTCATGATGTCGTCGATGGCTTCTTCCGGCAACTGGCTGATGGGCGTGTCGAGCGCGCAACCATATTTTTCGCAGATGGCCTGAATCTGCCAGAAGACGAGCGAATTCTTATACTTACCCAGTGGCAGGATGCCACCATCTTTGATTGACAGTGCCGCGTCGGGCATGATTTTTTCGCGGTCGACGATGTTGACATATCCCAGTCCCTTGCACTTGTGGCATGCTCCGAGCGGCGAGTTGAACGAGAAGTTGTGTGGTGCCGGTTCCTGGTAGCTCAGTCCCGTGTCAGGGTCCATGAGTGTTTTGCTGTAGAAACCGATTTGCCCTGTGTCGGCATCCAAGATCATGAGCTGGTCGCCGCCCTGCTTGAACGTTTTCTCGACCGACTCGAGCAGTCGTTTCTCGTCCTTTCTGGCCACCTTGAGTCGGTCGGCGACTAGCTCGACCGAGTGATTCTTGTATCGGTCCAGTTTCATGCCGAACGTGATTTCACGCATCTCTCCGTCGACTCTGACGTGGAGATATCCCTTTTTCCGCAATGTCTCGAAGAGGTCTTTGTAGTGTCCTTTCCTGTTTTTGACCATGGGTGCTAGCAGGTAGATTTTCTGCCCCTCATACTTGTCGAGAATGAGCGAAATAATCTTGTCGACGGTGTACTTGACCATCGGTTTTCCGGAGACATAACTGTAGGCATCGGCAGTGCGTGCGAATAGCAGTCGCAGATAGTCGTAGACCTCTGTGGTGGTTCCAACCGTCGAGCGTGGATTCTTGTTGGTCGTCTTCTGTCCGATGGAGATGACCGGGTTTAGGCCGGTGATTTTGTCGACATCAGGGCGCTCAAGCACTCCAAGCATGTTGCGCGCATAGGCCGAGAACGTCTCGAGATATCGTCTCTGGCCCTCTGCAAAGATGGTGTCGAAGGCCAATGACGACTTCCCGCTACCGCTCAGTCCAGTGATGACGGTGAGCTGATAATGCGGTATGTCGACATCGATGTTTTTTAGATTATGCACGCGTGCTCCGAGCACGCTGACGCAGTCGGTTTCTTTGCCGTTGAAGTTCATTGCGTGTTGTTGTGTGTCTAGCAGTTCTAGAGGCACTAGAGAAAAGTAGTGTAGTTAGTTATTCCAAATTCAGTCAGTCGACGACCCAAGCCTTGCTGTAGGCCGTGAACCGGCGCTTGCTGCGATAGAGTTCGCTGGCGATGGGAATGCGCACGTTGTAGGTTTTTCCGCTGTTGTTGGTGAGTTTCGTAGACCTTATCCAGGGGTTTGCTTCTCGCAGCTGCGCATAGGTGATGCCTTGCTGCTTGGCCCATGCGGGCCAGCTGGCGACTGTGGTGTTGACACTGACCGTCTTATAGTTCACAGGCTGGTAGAGCTGCTTGGTTCGCAACCGGTAGCCATATCTTTTGGGATTCTCAAATAGCATCTTGAACGCGATGATGCGGAACACATATCTCGATGTCTCTGACACCAGATAGAGGTCAAACGAGTTGTCGACCGCCTGCTTGGAGAGCTCTCCCGAGATTTTTCCCATGCCTGCGTTGTAGCTGGCAGCGACCGTGGGCCAGTGTCCATACTTGCTGTAAGCAGCCTTGAGATATTTGCATGCTGCCAGCGTGCTCATCTCCGGGTCATAGCGCTGGTCGACCTCGTCGGTCACCTCCAGCCCATACTGCCTTGCGGTTGCGGCCAGCAGTTGCCACAGCCCAGCAGCGTGTGCCGGCGAGTAGGCATAGGTGTCCATGGTGCTCTCGGTGCATGCCAGATAGAGGAAGTCGAGCGGCACGTTCTGCTCCTTGAGCACTTTGGCCAGGACGGGGAAGTGTCGGTTGGCGCGTTTGAGGCACAGCAGCGTGCTGGTCTGGCCATAGATGATCGACGTGAGTTCGCGGTCAAGTCTCTCGGCCATGTCCAGACGGTCGAAGTCGACCTTCTCGCCAGCAAAAGTGATGCTTGCCGGTATGTCGGGATTGGCCGTGACATTGAACACGGCGCTAGCCGCCGACTTGCTGCCCGAGTTTTGGTACTCGGGTTTGAGTTGTGCCTGCGAGGTTGCAGTGGCGATTGTCGCCAGGATCAGTGCGGTGTATAGCGGTCTCATGATGTTTGCTGTTTTGATGATAGTGATTGAATGGGCGTCGTGGCACCGTCGCGCTGTCACTCGACGGGGGTGTCAGGGTCGGACGGTGTGTCGGGCGCTGTGGGGTCTAGTGGCGATGTACTGCTGTGCTCGCGCTTGCGGATGATGTTGATGTCGCCACTCTTCTTGTAGTTTTTCCCGTCGCTGCCGCGTGCCTGGATGACGTAGTAGTAGACACCAGGATTGACCAGTTTGCCGTGATATGTTCCGTCCCATCCTTGCGAGGGGTCGGTGAACTCGCAGATTTTGTTTCCCCACCGGTTGAAAATCCAGCAGTGGAAGTCGACGATTGACCGGTAGGACACCTTCCAGAAATCGTTGTTGCCATCGTTGTTGCCCGGTGTGAAGATATTGGGGCAGTTGAGCTCGCTCACCCCGATGTCGACGGTGAACGTCTCGCTGATGGCCGAGCACGAGCCGTCGCTGTTCGAGCCGATGAATCGCCAGTAGGTGACACCCGCCTCGTCGAAGTCCTGCTCGACAACTTCCTGATTGAGTCGCAGCTGTATGTCGTTAAAATCGGGATCGGTGGCCATCTGCCACTCATAGTGGATGACCGCGTCGGTGACTTTTGCCTCGAAGGTGATGTGCACCGGTGCCGACCCTCCGAGCGAACCCTCGGCGCCGCTCGACTTCTCGTTGTCGCTGAGTTCGGAATCTTGGGTGGCTATGGCGCGGACATCGACAGCAGCAGGTGTATAGAGGTCGCTCTCGACCTGACGGCCCTCTCCCCATGTGTTCATAAAGCGGTCGCCTGCCAGCGTGAACGTGGTGTTGCATGTGGGTGCTGGCATGACGATGGTCGGCTTGAAATTTTCCTCGAGTTCGGTGACATGTGTGGGCCTCCATTGCACAGTGTCTTCCTGATCCACCCACTCGAGGTTGTCATAGCTCAGCTCGATGTCTCGCGACAGTGTGCGCTTGGCCCCAATTGTGGTGTAGAAGTTGATCTCTCGCCCCTCGCCGTCGACGTGCAGGGTGACGGTGCTGCAGTCGCCGTCGTTGTCGGCCGTGACACCGTTGAGCGTCATGCGATATTGCGAGTAGTCGACCACCCAGAAGCAATAGCGCGTTGTTCCCTCGTCGATGATATATCCCATGTTGGGTTCAAACTGGCTGAGCGTGTAGGCCAACCCGTCGACCGTGATACCCTCGTCGATGGGCTGACTATATCCTCCTCCCATGTCACCATAGATAGAGAATGTGACAGGGTTCTCGGTGGTTGCGGTGTAGGTCATGCTCACGCCGTCGGTGTCGTGCAGGACAAAAATCTTCTTGAGCCCCGTGTTGATGTTGGGCTCAATCTCGATGACTTGGTGCTGGCTGCCGGCAAATGTCACCTGCGCCTGTGCTGTGACCGCCAGGGCAGCCGCCAGGGCTGTGTAGAGATATCTTAGTTTCATAACTTGCAAAGTTACAACAAAATGTCGAGAATGCAGCGACGCGGGTGGCGAATTAACAAAGTTTTGGTTGCCAGTGTCGGTGCCGCCTAAAGAAATAACGGCCATGTGCGGCCGAAATTGTATCGGGGACAGGTCGACGGTGCCGCCCTGCACGTTAAGACAGGGCTTGCGCTGACGGTGCAGAATCAAAGAATCCAGGAATCGCTTGGCATATTGGATAAAAACTGTGCAGGCTGTAGTGCTAACTGAAAAGTTTTCGCTAACTTTGCAGCCGAAAACCATCCACCTATTTTATAAAGCTATGATAACTTTCTTCAAAAAGGGGCGCACGACAGTCTATGCCGTAGACTGCGACCATGCCCTTTCAGCCCAAGAAATCAAGAAACTGGAGTGGCTGCTCGACGGTCGGCAGCTGACCGAGACGACGCTACGCGGCACTTTTGTCGGTCCGCGGCGCGAGATGGTGACTCCGTGGAGCACCAATGCCGTTGAGATCACCCAGAACATGGCGATGACCGGGGTAAAGCGCATCGAGGAATTCACGTCATCGACAAGCTCCAGCCCAGCGTATGACAAGATGCTGCAGCGAGTCTACACCGTGCTTGACGGTGAGTTGTTTGACATCACCCGTAAGCCGGCCCCCATCGTCTATATCGACGACATGGAGCGCTACAACCAGGAGGAAGGGTTGGCGCTGAGTCAAGAGGAGATTTCTTATCTCAAGGCATTGTCCAGCCGCCTGGGGCGCCCGCTGACAGACAGCGAGGTGTTCGGTTTCTCGCAGGTCAACAGCGAGCACTGCCGCCACAAGATATTCAACGGCACCTTTATCATCGACGGCGAGGAGATGCCCGTGTCGCTGTTCAAGCTCATCAAGAAGACCTCTCAGGACAACCCCAACGGCCTGGTGTCGGCCTATAAGGACAATGTGGCCTTTGTCGAGGGTCCACGTGTCGAGCAGTTTGCTCCCGAGCGCGCCGACGCTCCCAGCGAGTTTGCCGTCCGTGAGATAGACACGGTGATTTCGCTCAAGGCCGAGACGCACAACTTCCCGACCACAGTCGAGCCGTTCAACGGTGCCGCGACGGGCAGTGGCGGTGAGATTCGCGACCGCTTGGGTGGTGGGCGTGCCAGCCTGCCCCTTGCCGGCACAGCAGTCTACATGACCAGCTATCCTCGCACCGAGGCCGAGCGCAAGTGGGAGCGTTGCACGATGCCACCTCGCCCCTGGCTCTACCAGAGTCCTGAGGAGATTCTGATCAAGGCCTCGAATGGTGCCAGCGACTTTGGCAACAAATATGGGCAACCGCTGATTTGTGGGTCTCTGTTGACCTTTGAGCACAAAGAAGGCCGTGAGCAGCTGGCCTACGACAAAGTGATCATGCTTGCCGGTGGTGTGGGCTATGCCAACGCCCGCGACGCCATCAAGGGCACTCCTGAGCCCGGCGAGAAAGTGGTGGTGATGGGTGGTGACAATTACCGCATCGGCATGGGCGGTGGCGCCGTGAGCTCGGTCAACACTGGCCAGTATGCCGGAGCGATCGAGCTGAATGCCATCCAGCGTGCCAACCCCGAGATGCAAAAGCGCGTGGCCAACGTCATCCGCGCGATGTCAGAGAGCGATGACAATCCCATCGTGTCGATTCACGACCATGGCGCCGGCGGCCATCTGAACTCGCTGAGCGAGCTTGTCGAGGACACCGGCGGCCACATCGACATGTCGGCACTGCCCGTTGGCGACCCGACATTGAGCGCCAAGGAGATCATCGGCAACGAGTCGCAGGAGCGCATGGGCCTTGTGACACGTGCCGAGGACGTGGCTCGCCTGCGGCAAGTGGCCGAGCGCGAGCGCGCCCCGTTCTATGTGGTGGGCGAGACCACCGGCGACGACCGCTTTGTGTTTGAGCAGGCCGACGGTGTGCGCCCCATCGACCTGGGCATGAAAGACATGTTCGGCAGTTCGCCCAAGACGGTGATGACCGACGTCACCGTTGCCCACAGCTATCGCCGTGCCCGCACCCGGGTCCAGGACTTGAATGAATATGTTGCCACCGTCTTGCAGCTAGAGGCCGTGGCATGCAAGGACTGGCTGACCAACAAGGTCGACCGGTCAGTGACGGGCCGCATCGCTCGGCAGCAATGTCAGGGCGAGTTGCAGTTGCCGCTGAGCGACTGTGGCGTGGTGGCGTTGGACTACACCGGCACCAGCGGCATCGCCACATCATTGGGCCATGCTCCGCAGGCCGGTCTGATTGACCCGGCCGCCGGCTCAGTATTGTCGATAGCCGAGGCACTGACCAACCTGGTGGGCGCAAACCTGAAGGATGGGCTGAAGAGCGTGTCGCTGAGCGCCAACTGGATGTGGCCCTGCCGCAACGAGGGCGAGGATGCCCGCCTTTACCGCGCCGTGAAAGCCTGCAGCGATTTTGCCTGCTCGCTGGGCATCAACATTCCCACCGGCAAGGACAGCTTGTCGATGACACAGAAGTATGGCAAGAAGAAGATTCTGGCCCCCGGCACCGTCATCATCTCGGCCGCCGGCGAGGTGCGCGATGTGAAGAAGACAGTGAGCCCCGTGCTGCAGCACAAGCAGAGCCACCTATATTATATAGACTTCTCGGGCAGCGCGCTTGCTCTGGGTGGCTCGGCGCTCTATCAGTCGCTGGGCATGGTGGGCGACCAGGCTCCTGCCGTGGCCGACGCCGACCAGTTTGCCACGACATTCAACATCATGCAGCATCTGGTTGCCGAAGGCTTGCTGCTTGCTGCCCACGACGTGAGTGCCGGCGGCCTGGTGACCACGTTGCTTGAGATGACGTTTGCCAATGTCAATGGCGGCTTGTCGATCAACCTGGATGGTTTTGCTGAGCGCGACCTGATCAAGATATTGTTTGCCGAGAATCCCGCCCTGGTCATCCAGGTTGCCAGCAACCGTTGCAGCCGTGTTGAGCGCATCATGGCCGAGAGCGGCGTCAAGTTCATTGCCCTGGGCACGCCCAGCGACGAGCGCACAGTCATGCTTGAGCGCGACGGCAAGAGCTACCTGCTGGGCATCGACTATCTGCGCGACCTGTGGTACCGCTCGAGCTATCTGCTGGACTGCAAGCAGAGCGGCAACAAGCACGCCAAGACCCGATATGAGAACTACAAGAAACAGCCCTTGCGTCTGCGTCTGCCTAAGGGTTTCAGCGGCCAGGTCAGCGACCTGGGCATCAGTGGCAGCCGCCATGCGCCCAGCGGTGTCAAGGCCGCCATCATCCGCGAGAAGGGTGTGAATGGCGACCGTGAGATGGCCTACTCGCTGTACTATGCCGGCTTTGATGTGAAAGACGTGCACATGACTGATCTGATGAGCGGTCGTGAGACACTCGACGACGTGCAGATGATTGTGTTCTGCGGCGGCTTCTCGAACAGCGACGTGCTGGGTTCGGCCAAGGGCTGGGCCAGCGGCTTTGTTTGGAACGACCGTGCCCGTCAGGCGTTGGAGCGTTTCTACCAGCGTTCTGACACGTTGAGTCTGGGCATCTGCAACGGCTGCCAGGTAATGATTGAGCTGAACCTGATCAACCCCGAGTTGAAGAGCCGTGCGGTGATGGCGCACAACGAGTCGCACAAGTTTGAGTCGGCATTTGTCAACGTCACCATCCCCGACAACCACTCTGTGATGCTGGGCAGCCTGAGTGGCTCGCGCCTGGGCATCTGGGTGGCTCACGGCGAGGGACGTTTCGTTCTTCCCGATGGTGCTGACGCCTACAACGTTGTGGCTCAGTACAGCTACAAGAGTTATCCCGGCAACCCCAACGGTTCGCCCCGCGGCATCGCCGGTCTGGTGTCGGCCGACGGTCGCCACCTGGCGATGATGCCTCACCTTGAGCGCGCCATTTTCCCGTGGCAGTGCGCTTGGTATCCCGAGGCTCGCCGTCACGACGAGGCGACGCCGTGGCTGGCAGCGTTTGTCAACGCACGCCGCTGGTGCGAGAGCCATCGCGAGAATTGAAAATTAAGATATTCATAGGGTCTAGACAATCTAGACAGTCTAGACCCTCAAGAAAAAGACATTGACATGATCGGAATCAATAACAAAGAGAAACTGAAGCAAGAAATCATCGCCTACCTGCTGCTCATTGTGGGCAGTGTGCTGTTTGCCGTGGGCGACGTGATGTTTGTCAACCCCTACCTGATGGCTCCTGGCGGCACATACGGTCTGAGCAACGTGCTGAACACCGTTTGGCCATGGAAGATCTCTCTGTATGCCATCTGCATGGATGTGCCGTTGTTGCTGATCGGCACGTGGATCCTCGGCCCGAAATTTGGCATCAAGACCATCATCTCGACGATAGTGATTTTTGCCGCAACGTTTGTGCTCGAGAGCACCTGGGGCTACAACCCCGTGCTTCATGACGGCGAGATCAGCAAGGTTTTTGTCGATTCGATGGTGCCGATTCCTCACGACGGCGGCTGGTTCCAGCCCGACTATTTCCTGAACACGGTTGTTGCCGGGTTGATTTATGGCCTGGCCATCGGCATGATATTCCGTTCGGGCGCGACGAGCGGCGGTTCGGACATCATCTCGATGATATTGCATAAATACACCAAGATTTCTCTTGGCACCCTGGTGATGATTGTCGACGGCATCATCACGCTGAGCACGCTTGTGGCATTTGGCGACATCCGCCTGCCCATCTACTCGGTGATTATCATCTTTATCGAGGGCAAAGTCATCAACCTGGTGGTCGACGGCATGAAGAGCTACCGCACAATGTTTATCGTGACCGACAACATCGAGCCGGTGCGCGACTACATTATCAACGACATCAAGCGTGGTGCAACCTGCATCACTGGCACAGGCCTGTATAAGGGCACCGAGCGCAAGATGATTTATGTCACGCTTGACCGTAGCGACATGCTCAAACTTCGCTCGGCCCTCCACCTGATTGACCCCAAGGCATTTGTCAACATCATGGAGAGCAGCGAGATTTTGGGTGAAGGCTTCCGTGCGCTGCCCAACGAATAGTGCAATGCACAAATGTGAACCAGCACGTTCCCTGCCCCTGTCGGGCAGGGAACGTGTTTTTGTCATGGTTCAAGCTCACATCCGGTGAATCCCATCTGGCGCGCGCGGTCGCTGCTGAATGTGCAGTAGGTTGCCTCGGCATGCGAGCACACCTTTCCGGCGCTGTCGAGGACATCAATATCGACAATGACAAAGTTGCGCATCTGCCTTGCGATGCGTGCTCTGACAGTGACAGTGTGGTCGGTGGTCATGATGGGGTTGCTGTACTGCAAGTTGAGCCTGACTGTCATCGCCGTCGTCTGCAGCTTGCGTGTGATGAGCCATGCCCCTGTCTCGTCGGCCAGTGTGGCGATGACTCCCCCGTGCAGTGTGTCGATCCAGCCCTGATAGTCGGGCCTGGGCTGCCAGATGCCTACCACTTCATTTCCATCCTCATAAAACTCCATGTGCAGCCCGATGGGATTGTCGGGCGCACATCCAAAACATCGGTAGCCCTGCTTGTCGGCCCATGGATTTTTTATTTTTTTCATAGATGATGCGAATTAGGTGTCTATCCAAATCAACGCGATGCGATGAGATGTAGGCAAGCCGTCTGCCCCTCCCTCCAACACTCTCGGCGCGATGCGCAATAAGTCGAAAAGAATAGTGTCACCAGATAAACAAAAACGATAGATTCAGAAAAGTGAAGCAAAAATGGTGCCATTTGCAACAGAATGATTACTTTTGTGACCTGAAAACGCAAAAAAGTTCTGACATGAAAAGACTGATTATCTCCCTGTTGTTGCTCTGCAGCATGCTGTGCGCGTCCGCCCAAGGGTGGGACAGCCATCGTCTTGGTCCCCACCCCGTCATATCATTATGGCCCTCAGGTGCTCCGACCGACAACGGTGTGGACTATGCCCATCTGAGCCCTGACAACACTCGCGACATTCCGCCTCAGATGCATGTATTCCTGCCTGACAGCAAAGGTTCGCACCGCTCGGTCATCATCTGCCCCGGTGGTGCCTATGGTGGTCTGGCGACGTATCACGAGGGCTTTGAGTGGGCCGAGTTCTTCACCAGTCATGACATTGCGGCCATCGTGCTGCTCTACCGTCTGCCCCATGGTCACCACAGTGTTCCGGCCGAGGATGTCTATGAGTGCATGCGTCAGTTGCATCAGCACAGTGCAGAATGGCACCTTGACCCTTCAGGCATCGGCATCATGGGGTCGTCGGCCGGTGGACACCTGGCCTCGACAGTCGCCACCCATGCCCCATCTGCGCTTCGTCCGGCTTTTCAGATTCTGCTCTATCCGGTGATTAGCACCGACCCCTCTTTGACCCACTACTGGTCTTGCCGCAACCTACTGGGCGAGAACGCGAGTGCCGATTTGTCACACGCCTACAGCAACGAATGCCATGTTAGCCGTTCGACTCCGCCTGCCTTTATCGCAGCCAGTGCCGACGACGGCGATGTCCCGGTTCTCAATTCCGCGCTATACTATGAGGCACTGTTGCGGCATGGTGTTTTCGCCAGCCTCCATGTCTATCCCAGTGGTGGTCATGGTTGGGGCATCAAGTCGAGTTTCAAGTATCACAGCCAGTTGCTCCAGTCGCTGGCTGATTGGCTTGAGAGTCTCGGTTGAGCGGGTAGTTGAGCGGTGACACAATCAAAAAAAAGTGAAAATTTTGCGCTAAAATTTTGTATTGCCGACGGCAAGCACTAACTTTGCAGTGAAAATGCCTGACTAGGCACTGCGGCCGTTTTGACGTGGCTGTGTGTGCCTTGAGTTTGTGTGGCTATTCACCTATTAATAAGAAACTTAGTTTTAACAGTCATTGCATGACAGACATTAAAAAGATAAATACAGCACTGATATCGGTCTATCACAAAGATGGACTGGACGAGATATTGCGGCAACTGGCCACTCATGGTGTGCGGTTTCTGTCGACCGGCGGCACGCAGCGGTTCATCCAGGAGCAGGGCTATGCTTGCGATGCCGTTGAAGACTTGACAGGCTATCCGTCGATTTTGGGCGGTCGCGTCAAGACGCTTCACCCGAAGGTGTTCGGTGGCATCCTTGCTCGCCGTGACAATGCTGGCGACCGTGAGCAGCTAGGCCAATATGAGATACCCGAGATTGACCTGGTGATAGTAGACCTCTACCCGTTTGAGGACACTGTGGCCAGCGGTGCCAGCGAGGCCGAGATCATCGAGAAGATTGACATCGGCGGCATCTCGCTCATCCGCGGCGCTGCCAAGAACTTCAATGACGTTGCCATTGTGGCTAGCAAGGCGCAGTATGGCATGTTGCTGTCGATGCTCGAGGAGCATGGCGATGCCGTGACCACACTTGCTGAGCGCCGTCAGCTTGCTTGCGAGGCATTTGCCGTGTCGAGCGGCTATGACAGCCACATCTTCAGCTACTTTGCCGGCGACGATCCGTCAAGTCTGCGTCTGGCTATTGACGGCCGCAAATCGCTGCGTTATGGCGAGAACCCCCACCAACGTGGTTACTACTATGGCGACTTTGATCGCATGTTCACGCAACTGCACGGCAAGGAGATCAGTTACAACAACCTGCTCGACATTGATGCCGCAGTCAGCCTGATAGGCGACTTTGTCGAGCCGACGTTTGTGATTATGAAGCACAACAACGCCTGTGGGCTTGCCACGCGTCCGACACTGTGTGCGGCATTCCAGGCTGCTCTGTCGGGCGACCCAGTGAGCGCCTTCGGCGGTGTGCATGTGAGCAACCGTGCCATCGACGCGGCGACCGCACAAGAGATGAACAAGGTCTTCATCGAGGTGTGCATCGCTCCGGGCTACAGTGACGAAGCGCTTGAGATATTGCAGCAGAAGAAGAACCGCGTCATCCTGGTGATGCATGAGGCTCGCCTGAGTCGCACGACTTGCCGCAGCGTGCTGGGCGGTGCGCTGGTGCAGGAACGCGACACCCGTGTCGAGACAGCAGCCGACCTGCGTCAGGCGACAACCGAGGCCGTTAGCGCGACGCAGACAGCCGACCTGCTGATGGCCAACATCATCGTCAAGCACAGCAAGAGCAATGCCATCGTTCTGGTCAAGGACCAGATGCTGGTGGGCAGCGGTGTGGGCCAGACCTCACGCGTCGACGCCCTGCGCCAAGCCATCGAGAAGGCTCGCTCGTTCGGTCACGACCTGACAGGTGCCGTGATGGCCTCAGATGCTTTCTTCCCGTTTGGCGACTGTGTGCAGATTGCGCATGAGGCCGGCATCACTGCCGTGATTCAACCCGGCGGCTCTGTTCGCGACCAGGAGAGCATCGACTATTGCAACGCGCATGGTGTTGCGATGGTGATGACAGGCATCCGTCACTTCAAGCACTAAGTAATCGTGCTACGATTTGCTAAGGATACACGAAAAACAACACATATATTAATTAAACGAACTAAAACAAACGACTAACTTTATGGGACTTTTTTCATTCACACAAGAGATTGCGATTGACCTGGGAACGGCCAACACAATCATCATACATAAGGACAAGATTGTCATTGACGAGCCTTCGGTTGTGGCGCTTGACACCAAGAGCGGCAAGCTGATTGCCGTGGGAGAGCGTGCCCGCGAGATGCAGGGCAAGGAGAATGAGGGCATCACCACAGTGCGTCCGCTGAAGGAAGGCGTGATCGGCGACTTCCACGCTTGCGAGCTGATGATGCGCGGCTTTATCAAGAAGGTGAGCGCCAAGAACCACTGGTTTGCTCCGTCGCTGCGCATGGTGGTGTGCATTCCCTCGGGTTCGACCGAGGTAGAGATCCGTGCCGTGCGCGACTCGAGCGAGCATGCCGGTGGCCGTGACGTGTTTATGATCTATGAGCCGATGGCGGCTGCGCTGGGCATCGGCCTTGACGTTCTGGCCCCCGAGGGCAACATGATCATCGACATCGGTGGCGGCACGACCGAGATTGCCGTGATTTCGCTGGGAGGCATCGTGACCAACAAGAGCATCAAGTGTGCCGGCGACGACCTGACCAACGACATTGTCGAGCACATGCGCCGCGCTCACAACGTCAAGGTGGGCGAGCGTATGGCCGAGCGCATCAAGATCAACGTGGGCAGCGCTCTGACCGAGCTTGACAACCCACCCGAGGATTATGTTGTGCATGGCCCGCACATGGTGACAGCGCTGCCGATGGAGGTGCCTGTGAGCTATAAGGAAGTGTCGCACTGCATCGAGAAGTCAATCAGCAAGATCGAGGCTGCAGTGCTGAGTGCACTGGAGCAGACCCCGCCCGAGCTGTATGCCGACCTGGTGAAGAACGGCATCTATCTGAGCGGTGGCGGCGCATTGCTGCGTGGCCTTGACAAGCGTCTGACCGACAAGATAGGCATCCAGTTTCATGTGGCCGAAGACCCGCTGCATGCCGTTGCCAAGGGCACTGGCGTAGCGTTGAAGAACTACAAGATATTCAAATTCTTGAAGCGCTGATCAGGCGATGCGCTGAGCCAGAATTGAGGATTGGGAAAAGTAGTGAGGTGTTCTCAAACCTTGAAACCCATCACTCAAAACCCGAAACTCGAAACCCGAGACCCGAAACTCGATGAAGAATCTGCTGGATTTTTTTGTCAAGCACAGTGCCTGGTTTGTATTGATACTCTATGTGATATTGAGTTGCGTGCTGCTGTTTCGCAACAACCCATATCAGCAGAGTGTCTATCTGACCTCGGCCAATGCCGTGTGTGCCACAGTGTATGAGGGTCTGAGCAGCATCACCAACTACTTTCACCTGAAGGGCATCAACGAAGACCTTCAGGAGCGCAACGCATTGCTGGAGATGCAGCTTGTCGACCTGCGCGCGCAGGTCAACGACCTGAAGATGCAGTTGCCCGACACACTCAAGCGCCAGCCTGTTCTGCAGCACTTTGACTTTGTTGTGGCGCATGTGATCAGCAACAGCATCGCCCAGACCAACAACTACATCACGATCAACCGTGGTTCGGCCGACGGCATCAAGCCCGAGATGGGTGTTGTGGACCAGGCCGGCGTTGTTGGTGTGGTCAACGTTGTTGGCAAGCACTCGGCTCGCATCATCTCGCTGCTGAATCCCGACATGCGTCTGTCGTGCAAGCTGAGTGACAGCGAGTACTTTGGCAGCCTTGTCTGGGAGGGCGGCGACCCGCGTTATGCCGTGCTCGAAGAGTTGCCGATGCACCTGACCTATCAGGTGGGCGACACGGTGCTGACCAATGGCTACTCGACGGTGTTCCCTGAGGGCATCATCGTGGGCACCGTTGCAGGTCCTGCCCACAACGGCCGTGGCAATTTCCTGTCACTGAAGGTGCGTTTGACCACCAATTTCAGCCAGTTGAGCACAGTGCGCGTGATCACCAACGACATGGCCGAAGAGCTCAAGGCCCTGGAGAAGAGTCCCAACGACACCACAGCGCGAAAGGAGGACCAACGATGACCAAGGTTGTATTGCAAATGGCACTATTGTTTGTGGTGCTTGTGCTTGTGCAGGTGATGTGCTACAAGATTCTGCTGTTCGGAGTAGCCATCCCGCTGGTGTTCATCTACCTGATCTTGCGCCTGCCTGTGACGTGGCACATGAACATCACGCTGACCGTCGCGTTCTTGATGGGACTGATTGTGGACGTGTTCAACAACACTCCAGGCATGAACGCGTTGTGCTGCACGCTATTGGCCGCGCTGCGCGAGCCTGTTTTCGCTCTGTTTGTGCCTCGTGAGAACGAGATGAGCAACCCCATTCCATGTGTCGACACGCTGGGTTTCGGTGCCTATCTGAAATACATGTCGACACTGGTTGTTATTTTCAGTGCGCTGATATTCCTGGTCCAGGCCTTCACATTGCGCAACTGGCCGTTGACGCTGATGCGCATCGGCGGCAGCAGTGTGCTGACCATCGTCCTTCTGCTGGCCCTGGACAGTTTAGTAAGCACCCGTCGTGAGAAAAGATTATAATCTCGAGAAACGCAAGTTTGTCATTGCCGGGTTTATCACTGTCATTGTGTGCATCTACATTGCCCGTCTGTTTGTGTTGCAAGTGGGCGACAGCACCTATAAAGACAGTGCCGACAGCAATGCCTTTATCGAGCGCGTGATTTATCCGTCACGCGGCTTGATTTATGACCGCAACGACAGCCTGATTGTCTACAACCAGCCTGCCTACGACCTGGTTATGATACCGAAGGACGTACAGCCCTTTGACACGCTAGACCTGTGCAACACACTGCAGATCAGCCGCGAGACATTCGAGAAGCGTCTGGAGGCGATGCGCAAAGGCCGCAACTACTCTGGCTACACACAACAGATAGTGATGAACCACCTGTCGGCGCAGGACTATGGGCGCCTGCAGGAGAAGCTCTACCGTTTTCCGGGTTTCAGTATCGTGCAGCGCATCTTGCGCCAATACAACTATAATGCCGGTGCCAACATCCTGGGTGACATCCGTGAGGTGAACCAGCGCGACATCGACAATGACCCGTACTACCGCTCTGGCGACTATACCGGCGACCTGGGTGTGGAGAAGAGCTATGAGCGCTGGCTGCGCGGCCGCAAGGGATCGGAGATTCTGATTCGCGACGCGCTGGGCAAGATCAAGGGCCGGTATAATGACGGCGCCAACGATGTCATGCCCGAGGCCGGCAACGACCTGCACCTGAGCATCGACATCAAGCTGCAAGAGCTGGGCGAGCGCATGATGCGCGGCAAGGTGGGTGCCATCGTGTGCATCGAGCCCAAGACGGGCGAGATTCTGGCTCTGGTGTCGAGTCCGAGCTACGAGCCATCGCTGCTCATCGGCAAGGAGCGCGGCAAGAACTACGCGATGCTGCTCAACGACCCACGCATGCCGCTGTTTGACCGCGCCATCATGGCCGCCTATCCTCCAGGATCGACGTTCAAGCCCACACAGGGTCTGATATTCCTGCACGAGGGCATTGTGACGCTGAGCACAGCCTATCCTTGCCATCGCGGCTTTCTCAGCGGCGGCATGCGTGTGGGTTGCCACGGCCATGGCTCTCCCATCCCGCTCAAACCAGCGTTGCAGACTTCGTGCAACGCCTACTTCTGCTGGGGCCTGAAGCACATGCTCGAGAACAAGCGGAAGTATGGCTCGGTGAGCGGAGCCTTCGAGGTGTGGAAGAAGCACATGGTGTCGATGGGCTACGGCTACAAGACCGGTGTCGACCTGCCTGGCGAGAGCCGCGGTTTCATCCCCAATGTCGCCTATTATGACAAGAACTTGGGCAAGGGCAAGTGGAGTGCCTACAGCATCATCAGCGATGCCATCGGTCAGGGCGAGATTCTGGCCACGCCGTTGCAGATAGCCAACCTGGCCGCCACCATCGCCAACCGCGGCTACTATATCACGCCTCACGTTGTTCGCCGCATCGATGGTGTGGGCATTCTCAAGAAGAGCCTCGAGCGTCATCAGACCACCATCAACCCCAGCTATTATGCCCCCATCGTCGAGGGCATGCGCATGGCCGTGACGGGTGGCACCTGCCGCGGTGCCAACATCGCGGGTTGGGAGGTGTGCGGCAAGACCGGTACGGCCCAGAACCCGCATGGTCGCGACCACTCAGCCTTTATGGGCTTTGCCCCAATGAGCGACCCCAAGATCGCCGTTGCAGTCTATGTCGAGAATGCCGGTTTCGGTGCCACCTTCGGCGTTCCCATCGGCGCAGTGATGATGGAACAGTACCTCAACGGCAAGCTCTCGGCGGCTCGTGAGGCAGTGGCCCGCCGCATGGAGAACACCAGCCTGTACAGCACCAAGCTCTATGGCGGCAAGAAACAAGAGGCGGGCAGCAAAAAGCAAGACGCAAGCAGCAAGAAACAAGAGGCGGGTAGCGAGAACAAGAAACAAGAGGCGAGCAGCAAGAAACAAGAGGCGAGCAGCAAGAAAAAAGACACAAGCAGCGAGCAGCAAGACGCCAACCACAACTAACGTCTAACGTCTAAAGTCTAAAAAAAGAAGAATGGAGCTACGGACAAACGACAGTGAAAACAGCACTCTGCTCAAATCGATTGACTGGGTGACCATCGTGCTCTACGCCATCCTGATTGTGGCTGGCGCAGTGAGCATCTATGCCGCAACCTACAACTTCGACAAGGCCAGCATGTTTGACTTCTCGGGTTTCTCGGGCAAACAGTTTATGTGGGCCGGCTTGTCGTTCATTCTGGGCCTGTCGCTGCTGCTGATTGACCGCCGCATCTATGAGGCCTACGCCTACCCCATCTATGGGGTGATGATCCTATTGCTGATAGTCACCATCTTTGTCGCGCCCGACATCAAGGGGTCGCGGTCATGGTTGGTATTCGGCCCGGTGAGTCTTCAGCCCGCCGAGTTTGCCAAGTTTGCCACCGCTCTGGCGTTGGCAAAGCTGTTCAGCACATACGGTTTTGCGCTGAACAACTGGCGCAACTATGCCATTGCGGGCGGCATCATCATGTTGCCCATTGTGTGCATCATCCTTGAGAAAGAGACCGGTTCGGCACTGGTCTACACGTCGCTCATCTTTGTGCTTTACCGCGAGGGCATGAGCGGTTTTGTGCTGTTTGCCGCGTTGTGCGCCATCACCTATTTTGTGGTGGTGCTAAAGTTCGCCACAGTGATGCTGATGGGCATCCCGCTGGGCACGTTCATCGCCTTTGTCATCGTGATGGTGCTGACGGTGGGCATGTTGCTGTTCTACTGCCGCTCGTTCATCCTGGGCCGCAATGTGCTGTTGGCCTACATCGCCGGCGGCTTAGTGGTCTGGGGGCTGACCTACCTGGGTGTGAATGTGAACGGCTATGTGTTCTTCGGCCTGATGGTGGGCGGCACGGTCATCTATCTGCTGTATGGCATGCTGCACGACGACATGCGGCGCATCCTCATCACCATCGGTTTTATTGTGGCATCGGTCATCTTTATGTTCACCGTTGATTTTGCGTTCAACCATGTGTTGCAGGAGCATCAGCAGAAGCGCATCACCGTGGTGCTGGGCATCGCCGATGACCCACGCGGTGTGGGCTATAACGTCAATCAGAGCAAGATAGCCATTGGCAGTGGCGGTATTCTGGGCAAGGGATTTCTCAATGGCACACAGACCAAGCTCAAGTATGTGCCCGAGCAGCACACCGACTTCATCTTCTGCACCATCGGCGAGGAGGAGGGTTTTGTTGGGTCGACCATCGTGCTGCTGGTGTTCCTGGCCCTGATCTTGCGCATCATCGCGCTGGCCGAGCGTCAGCACACCACGTTTGGTCGCGTCTATTGCTATTGCGTCGCGTCCTATCTCATCTTCCACCTTAGCATCAACATCGGCATGGTGCTGGGATTGTGCCCTGTCATCGGCATCCCGCTACCCTTTTTCAGCTATGGCGGGTCGTCGCTGTGGGGTTTCACGTTCTTGCTGTTCATCATGCTCCGCATCGATGCCGACCGCGCCAGCTACGGTGTGTGGTGAGAGATTGGCCCACTTACAAAGATAACACGGACGGCACCAGGTCTGGTGCTGTCCGTGCTTTATCATATTGTCTGAGATGCTACAATTTCACAGCAGGCCAGCCATAATCTTGGTAACAGGTTACATTGATTCCATTGCGTTTGACATAGTCTTTGATACTCTCCATCCGCGCCTGTTCTCCTGTATTTCCACATGACGTTACAGTGAAAAACTTGTTGTATTTGTCACCAAATATACGTTTGGCACTGGGCATGTACTGCGAGCCATCGCCCACTGCTTCAAATGCTGTGACTTCATAGCCCAGATCGCCTTTGCTAACATGCATAAGCCCTGGATGGGAGCCACCCGACATGCACTTGAGCGTATCGCCCATCACGTTATAACGATATACCCAATAGGCACCCCAAACTTTGATATCGTCGATGTCAGTACTGTCAATACCCACGATGATGTTGCAGGGTATGCACACATCACCTGAGCCATAGTGCGAGCCGATTGAATCAATCAGAAAACGCTCGATAGCAGCCTCATAAGTGTCGGACTGAACTATGACGGTGTCAGCCTGTTCGGCATCGTTTGCATGATTACCGGCCGTGCTGTTGCACGATGCCAGTGCGCTAGCGCCGCATAGCATGAGGATGGCGGCGAACATCCAATGCATTGTCTTCATCACAATTTAACTTTTTAAAGTAGATACTTGTTAGTAGTTAAGGAAGTTAAGGGAGTTAAGGAGTTAAGACGAATGCTCTTGTTGCTCAAAATTATTTTAGAATCTGCCAGCCAGTCTTGGAGCATTCTGACACAACAGTGTGACGTCTTAACTCCATTTAACAACATAACCCTTAACTACTTCAGAAACTTGAGATCACTATAACATTTATAGACTTTGTTCTACGCCATTGATATCTTTGTGCCAATGCAACTAATCAAAGCAGTTCCAGGACGGCGACGGTGAAATCGGATTGGGGCATATCATAGGGGAGCCAGTGGATGGGTGTGCCACGACGCTCCATGCCACGGAACCACGTCATCTGCCGTTTGGCAAACTGGTGAATAGCGATTTCCAGCTGGTCGTGCATCTGCTGCCACGAGAGCTGGCCGATGACGTAGCGCGTGACAAACTTATACTCCAGACCATAGTAGATGAGGTCGTCGGGGTCTACCCCACCCTCGATGAGCTGCTGCACCTCGTCGACCATGCCAGCTTGCAGACGCGCGTCCAATCGTTCACTGATGCGACGGCGACGTGCCTCACGGTCGATGCTCACCCCAATGACCACCGCATCGGTCAATGGATGCGGCTCAGTGGCTACCTTCAGATCGGGATGCTCGTGGTAGTAAGTGCATATCTCAATGGCGCGGATGGCGCGCTTGGGCGTGTCGATGTCGCTGTTGTTGCGCAGCGTCTTCATGGTGCGCAAGATGGCAGTCAACTCGTCGAGCGACTTGCCGCTGAGCGACGCACGCAACGCATCGTTCTGCGGCACCGGGGGCAGTTGTATGCCCTTGAGCACAGTCTCGACATACATGCCCGTGCCGCCACACAGGATGACTCGCTTGCCACGGGCAGTGATATCGTCATAGGCCGCCTGATAATCGCGCAAGAACTCAAACAGGCTATATTTGTAGCCCGCAGGGCAGATGTCGATCAGATGATAAGGCACATCGCCATATTCGTCCAGATCCTTGCCCGTGCCCAAGTCCATGCCACGATAGATCTGGCGCGAGTCGGCGCTGATGATTTCGCCCCCTATCTGCCGCGCCAACGCCACGGCGCGGGCAGTCTTGCCCGATGCCGTGGGTCCGGTGATGACGATGAGCGGAAGCGCTTCCATGACCGAGTGTGTCAGAGTTTCATCACACGCTTGAGGGCAAGGTTCTCATAGCCCTCGGGACAATGGGTCGACAGGTAGACAGTGGGATTGCCAGCGATGAACTCGCGCACGCGGTCCAGCGTCTGACGGGCAGCCTGCTTGTCCTCAAAAATGATGCTCAGCTTGTCGGCCTTGAGTGCAGCGTCGCAGTAGGTCACATCGCCGTGCATCATGTAGTAAAGTCCGTCGCACTCGGCAATGACGATGCTGTTGCCTCGTGTGTGCCCCTTGGCCTCGATAAACCAGATGCCCGGGGCCACCTGCTGTGCATTGGGGAAATTCTTATATGCCTCGCCGTATGTGGCACGGACGATGTTTGGTCCGTCGAGTTTGAGCGCGTCGGCATCCTCTGGCGAGATGTAGACCTTGGCGTTGGGGAACTCACGGATGCAGTCGCTGTGGTCGTTGTGCTTGTGTGTGACCAGGATTTTTGTCACCTGCTCAGGCTTGTAGCCCAGCGCCTCAAATGCGTCCATATAGTGTGCCACTCGTTCGCCCATATATAGCGGTGCCCCCAGTTTCTTGGCCGGAGCGGCAAAATCAGCCTTAAACCCGGTGTCGACCAGGATGACCTCGTCGCCGGTGTCAATGAGGAAGTTCTGCAGGCTGCTGCGATAGATGATCTGTTCGTCGAACTGGTCTTTTCCTTCCTCGCCCCCAAAGGCGAACGGCTGGTTCATAAACCCGCCGTCAAACATGCGTATTGCTTTTATTTCCATCTTGAATTTATTGATACTTAGTGAATTGGTATCGTTCTCTCAGTTCGGCTTGCCGCTGTGGTGTCTGCGCGGTGAAGAAAGCCTTCCATCCCGGGCAGAAGTTGATGTGCCACCGCCAAAAGCGCCCCAGCAGCGAGTTGGGTTTCTGGTCGTAGTGCGCACGGAACTTGCAGTTTTCGCAATTATGTGCCATAATGATATCTAGTGATTGAGAAATGACGAGGTGCGCCTACCGCTGGGGTTGACACACCTCGTGAATGCTGTTGGATTACTTCTGTGCAGGCTCCCACTTGCAGCGCACGGGCGAGACGATTGCGCCCAGCTTTTTGAGCTCAGCAAATGCCTTGTCGACCTCTTTGCGGTCGGCTCCCAGCGCCTTTGTCACTTCGCCTGCCGAGACGGGCTTTCCAGCCTCTCGCATGGCCTGTAGAATTTGCTCTTTCATAGTCTTGTTGGTTTATACTTGTGTGAACAACCAGTTCTGCTTACCAATCTTCTCAATCATCTCCAGCGCGCCCTCGGTCAGTCCTGTTGCGAAGAACTGCAGCGCTTCGATTGATGTTTTAGCTTCCATTGTTGCTTGGCATTATGGTGAATTGTGTCGGCAAAAATAGAAAGAACTGTAACAACAGCCAAAAATGTTGTATTAAACTTTATGAAATCATGCAAACTCGATGATGGCGCACACATCGTCGCCACAGGCGAGCGAGACGATGATGGCATGCTCGCCACGGTAGACCGTGGGCACGAGCACATCGCCCATCCTGGCCGGCACGCGATACTCGACGCGCAGGTCATGCACCTCAAAATCGTGCGGCAACAGTTCCATGGCCATGCGGACATAGTTGGCATTGTTGACATGCCGATTATAGTCGATGTCGGCCCGCATGACAGCGATGGGTTGCCCCTGTTCACCTCCTTGCTTGGGCAGGATGATGCGCCGGTCACGGTAGGTCATGTCGAGCTTTGGCTCGATGTTGAGCGACTGGACGACCTCGTCGTCGATACGCCTCAGATGCCCGTTGGCCTTGTCAACAAAAGCCCCCATGCTCCATGTGCGGTAGCACGGTTGTTGCTGTGCGTCGTAGATGAACGTGTTGCGGAATCCGAACATCGGCTTTACCTCATAGACCGTGGTGGTGACGGTCAGCTGCTCCTTGAATCGAGGCGCCCTGAGTACCTCGACCTGTCGTGCTGCCAGCAACTGTGCCATGTTCTGCTGTGCGAAGTATTGCCCGACGACCGGCTCAGTGTCAATCCACAGTTCCGAGCAGTCCTGCATCATCTGCAGGGCCGAATAGAGCTTGAGCCGCCCCTCACTGTCGCAACAGCTGGTTGTGACTTTGAAATCGAGACTGTACATATCCCGGTCAGCGCTTAAGAGTGCGGTCAAAGTAATTGAGCACGCGCTGGTAGAGCGGTTCGCGCACGCCACAACCGTTGATTGAGTGATTCATGTTGGGATAGACCATCATGTCGAACTGCCGCTTTTGTCCATGCAGTTTTGCAATGTATTGCATAGCATTGATAATGTGCACGTTGTCATCGGCGCTGCCGAACATGATAAGCAACTCGCCCTTGAGGTCGGCCACCTTGTCGAGGGGTGCGCTGTTGGCATACCCGTCAGGGTTCTCTTGTGGTGTGCGCATGAATCGCTCGGCATAGATCGTGTCATAGAACCGCCAGCTGGTCACCGGTGCGATTGACACGCCGGCTGCATAGTGACTGTCGGGATGCGACATTGCCATGAGCACCTCATAGCCTCCGAAACTCCACCCCCAGATGCCGATGCGTTCAGCATCGACCCACGGCTGGCTGGCCATGTAGCGCGCCGCCGCCACCTGGTCAATGGTCTCATAGTGTCCCAGGTTCTGATAGATGAGCGACTCGAAAGCCTTTCCTCTGGCCCCTGTGCCGCGTCCGTCAAAGCAAGCAACGACATAGCCCTGTGTGGCGAAATATTCCTCCCAGTCAAGTTTCCAGTTGTTGCGCACCTGCTGCGAACCCGGACCGCTGTACTGCGACATGATGACGGGATACTTCTTGGTGGGATCGAAATCGACAGGCTTGATGATGAATCCGTTGAGTGTGTAGCCATCGTTGTCGAAGGTGACGAACTGTCGCCGTGGCACCTCGGGCACCAGATATTTGGCGCAATAGTCTTCGTTGAGCTGCAGGTCTCGCACACTGCCTTTCTTTCCCACCTGCTTGAGACGATACTGCGTGGGTGTATCAACGTTGCTGAAGGTGTGGATAAAGTAGGTGTAGTCGCTGTTGAACGTTGCTGAATTGGTTCCCTTGTCGGCTGCCACATCCTGCACACGCCCCTTGGCATCGACGCGCCGCACGACGCGGTTGAGCGGCCCGTCGGTGCACTGGTAGTAGAACAACCGGTTTTTCTTGTCATAACCATAGTAGGCCGTGACGGGCTGCTGGCCAGTTGTGAGTTGGCGCATGAGCTTGCCGTCCAGGTCATACTGGTAGAGCTGGCAGTAGCCCGAAGTCTCGTTGGGGATGACCAGGAAGTTATCATAGTAGGCCACGTTGCGTGCCATCTCGCTGTCAATCCAGCTGTCAGATGTCTCATGATAGATGTCGCGTGCAGCACCAGTTGCGGGATTGACGCGATAGATGTGCATATCGTTCTGCGTGCGGTTGAGCGTCATCACCATCAGCGCGTCGGCGGGTCCGGCATATCCGATGTGTGGCACATAGTCATCTTGTGCCAGCGGCACATCCATCTTGCTGAGCCGTGATGTGGCCACGTCGTAGCTGTGGACAGTGACCACTGCGTTTTTCTCGCCGGCAACGGGATACTTATAGTCGTAGGATCCAGGATAGAGGGCATATTGCTCATTGGGCTTGCAGTCGCCCTCGTACATCGTCATCGAGTACATGGGCACTTCGCTCTCGTCCCAACGGATGAACGATAGCGTGCGGCTGTCGCTGGACCATGCGAACGAGTTAAGCATTGCGAACTCTTCCTCATAGACCCAGTCGGGCACAGCGTTGATGACATGGTTCTTGCGTCCGTCGGTAGTGACCTGAGTGATGTTGCCATCGCTCAAGCGCTGCACATAGACGTTGTTCTGTTTGACGTATGCCACGCGCTGGCCGTCGGGCGAGAGGGTGGCAATCTGCACCGGTTCATCGCCCGCCACCGACTTTATCTGCCCGCCCTTGCAGTCATAGACAAAGAAACGTGCCGTGAACGAGTGGCGGTAGATGGGTTCGGTGTCTGCCCACAGGATGATGGCACTCTCGCTGTGGCTCATCTCATAGCCGTCCCAACGCTTGACTTGCACACTGTGCATGGTCACCGAGTCGAGCACAGTGGCAACTTGCTGGCCGGTCTTGTAGGCACAGCGCGCAATAGTCTTGCCGCCATCGGCCAGTTGATAATAATACTTGCCGTCGCTAGCTGGTGTGACGGCACCGATGCCACGCGGTCGTGCGCCGCCCAGCACATAGTCTTGCAGTGTGAGTGCGCTGGCACTCATGCTCACTGCCATGGCAGCGAGCATTATCATGGTTTTCTTCATTTCAGTTTATTGTTAATAGTGTTGTGGGTATTCGGGCTTTCGAACAATCGAACGATCGAGCAATCGAGCTTCGAACATTCGAGCAATCGAGCTTTGAGCAATCGAGCATTCGAGAGGTTTAGAGCATGCCGGGCACAGTGTGGCGAGCAAACGCCTCGGCCGCCTTGCACCGGCACTCGATGCCACGAAATTGCTCCATGGGTCCGTGCCATCCTTTGAGCAAGTCGTCCATGCCTTGGCTCTCGTGACAGTCGCACACGCGGTGCTTGAGCTCCACCACGCTCGAGATGTCGACCCAGTCGGTGGGTTGGAACATCTGCGACTGCGTGCCTGTCATCGCCTCCATATAATAAAGATCAAACGTGCGCCCCACCCTGCGCCATGCGTCCAGCACAAGCAGTCCGCACACGGCATGGTCGCGGTGGCTGTCCACCGGCCAATGTGTGAGCACTACATCGGGCCGCTCGCGCTCGAGCAGTTCTCGCATCTCGCGGTAGCGGTCGAGGTTGATCTCGGTGTTTCCGTCCACCTGGTTCATGAAGATGTGGCGAACGCCCATCATTTCACAAGCCCGCTCGCTCTCGGCCACTCGTATTGCCGCTGCCTCGTCGTGCGTCTTTCCGGCAATGCCCGCCTCGCCACGGGTGAGGTAGACGCTCACCACGTCATGGCCAGCCTGCTTGAGCAGACACATCGTTCCTCCGGCCGATGTTTCTGGGTCGTCGGGGTGAGCTCCGATGACCAGAATCTTCCGTTTTCCACCCTTGACAGCCGCATTGTTGTCCTGCGCGTGCATCGACAGGGGTATGCCGCCCAGAATGGTGGCCGCTGCGGCTCCACCGGCCGCCTTGATCATGTCTCGTCGTGTCATAGTGTTGTTATCGTTTAGATTCGGCAAAGTTACAGAAAAATTGTGCAAGCCAAACGCAAAAAGCTTTCTTTTTTGCTGAGGCGCCTCCAATTTTTTGCAAAAAAGCGTAACTGATTCATTAATATTTGGTATTCTTGACAAAAATACATAACTTTGTCCCACTTAACCACAAAATCAACTGCACTATGAGACGCATCATGACACTCACGCTGTGCCTGCTGACCCTGCTAGTCACCATCGCACAAGACTTCACCGACAGCGACCGACAACAGATGGAGTATGCCATCTACTTTATGGACAACGGCATGCCCGACAAGTCAATCGAGATATTGACCGCACTGGACGCCAAGTATCCCGACACCCCCGACATCTTGTACGAGATAGGCTATGCCTACTATATCAAAGCCGACTACAAAAGCGCATTGAAGGTATTCAAGCGATTGGAGAAAATGCCCCCGGTGGGCGAGCGTGTCTATCAGATGGAGGGCAACACCCTGGACATGTTGGGCAAGCGCAAGGAGGCTCGCAAGAAATATAATGAGGGGCTCAAACATTATCCCAACTCCTACATCACAATGCTCGAACTGGGTAACCTTGACTTATTGGACAAGAAATATGTCGCCGCGCTCGGGCACTATGAAGACGCGCTTACAGCCAACCCCGCCTATGCCTCTGCCTTCTATCGCGCCGGACACATCCTGCTCAACAGCGACTATCGCGTCTGGGGGCTGTTCTATGGCGAGGCGATGCGCCTGCTTGAGCCCAACAGCGATCGTTCGGCGCAGATGTCTCAGTGGATGTGCGACACCTTCGGGCAGATTGTCAAGGCGCAGAACGACTCCGCGATCAACATCAACATCAACAGTCTGGGCTCCCCCACACTTGAGTCATCCTACGAGATGTTTCTGGGCCTAGGTGTCGCTGCCGAGTTCAGCCAATCGCAGAACAAAGCCATCACGCTGGCAAGCATCATCCATGGTCGCGAAGTGGCATTGTCGACCTATCAGGCGCATTATAAAGGCAGCATTTCGCTGCTCGACTACCAGCAGCTGGTCAAGGATGCCGGTCACTGGCAGGCCTACAACTACTGGCTTTTCAGACCAGGGTTTGAGGCCGAGGCGAGTGCATGGTTTGACGAGCATGACGAGGCTTTTGACGACTTTGTCGAGTGGTACAAGACTCACTCGTTCAAGCCAACGAGCGATGCACCCACCCATCGGTTGCACCGGGGCGCCCTAACGCCGGCCGATGAAGATGAGGACATTGCCGAGCAGTTGCGCACTGCCGAGGGTTGTCGCAAGCACGACAAGAATGCGCTACGGCTGGCCGGCCAGTGGCTGGCCGATAAACTAGACCCCGAGAACCGCAAGTTGGCCAGCTCGTTCGTGCTGATGTGGATGAGCGGCACGGCCGACTATAAATTTACAATAGGTGGCGAGTTGTTTAATAGTTTTATCACCGCTAGCGCAACCGACACCACCACAGTCAACAGCGACTTGACGGAAGCCTACCTCATGTCGATGGCCGCCTACGCCCTTGAGAACGGCATCACGTCGACAACGGCCGAGATGCATTGTGCAGTGATCAACGGGGTGCTCGAGTACTACGAGCGGCATGCCGACAAGTTGGTGCTGACCGCGGGATTGGCCAAGGCACTGGCAGCCCGACGCGAGGGGCGTCTGCGCGAATTGACCGATGCTGACTTTGCCAAGTTAGGGGTGAGGGGTCAGGGGTGAGGGGTCAGGAGTCAGGGGTGAGGGGTGAGGAGTGAGGGGTCAGGGGTGAGGAGTCAGGGGTGAGGAGTCAGGGGTGAGGGGGCCGGAGTGAGGGGTCAGGGGTCAGGAGG
>Ga0256404_1003651_pt1 | contig 30610 bp, 23 predicted proteins | sample RumenRJG_01DNA_FD_185990 | JGI IMG/M metagenome (GOLD analysis project Ga0256404, IMG submission 185990) | Bovine rumen microbial communities from Lethbridge, Alberta, Canada - RJG_01 | ecosystem: Host-associated > Mammals > Digestive system > Stomach > Rumen | place: Canada: Alberta | collected...
GATCAGATCCTCTGGCAATCCCAAACTAGCGATGGGATTGACCCTGTTCACTGTCATCTCAAACACCATCCTCGATCCGATATTCATCTTCGTCCTTGGACTGGGAATCCGCGGCGCGGCCATCGCGACGGTCTTGTGCCAGGCCTTGGCTCTCTCATATTCCCTGCGCTATTTCACCCGCAAGGATAATGTCATGAGGCTTCCCAAGCGCATCTTCGAGCTGAACTGGAGGATAGCGAAGGACTCCCTCGCTATAGGCATGGGACCTTTCCTGATGAACTCCGCCTCGTGCATAGTCACCATGTTCATCAACCAGCAGCTCCTCAAGTACGGCGGTGACCTGGCTATCGGAGCCTATGGAATCGTGAACAGGATCAATTTCATGTTCGTGATGATCGTGATGGGGATGAACCAAGGAATGCAACCTATCGCCGGCTATAATTTCGGGGCCAGGCAGTATTCCAGGGTAAAGAAAGTCTTCACCCTGACAGCCTTGTGGGCTACAGGGGTATGCGTATTTTGGTTCATCGCATCCGAGTTTTTCCCGAGCCTTATGGTCGGAATATTCACTAATGACCCGCAGTTGAAGGACCTCGCGGACAAGGGACTCAGGGCGATGAATCCCGTGGTGATCCTAGTCGGTTGGCAGATGGTCTCCACGAATTTCTTTCAGAGCCTTGGGATGGTCGGGAAGTCTATTTTCCTGTCTCTAAGCAGACAGTTACTCTTCCTTGTGCCACTGATCTATGTGCTGCCGCTGTTCTATGAGGTTCGGGGCGTCTTCTTCTCTTTCCCGGCCTCCGACCTGCTTGCCTGCATTACCACTTTCTTCTTAATACACAGTTTGTTCCGCAAATTCTCCCGGCTGCGCGATGGAGACGAGCCGACAATCCTTGGCAGCCAGATAAAACAATAAAGAGCGATGGAACGGAAACACACCATAATCAACATCGGACGCCAGTTCGGAAGCGGAGGCAAGGAAGTCGCCGAGAAAATCGGAGCCTCCCTGGGAATAGAAGTCTATGACAACGAGCTTATCTCCAAGGCAGCCGAGGAGAGTGGCTTCAGCCGGGAACTCCTGGAGCGCAGCGATGAGAAAAGGAGCGTGTTCAGCTTGTTCTCGTTCTTCGGGACGGATCGCTTCGGAAGCACGAGAAACTATGTCGGGAACAACGAGCTTTTCAAGATCCAGAGCGATGTGATCCGGGGAATAGCCGAAAAAGGTCCGGCTATCTTCGTCGGGAGATGCTCGAACTACATCCTAAGGGACAAGGCATGCCTGGACGCGTTCGTGTCAGCCCCTCTTGAGGCAAGGGTGAAAAGGGTGATGGAAAGACTTAATGTAGAGGAAGATGAGGCCAAGACCCGTATAGAGAGACAGGACCGCACGAGGCAGACCTACTACAATTTTTTCACTTTCGGAAATTGGGGAGCCGCCTCCGATTATGACCTGTGCGTGGATTCATCCATCCTGGGTATCGAAGGTACCGCTGAACTGATCATCGATTTCGGGAAAAAAGCCGGGGTGATTTTCTGACAATTCAAAAAAACATGAGGATGACTAAGAAAACGAGAATAATCGTCGCCGTAGCTCTTTCCGCGCTGATTATGGCGACCATCGCCATGACTTCCAGCTTCGGTAGCAAGGAACCGGCCACTCGGAGGCTTCCGGTCAACCTCAACGAGACCTTGACCAACGAGGTCTCCGACACCGCTGTCCTGAGAGGATTCGACCGCCAGGTAAAGGACTATATGACAGCTTGGGGTCTCAAGGGCGTCTCGCTCTCGGTCATGCGCAACGACTCCCTGCTCTATTCAAAAGGCTATGGTTGGGCCGATGACAAGGAGCCTATGGAACCGAGCCACATCCTGAGAATGGCATCCGTTTCCAAACTGATCACAGCCGTCGGGATCATGATCCTGCAGGAAAGGGGGCAACTCACGCTGAAGGATCAGGTATTCGGTCCCGGAGGGATTCTGGACGACTCGCTTTACAACGCCGTGATCGCCGACACCCTCTACACGAAGATAACTGTCGAGGATCTTCTTCGCCACAAGGGAGGTTTCTCCAAGAAAGGAGGGGATCCGATGTTCTCGACCAGATGGATAATGATGCAGAACCATTGGAAGGAGGTTCCGACCAAGGAGCAACTGACGAAGGTTCAGTTAAGCAGGCCTCTCAAGTTCGAGCCAGGGACATGGCAGGAATATTCCAACTACGGCTACTTGGCCCTTTCTATGGTGATCGAGAAGTTGAGCGGCATGTCCTACGAGGATTTCATGCAGGAGAACGTCCTCATCCCCGCCGGATGCGTGAGTTTCAAGATAGCCGGCAATTACTACGCTGACAAGCATCCGGGGGAAGTCCGCTACTACGTCCAGAAAGATGACGAACCCGCTGAGGAGTTTAACAACAGCGGCAGGAAGGTTCCGCGCTGTTATGGCGGCAACAATGTCACAGGTCTTCTCGGAGCCGGGGCATGGGTCGGATCCACGCCGGAGCTTGCCCTGTTGGTGGCCTCGATAGACGGGAAGCCGGAAGTGCCGGACATCATCAGCAAAGAGAGCGTGGCGGCGATGACCGAATATTTCGACCCGGACACATATTCCCTTGGCTGGAATGACACCAAGCCTACCGGGGAATGGACCCGTACCGGGACTTTCGCTGGCACCAGCGCCCTCGTGAAGTACTTTCCCGACGGGGAGTGCTGGGTCTTCATATCCAACACCAGCACATATAAAGGCCCGGGCCTCGCCAAGTTCACTACCGAACTTTTTGAGAAGCTCCGGGCTTCATATTCAGATAAGTTCCCGAAGAGGAACCTTTTCTATGCGGAATAGATTACTTGCCTACGAACATCACCGCCTCGGCAATGGAGTTCAGTTTGGTATCGACACTGTCGGCGCGGCTGGCGAGAACGCAAGGCGCTGTTGTTCCGACGAGCATACCAGCCTGACGGACACCGTTCGCGAGCTTTGAGTTGGTCTTCCAGAACACATTGGCGGACTCGATGTTCGGGAACTGGAGGCAGTCAGCGTCACCGGCGACAGGGCTGACAAGTTTCTTGATCTGGACAGACTCCTGATCGATAGCGACATCCAGGGCGAGAGGGCCATCGGCCACGCATCCCTTGATCTGTCCGCGATCGCACATTTTCGCGAGCTGAGCGGCCTCCACGCAAGCGGGCATGGAGTCAAGCATCTGCTCGGAAGCGGCGATGAAAGCGAGCTTCGGTTTCTCGATTCCGAAAGACTTCGCGACACCCACGAGATAACCGGCGATCTTGACCTTCTGGCGGAAGTCCGGAAGAGGAATGACGGCCATGTCGGAAAGGAACATGAGCTTGTGGTAGTTCGGGTTCTCGATGACACCAACGTGGCTCAGGACGCCCTTGGGAGGGAGAAGTCCGGTCTCCTTGTTAAGGATGGCGCGCAGGAACTTGTCGGTGGAGCAAAGGCCTTTCATCAGGACATCACCGTCACCGTCGTGAACCATCTGGACCGCCTTGGCGACAGCCTTCAGCTCCACAGGCTCATTGACGATGTCAAACACCTCGATGTCAATCCCAAGCTTCTCGCAAGTGGCGGCGATAAGATTCTTGTCTCCCACGAGAGTGACCTTCACGAAGCCCATCTCGGAAGCTTTGGCGCAAGCCTCGATAGTATGCTCGTCCACGGCCCAAGCCGCGACCATTTTCTTGCAGATGCCCTTCTCTTTGAGCTCCGCGAACAAATCAGCGAATTTTGTTATCATGATTGTATGGTTATTAGATTACTCCTCAATGCTTTGGACAAGGTGCATGGTGTCTCTCGCGATCACCAGTTCCTCATCGGTTGTCACCAGGGCGACCTTGACCTTTGACTCAGGCAAGGAGATGACAGTATCGACTCCCCAAGCGGTGTTGGCCTCATAATCAAAGGCAAGACCAAGGTAGGTGAAGTTCTCGCACACCCTGCGGCGCAGACGGCTGTTGTGCTCGCCGATACCTCCTGTGAAGAAGATAGCGTCCACTCCGTTCATCTCAGCGGTAAACGCGCCGATGTACTTGATCATCTGGAAGCTCAGCATCTTCAAAGTAAGCTTGGCCTTAAAGTCTCCTGAGTTGGCGAGCTCGTCCATCTCGCGGGCATCGGAGGTCTTCTGGGAAACTCCCAGGAAACCGCTCTTCTTGTTGACCAGGGTGTACATCTCGTCCGGAGAGAGGTTCTCCTTCTTCATGATGTAAAGGATGGCGTTGGGATCCACATCTCCGCAACGGGTTCCCATAATAAGACCCTCAAGAGGAGTGAGTCCCATGGATGTGTCGATGGACTTGCCATTATGGATGGCGGTGATAGAGCTGCCGTTTCCTATGTGGCAGGTTATGATCCTGGAGTCATTGATATCCAATCCGACCATCTTGGCGCCCTTCTGGGCCACAAACTGGTGGCTCGTTCCGTGGGCTCCGTAACGGCGGATGTGATACTTCTCGTAATATTCGTACGGAAGACCGTACATATAGGCATGCGGCGGCATGGTCTGATGGAAGGCGGTGTCAAATGTGACGACCTGAGGGACGTTGGGAAGAACTTCCTGACAAGCCCTGATACCAAGCAGATGGGCGGGATTGTGAAGCGGAGCGAAATCGCAGCAGAAATCGATCTTCGACAGGACGTCCTCATCCACAATGGCGCTTCCTGAGAAGAAGTCCGCACCCTGGACGATCCTGTGGCCCACAGCCTCGATGTCCTCGAATGACTTCAGCACACCGTAATCCTTATCCACAAGGGCGTCAAGCACAAGCTGCATTCCCACCGTGTGATCAGGAATAGGCATGTCTTTCACAACCTTATCTTTCCCTGCGGGAGTGTGCTGCAGCCGGCCAGACTCAAGTCCGATTTTCTCCACTATACCCTTGGCCATCAGGTCATAGACGTCATCGCTTCTCATGTCAAGCAACTGGTACTTGATCGAGGAGCTTCCGCAATTGATAACAAGAATGATCATTATCCTAAAAAATATAAAGTCAGCAAGCGCGAAGATACGAAATTAATGAGTATTTTTACAAAAATTAGGGACTTGGCTATGAAGGACTCGGGAGATATCGCGGGGACGGGTATTCCTTTCGCGGCCGGAGTCGCCGCAGGGGCTTTCCTGGCGGCGTTCATGAGTCATATTCCGGTCCAACTACCCTTATTTCTGGGGATTATCATCCCGCTCTTATTGACAATCACGTATCTGAAAGCCGACAGTCGCCATCCGAAAAGAGGCGCTTTCGCCGCTCTGTTTCTCCTGACCGGCGTTTTCTGCTCAATCAACGCTTCAATCACCTCCGGAATATCCCTTCCAAAGGGGCCGCTGAGCAGCCTGGCCTTGACGGAAGGCGAGAAACTCAAGCGACTGATCGACTCGATCCCCTACCCTTGCGATAGTACCGGTCCCCTTGTTAAAGCATTGCTTACAGGAGACAGGAGCGGACTCGGAAAAGACATCCGGGATATATTCAGAGACAGCGGCGCCTCCCACATCCTGGCTCTCTCCGGGCTCCATTTGGGAATACTATATCTTATCCTCTCAAATGTCACCGCTCCGATGGGAAACAGTCCCAGAGCCAGGCGAATAAGGTTTCTGATGAACATTTGCGCCGCCGGTTTCTACGCCTTGATGACAGGAGCGTCACCATCGATCGTACGGGCCTTCTTATTCATCAGCATTGGTGAGACGGCGAGGTTGCTAGGCAGAAGCCATTCCACTACAGGGACACTCCTGGCCGCGCTAACCATCCAACTGGCCCTGAATCCTGAAGTGATCGGATCTCTCGGATTCCAGCTCTCTTACCTCGCCATCGCCGGGATAGCGTTATTATACCATCCCCTCGCGGGAATATACCCGGCTGCTAAAGGAATACGAGGGAGAATGGATCCTATGAGGAGGATCTGGGAAGGAGCGGTCCTGTCAATCTCATGCCAGGTGTTCACGGCCCCTCTTGTCTGGTACCGGTTCCACACTTTCCCTAAGTTCTTTATCATCACCAACCTTACCGCCTTGCCATTGACAAGCGCGGTCATGGTCCTCTCTGTGACCACGACCGCGTTGACAAGTTTCGGGATATGCCCGGAAATAATTGTATTACTTAACGATAAGGTTGTCCAACTGCTTGTGGACTGCCTCAGGATAATCAGCTCGCTGTAACCTGATGCCTTGCCTTATAAGACCTCACGCCATAGATGAACACTATGATGAAGCAAATAAGAGGAAGGACGAAGGACACATTGACCGCGGGATGACCGAAGATGACCTTCTGGTCGATGATCATTCCCTGGAGAGGCGGCATGATCGCTCCACCGACGATAGCCTCCACAAGGAAGGCCGCGCCAAGGCTGGCATCCTGGTTGTCAACATTCTCGAGGGCAATGCCATAGATGGTCGGGAACATCAGCGACATGAACGCGCTGATCCCCATCAGGCAATAAAGCCCACCCATTCCGACTATGGTGATGGCGCCTATGGCACACAAGGCGGCTCCCGTAGCGAAAATGGCCAGAAGGCGACTGGAATTGACATATTTCATCAGCGCCGTGGCCACGAACCTTCCGCAGAGGAAGAGGGCCATCGCAATGATGTTGTACGTCTGTGCGGTAGCCTTGTTGATACCCAGGTTGTCGGCGTACTGGATGATGAAGGTCCACGTCATGATCTGGGCGGCCACATAAAACATCTGGGTCAGAACACCTTCCCTGTAGATCTTGTTGTGCCAGAGATTGGACAGGGTCTTACCGGTGCTGTTGGTTTTCTCAGGCTGGATGTCAGTCTTCGGGACCTTTGTGAGGGCGATGATGATGAGCACGGCCAGAACGACAAGGCCGATGATCACATAGGGATTACGGATCACGGCCAGGTCATGAAGCCTGATGCTAGCCTTCTCAGCCTCGGAAAGGGTCGGGAATATGATGTTGCCCACGGCGTCCCTCTTGTCCGAGAGAAGTTGAGGCAGCACGACGAAGGAAGCCACGCTCATACCCATCAGAGAACCCATCGGGTTGAATGACTGGGAAAGGTTGAGACGACGTGTGGCGTTGGTCTTCGATCCAAGTGAAAGGATGAAAGGATTCGCCGTGGTCTCAAGGAAAGCCAGTCCGAAAGTCAGCACATACAGGGATATGCAGAAAAACGAGAACTGCTGGAACTGGGCCGCGGGAATAAACAGGAAAGCGCCTATAGCGTACAGCGTCAGTCCGAGCAGGATACCACTCTTGTAGCTATGCTTACGGATGAAAAGGGCAGCCGGGATGGCCATAGTGGCATAGCCGCCGTAAAAGGCGAACTGTACCAGCGAGGCCTTCGCCGCACTCAGCTCCATCACCGTCTGGAAGGCCGCCACCATCGGATTGGTGATGTCGTTGGCGAACCCCCAGAGGGCGAAGAGCGATGTGATCAGGATAAAGATGAAGAGATACTTGCTCTCCACCAGTTTTTCCTTAGCCATAGACTATTTGTAGATAGGCCCGAAGTTAGCGCAGGCGCGGAAGTCAGCTCCCTCCTTGTCCATTCCGAAAGCGTTCCAAGCCGCGGGACGGAAGATCTTGGCATCATCCACATTGTGCATGCACACAGGAATCCTCAACATGGAGGCCAGGGTGATCATGTCGGCGCCGATGTGACCGTAGGAGATGGCTCCGTGGTTGGCTCCCCAGTTGTTCATCACGCTATAGACATCCTTGAAAGCGTCCTTGGTGGGATCCAGGCGAGGAGTGAACCAAGTGGTCGGCCAGGTCGGGTCCGTGCGCTTGTCGAGGACATCGTGGATCTCGGTCGGGATACCCACAACCCAGCCTTCAGCGATCTGGAGGACGGGACCAAGGCCGTCAACGATATTGATTCTCATCATCGTGGCAGGGAAATCACCCTGGGAGACGAAATGGATGCTGAATCCGCCGCCGCGGAAGTAGTCGCGGTCAGCCGGCATCCACCAGGAGTTCTCGAGGCACTTCTTCTGGTCCTCGTCAGTCATCTCCCAGAAGGTCTTCATCACAGGATTGCCCTGGGCATCGGTGCTCTGGCCGCAGCCGTCCATCGTAGTCGCTCCGGAATTGATCAGATGGATGATTCCAGGAGCCGCCTTGCCGGTGAGTTCCTTTCCGGTGACTCTCTTGACAGCCTCGGGGCTCCAATATGTACGTACATCAGAGAATATCTGTGGACGGTTGGTCAGAAGATGACCAAGCAGCATCGCGGTACCGTTGAGCGAGTCGTTCTCGGTAGCGAGGATGGTAGGCTCACGACGGCCGTTCCAGTCGAAGTTGGTGTTGAGGAGAGTCTCGGTGAAGTCTCCGTTAGGCATCCAGTCTGTCCACTGGCGCTGGCCCTGGAAACCTCCGGCGATAGCGTTGTGGCCAAGGGCTTCCTCCTTGAATCCCATCTCCTTGAGTTTGGGATTGCCATGCATGAGATCCATGACGATAAGAGTCATCTTCGTCACGAAATCCCAGTCCTTGTCCTTCTCCTCACGGGTCTTCTGCTTCTCAGGACGGTTCTTGTCCCATCCCTCCTGAGGCATGCAATATTTCTCAACCCAAGCCTTGGCCTTCTCATATTCCTCATGGTCATAGATACCAAGGTCCATACGGCGGAGGATCTCAACCTCATCGACGCTCTCATTCCTCATTCCCAGATACTTCTGGAAGAAATCGCAGTCCACGATCGACCCGGCGATACCCATGGTCACGCTTCCGATGGAAAGATAAGACTCGCCCCTCATCTCACCGACAGCGACAGCCGCCTTGGCGAACCTCAAGATCTTCTCGGCGACATCGCAAGGAATTGAGTTATCCTCAATGTCCTGAACATCATGGCCATATATTCCAAAAGCGGGAAGTCCCTTCTGCGCGTGGGCAGCGAGCACGGCGGCGAGATAAACGGCGCCGGGACGCTCCGTACCGTTGAAACCCCAGACAGCCTTGGGCCAAAGAGGATTCATGTCCATAGTCTCGGAACCGTAGCACCAGCAAGATGTCACAGAGATAGTTCCCCAGACACCCTCGCGCTCGAATTTTTCAGCGCAGGCCGCGCTTTCGGCCACACGGCCAATTGTGCTGTCAGCTATGACGCACTGGACGGGAGTACCATCCGTGTACTTAAGATTTGAGGAAATCAGCTCGGCCACATTAGCGGCGAGAGTCATTGTTTTCTCTTCCAGACTTTCACGAACACCGCCCTGACGGCCATCAATGGTCGGGCGGATACCGATTTTAGGATGCTTCATAATTTATGTGGTTTTTTTAAACTGTTATTAAACTTTTTCTAGACTATAAATATAGTCATTTTATTTGAATATGGACCGCAGCAGCCACGCTGTTTTTTCTCTCATCGTGCTCTCGGGATTTTCCCAAGCCGGAATCTCAGCGTTCCTTCCTGTCACGCCAAGGACTCCGGGAGCCACCATCCTCGCGACGCCTGCCTTGGCCGTTTTATTGCCATAACCGTAGTTCAGAAGGCTTTTACGGAAGAAATCCACCGGATTCTCAAGACTGGAGAAAGCATAACCGGGGACCAGGGCCACGGCCATGTCAAAAAGATGGCATGGGATCGGTATCACGGGATCCGGCTCCAGCAGACGACCCCGTCGGGTCCTTCCGCCGAAGACCAGACTCTTGTCGGCGCGAGAGACCGTACCGGTAATAACAGCTTTATGCCGAAGGAATTCCGAGTTTTCGAGAAGACAAGCCACAGCTCCTTCCGAAAGGATCAGATCATGGTCAATCCACAAGAAAAAATCCGCGCCTGCCTTTGTGGCCTTTTCCCATGAGGCGACATACCCTTCCTCGCCAGCGTCATTAAGGATAATAAAAAAGGAATATTTCCCCCCAGCGGCCACGGCGTCAACCTGGCGCTGGCATTCCTCAAGGCAACCGGCAGAGCCGCCGTCACCCTCCATGATCGAGATGATTATAGCGACATTAGGCATCCAGGTGATCAACTGTCAAGTTTCAACACTGCCATAAAAGCGCTCTGCGGCACTTGCACCGTACCGATCTGGCGCATCCTCTTCTTGCCCTCCTTCTGCTTCTCGAGCAGTTTGCGTTTACGGGTCACGTCACCTCCATAACACTTGGCGGTGACATCCTTTCGGACCTGACGAACTGTCTCGCGGGCGATGATCTTAGCCCCGATAGCGGCTTGTACGGCGATGTCAAACTGCTGGCGCGGAATGAGTTCCTTAAGTTTGACGCACATCTTGCGCCCGAAATCGTAGGCGTGGTCCTCATGTATCAAGGACGACAGGGCGTCGGCCGGGTCCCCGTTCAGAAGGATGTCAAGTTTGACCAGCCTGGCCGGACGGAAATCTATGACATGATAGTCAAATGAGGCGTAACCTTTGGAGATGGACTTGAGTTTGTCATAGAAATCAAACACTATCTCCGAAAGAGGCATGTCATAAGTGAGCTCGACCCTGTCCGAAGTGATGTAATGCTCGCCGATAAGAGTTCCCCTCTTATCCATGCAAAGCTTCATTATAGGGCCATAGAAGTCTGTTTTCGAGATGATCTGAGCCCTGATGTAAGGCTCCTCGATGTGGTCGATAAGGGTCGGTGCGGGAAGGCCGGAAGGATTGTGGACGTCGATAACCTCACCCTGGGTGGTATAGACTTTATAGGAAACGTTCGGGACTGTCGTGATGACATCCATGTTGAACTCCCGGAACAGCCTCTCCTGGACAATCTCTAAATGGAGCAAGCCAAGGAAACCGCACCTGAAACCAAATCCCAGAGCCAGGGAAGACTCAGGCTCATAGACGAACGACGCGTCGTTGAGCTGGAATTTCTCAAGAGTAGCCCTCAACTCCTCGAACTTGTCCGCCTGGACCGGATACATTCCGGCGAAAACCATCGGCTTGACCTCCTCGAAACCGGCGATGGCGCTCTGGCAAGGAAGATCGGCGTGTGTTATGGTATCACCTACTTTGACCTCAACGGCTTTCTTTATGCCGGAAATGATGTAACCCACGTCTCCAGTAGAGACTATATCCGTCGGGCAAAGCTTCATCTTCAGGACACCCACCTCCTCAGCTTCGTATTCCATCCCGGTCGCCACGAACTTGACCTTGTCTCCTTTACGGATAGAGCCGTTCAAGACTTTGAAATACGCTATGATCCCCCTGAACTGATTGAATACGGAGTCGAATATCAAGGCCTGCAATGGAGCGTCAGGATCCCCCTTCGGGGCCGGAATCTTCTCCACGATAGCGTCCAGGATCGGAGGAATACCCTCACCCGTCCTCGCGGAGACTTTATAAATATCCTCAGGGTCACAACCAAGAAGATCGACAATCTGGTCTGAGACCACTTCCACCTGGGCGGACTCCATGTCTATCTTATTCAGCACAGGGATAATCTCAAGACCATGATCCACAGCCAAGTAAAGGTTCGAGATCGTCTGGGCCTGGATGCCTTGAGAGGCGTCCACGACGAGAAGAGCGCCCTCGCAGGATGCGATCGAACGGGAGACCTCATAAGAGAAATCCACATGACCGGGAGTGTCGATCAGGTTGAGGATATATTTCTCGCCTTTGTAGGCATATTCCATCTGTATGGCGTGGCTCTTAATCGTGATGCCTTTCTCTTTCTCAAGATCCATGTCGTCCAGCACCTGGGCTTCCATGTCCCTGGAAGACAGCGTCTGGGTCAGTTCCAGCAGCCTGTCCGCCAACGTGCTCTTGCCATGGTCGATATGCGCTATGATGCAGAAATTGCGTATATTCTTCATAATTGCAAAAATAATCAAATTGTCGTACATTTGAAAGATTACATGCTGGGACTTGATGACTGATAAGGAGATCATAGAACTGTACAAGGCGGGGCAGCGGGAAAAGGCGTTCTCGGAGATCGTGGAATCCTACTCCGAGAGGCTCTATTGGCATGTCCGGCGTTTCCTATGCTCCCATGAGGACACCGACGATCTTCTTCAGGAGATATTCATCAAAGTCTGGTCATCTCTTTCCTCTTTCAGGGGCGAGTCCCAACTCTACACTTGGATCTACCGAATCGCCACAAACGAGTCCCTGAACTTCCTCCAAAAGCAGAAGATCAGGGCCGCCCTGCGGTTCGAGGACATCACCTCAAAGTTGGACGACAAGATCGACGATGACACCGGTGTGGACGGCAACGAGGCGCAGAAAGCGTTGATGAAAGCCGTGAGCCGCCTTCCCTCGAAGCAGAAGACTGTTTTTATCATGCGATGGTTCGACGACCTCTCCTACGAGGACATCTCAGAGATACTCGGGACCTCGGTTGGTGCCTTGAAAGCCTCTTACCACTTCGCCCAGGAAAAAATAAGGGCGGAGATTGAGAATTATTTAAAATGATTTTAAACCTTATTGTCAATACTTTGTCAAATAATCGGAAATGCTGACAGGAAAAGACATATTCGAAAACATCGGAAAGGACCGCCCAAGCGTGCCGGAAGGTTATTTCAGTGACCTCAAGGCCCGCCTCAATTCCATTCCGGGCGAGTCTGCCGCACATTCCGGGCTGTGGAGCAATGTCAGGCCATATCTTGCCCTGGCCGCTTCCTTCGCCGCCATTGTGCTCATCGGCAACGCTGTCCTCAGGGACACCGTGAAGAGCCCTTCCTACGACCCGTTCTCCAGCGAGGACTCTTATGCCGACATAATCTCCATCACAAACCCCGAGATCCTCTACAACGAATCCGAATTCGACATGGAGGAACTCTCGGATGAGGACATCATCAATTATCTTATCGAATCCGGAGTGAGGACAGAGCATCTGGCCTACGCCGGCGACAACAATTAACAGGAGGCTATGGAAAAGATCACAAAATCCCTATTAATCATCATCATGACCCTGGCGTTCACATGGAGCGCCGCAGGGCAGGGAAGAAGCAAGAAAAACGATTGGCAGGACAGGATCAAGGCGGAGAAGATCGCCTACCTGACCGATGCCATGGACCTCACCTCTGCTGAGGCGGAGAGGTTCTGGCCCGTCTATAACAGGGCCGAGGCTGAGACAAGGGCCTGTTGGAAACTGGTCATGGAAGCGTACAGGGCCCTTGAGGCCAGCATCGAGTCCGGCAAGGACGACAAGGAGATCAAAGACCTCCTTGATAAATACCTTGATGCCCAGGAGGCCGGTGATGGCATTGAACGCAAGTACACGACCGAGTACAGGAAGATCCTCTCGAACGACAAGATCGCCCGGCTTTACATCGGCGAGGAGAATTTCCGCAGACAGCAAATTCACAAACTCAACAGAAACGACAATAGCAAAAACGACAAAAAGTGACAGTTCACACTAAAACTAGTAGTCTGTCGAAAGAAAAGGCGTGCCGTGAGGTACGCCTTCATTTTTTTGCTATATTTGAGGAAACCAATATAAAACGGCCAATATGAGAAAGATCTTATTCGCGGCAGTCATCTGCTTGCTGGCCTTCTCATCATGTGTGAAGAAGGTTCCGGCCTCCGTGCCGGCTGTTATCAAAAACGGCATGATAGAGCTGAAGGCTCCCGAGCGCGCGGCCGGGCAGCAGAGCGCCCTCGGACTGAAGTGCGACCCCATCGAGACAGTCCGGATCGCTTTCGTGGGAGTCGGAGGCAGGGGTACCTCGGCGGTCAGCAGATACACCCAGATCGATGGAGTCAAGATTATGGCTTTCTGCGACCTCAAACAAGAGAGGGTTGACATCTGCAATGACATCCTCAAGAAAGCCGGCCTGCCGGAAGCTGACACTTATGTCGGGCCGGAGGCCTACAAGGAGCTTTGCGATCGCGACGACATCGACCTGGTGTACATAGCCACAGACTGGGTGGTCCATGTCCCGATATCACTCTACGCCCTTGAGCATGGCCATCATGTCGCATGCGAGGTGCCTATGGCGATGACCATCGACGATTGCTGGAAACTTGTTGACGCCTGCGAGAGGACACGCAAGCATTGCATGATGCTCGAGAACTGCTGCTACGATTTCTTCGAAATGTCCGCCCTGAATATGGCCCAGCAGGGGCTCTTCGGGGAGGTTTATCATGTGGAAGGCGCTTATATTCACCTCCTTTCCCCTGGTTGGGACAGGAGCGAGACCTGGAGGCTGGACTACAACATGGAGAACCGCGGAGACAATTATCCCACCCATGGGCTCGGTCCCATCGCCCAGGCCCTTAACATCCACAGGGGAGACAAAATGGACTATCTCGTCGCGATGGACACCCCTTCCTATAACGGAAAGGTGTCGGCCAAGATGTTCCGCGACAAGGATTACTGCAAGGATGGCGACCACACCATCAGCCTGATCCAGACCGAGAAGAAAAAACTTATCGAGGTCCAGCACAACGTCTATGCCTACCGTCCATATTCCAGGATGTACCAGTTGACCGGAACGGAAGGTTTCGCCAACAAGTACCCCACCCAGGGGATTTCCGTCAAGGGGATCAACGGCCACAACTTCGTGTCCAAAGAAGTCATGGACTCCCTCCTGACAGCGTACAGGCCGGATTTCGCCAAGGCGATCGAGGAGAAAGCCAAAGCGGTCGGAGGCCACGGCGGCATGGACTACATTATGGATTACAGGTTGATCTACTGCCTGCGCAACGGTCTTCCGCTGGATCAGGACGTGTATGACGCGGCCGAATGGTCCGCCGTCCAGGAGCTCAGCAGGATCTCACTCGAAAACAACTCCATGCCGGTCCGTTTCCCCGACTTCACAAGAGGAGACTGGAATAAGGTGGATGGATTCCACTACGCCATGTAAGCCTTCGGGATGCGTAAGCTGAAGGCTCCGAACACCTATGTCATCATCGCCGCCATCATCCTGTTGTGTGCGGTGATGACATGGTTTGTACCCGGCGGGCAATATGTCAAGGCCGAAGACGGCTCGCTCTCTTACGAGTCCGTGGACTCAGTCCCCCAGACCTGGCAGATATTCACGGCCGTTTACCATGGCTTTGTCAAACAGGCGGGAATCATCATATTCATTCTCGTCGTCGGCGGAGCTTTCTGGCTGCTTAATGCCACAGGAGCGGTTGAGGCCGGGATCAAGAGATTCATCTCAAAGATCGGGAACAGGGACAAGATCGTTCTTGCCGCCCTCACCATCCTGTTCTCTCTGGCGGGAGCAGTCTTCGGGATGAGCGAGGAGACAATACCTTTTGTGGGGATTGTGGTTCCGCTGGCCGTGTCGATGGGATATGACGCCTTCATGGGGATGCTTGTGGTGTATGTGGCGTCCAACGTCGGCTTCTCAAGCGCCTTCCTGAACCCTTTCACTGTCGGGATAGCGCAAGGAATGTCGGATCTTCCATTGTTCTCAGGAATGGGCTACAGGCTCTTTTGCTGGGGGATCCTCACGACGCTTATGGTGGTGTTCGTCATCTTCTACGCCCATAAGGTCAGAAAGGAGCCTTCCAATGCGGAAGCCATTGAGACTGAGCCTCTCACGAAGAGGCAGTCCTGGGTCCTCATAACTCTTGCCCTGACTGTCGTGATCCTGATTGTCGGAGTGACCTGCCTGGACTGGTACATGCCTGAGATCACCGGATTGTTCCTCGCTATGGGAATAATCTGCGGCATCATCGCCGGTTTCCATTCCGACAGGATAGTCTCCGAGCTCATGACCGGAGCGAAAGACATCCTGTCCGCGGCGCTGGTGGTGGGTTTCGCCTCAGGAATAATAGTCATATTACAGGACGGAAAGATAATAGACAGCGTCCTCCACTCGATGCAGGAAGGCCTCGATGGCTCCGGAGAGGTCGGTTCCCTGTCGGCCATGTACGGAATACAAGCCCTGATCAACTTCGTAATCCCGAGCGCTACGGCAAAGGCGGCCATCACCATCCCGATAATGGCTCCTTTCTCGGACATGGTCGGAGTATCCCGTCAGGCGATGGTGCTCGCGTTCCAATTCGGAGACGGGTTCACGAATATGATCACGCCCACATCAGGCGTGCTTGTGGCCGCCCTGGCTATGGCCCGAATCCCTTACACGGAATGGGTCAAATGGATATGGAAAATGGTACTGGTCTTATTGATCCTGGGGCTGGTCTTGCTGCTGCCCACAGTTCTGTTCCCTATCGCTGGCTGGTAGCCCTATTCCTCAACGAAAAGGCCGTCACGCATGAAAAGGGAACGGTCACACATGGCAGCCAGTTCCGGATCGTGCGTGACAATCACTATGGTCTGGCCATGCCGTTCCCGAAGGTCGAAGAAAAGCTGGTGGATCTCGGCCTTGGTCTTCGAATCGAGATTCCCGGAGGGTTCATCAGCGAAAAGGATAGCGGGATCATTGACAAGAGCCCTGGCGATGGCTACCCTTTGCTGCTCACCTCCAGAGAGTTCCGAAGGTTTATGATCCATTCGCTCGCCGAGTCCCATCTCCTTTAGGAGGGCCGTGGCGGCCGCCTTGGCGTCCCGATCGGAACGACCGGCAATGAAGGCGGGAATCATGACGTTCTCAAGCGCGTTGAACTCGGGAAGGAGATGATGGAACTGGAACACGAAGCCGATCCTGCGGTTCCGGAAAGCGGACAACTCCTTGCCACCGAGATGTAGCACATCCGTGCCGTCAATTGTCAGCGAACCGGCGTCAGGCGTGGAAAGGGTACCGAGAATCTGCAGCAAAGTTGACTTGCCGGCACCTGAGGCGCCCATGATCGAGACCACCTCCGACTTCCCCACCTGAAAATCTATTCCTTTCAGGACCTTCAGGGACCCGAAACTCTTTTCTATACCTTTGGCTTCTATAATCATATTCCAAAGATACTTCTTTTTTGGGATTTTCCGAAAAAAGGAATACCTTTGCAATCCTTATCGGGGTGTGGCGCAGTTGGCTAGCGCATCTGCTTTGGGAGCAGAGGGTCCCGTGTTCGAGTCACGGTACCCCGACGACAATAACGTCTGTCATTCTGAGCGTCAGCGAAGAATCTACATCACCTCCCTGAATCGGTCCTGGATGGAGCGGATGGTGGAGATAAGTTCAGTGAAATCAGGCGACTCCCCATAGATGAACTGGTCCCTCATGAAACGGTAGTCCTCTTCCCAAAGGGGAAGGACTTCATCCGGGGGAACGATCGACAGGTTACCCCGCTCATGCCCGGAATAGTCTATTCCCCTTATGGCGTTGAACACGCTCCGGTGCTCCACCAAAGAAGAGTACAACTCCCTGTCAGATAGCGCCTTCTCAGTAAATCCGGCCTTATCCATCATGTAGAGGTCATAAAGGTGCCTGGACATCCTCTTATGGCGCGGATAATTCTTCTGGAACTCCTCGTGGAGAAGGAACACCTTTTCCAGAAAGGTCCGGACCGGGGTGACAGTCGGGACAGCGGTATGATTGAAAATAATCAAAGGAGACAGTTGCGAGGCGAACGGCTCAATTTCCCTCACCTCCCTGGGCTCCCGAGGACTCCGGCTGCTGAATTCCAGCTTCACATATTCTTTGATATACGGATCTTTGGGCAGGACACTCCGGTACTCAACCCGCAGGACAGTGGGATCCGCATCCGAATCGTTCCTGGGAATATACGCCACGTCGCACTCTACGGCACCGAATACCCTCAAGGTAACCAGAAGTTCCTCCATCATCTCGTTGCGGATGTACTTCCTGGTGACTTTGCGTATCCGGTCCCTGGCCGAACGAGTTTCTCCCGTAAGTCCGAAGAAGGACTTGTCGAAAGCGACATCGACATCCTCGGAGAAGCGCTCGGTGATGCCCCATGCCTTGCTCAGCGAGGTGCCTCCCTTGAAAGTGAGAGCCTCGGCACATCTCAGTTGGAAAAGGGCCTGGATGACATGGCAGACCCACCAGTCTTTCTCAGCCGCCTTTGGGCTGACATTCATGTTTTTCTTTATTCTTTCGAATAACTTGACTTTCTGGTCATCAGGTACTTCCCAGAAATTAATTTGCTGCTCTATCGTTTTCATAAAATCCAAGTATAAGGTTTCTGATCCAAGTCGGGGTGCTACGGAGATCATCCCTGATCTCATCATAGGGGACCCTCGAGAACACTTCTTTCATGGCCTCCACATCGAACTGCCACAAGTCTTTCTTACCAATATCATTAAGGGCGATAACAGCCAGCATGATGATCCTGGACTTGTAGGTGAATACTTTCGGGGAGACATGATAGAGGACAATCGGGCGGAAGCCTTTGTAGAAGTGGATCCTGCGAGTAGGGCCATCGGTACTGTAAACCGGGTTCATCACCACCTGCTCGGAAAGTCCGAGGGCATTCTGAGCCTCTCCAGGGCAAGGTCCCACTTTGAAGCCTTCCCTCTGAGATATGGCCTCAAGAACTACATCGGAGCTTGCGGGCAAGCGTCCCATGCCCCACAATGTGTCGATTTCGGGATAGCAATATAGCCCACGCTCCATTCTCATCAGCACATCGCTCTGGACAAGACGCTGCAAAGCTTTGGACACGGCTTTGTCGGAGCCGCACTCAAAAAAGTCCGAGGGGAAATACACCTTTCCCCTACCTCTTTCCTCGAGAATCCTGGTTATCTTTTTCTCTACACTGTCCATCTTTAAACGGTTTTGTCGCAAATATAGGCTTATTTTGCGACAAAACCAAGAAGAAAAGATCCCCGGTCGAAGCCGGGGATAACAATGTCATTCTGAGCGTCAGAGAAGAATCTCAACGCACAAGAGCGTCCAGGGCCGCCTGCCTGGCGGAGTCCCAGTAGGCGCAGTCGAGCTCGAAGAAGGTCGTGGTGTAAGGAATTGTCTGGGGAGTCTTTATAATCAAGACACTGAACAACTTCCCGGCCTCGTCAAGACGGGAGATCAGTTCCTCATGCATGACACTCTTAGCCTCGGGGCCACAAATCGATCGTATTCCCGACCTCAGTTCCCCTATTCCCGGAACCATCTCTTCGGTAATGAATTCCAGTTCCTTGTCGTTATAGACATGGGCGAATACATGGGGAGCCGCCTTGACCTTTTCTGTGACTGCCTTCAAGACTTCCAGATAAGGCTGGTCGGCATAGATGGTCGTGATCCCCTGCCCCGACTGGAGAGGATAGGCCATGTCGGTGATCACTATCCAGTTGCGGTGGCCCAGAAGAGGCAGCATCCCATCAAGGCGATTCTGCCAGACCCCCTCGGGTTCCGAAGCCGGGACTTGAGGACAGGAAGACTTGGAAGCGCAGCCTGAAAAGAGAGATAGACTGACGGCAATGGCCGCCAAAACACTACTTAATCTCATGATTTATAATCTATTAAGTCTATACACAATAAACTTTTGGCCCTCGGAGCTGTTCCTGAACCGGAAAGGCTCCAAACGAGTCACTGAGCGACCATCCTGTACAGGAATATTCTTGAAAACTTTCCGTTCAAGGACTCTTCCTCTCTCATTCTGAAGCTCCACTGTGAGATTGACCGAGCACTCCCCGTCGAGGTTGAATATCACCGGACGGACCATATCCCCGGGACCGTAGGCGACATCGACATCTTCAGAAGCTGCCCATAACCTTCCAAAAACCATCTGGTTGGCATAAAAAGCGAGTTTAGGGACTCGGAACGGATCCACTATGGGTTTCTGATACGTAAACATATTCGGGCCGCTCTCCAAGGAACACCATGAGAAACCACTGACTCCGGCAAGGGTCTGCACCTTCATCGACTCCCACGCCCCGAAAGCCTGATAACCCTGGCCTACACGCCATTCGTCATCCCGGAGGGGACGGCCGATATTCCCGGTGTCGTAATCTTTCTCGTAAGACTGGATCTTGTACCAAGGCTCCTTCCTCGCCAGTTCCCAGTTGGGCTGGGCGATTGACTCCTCATGCTCGAAATTGAAATAGCACAAGTCCTTTGCTTCCAGACAGGACTTAGCGAAATCCCTAGGGTGGTTCCTTACCATGCTCCAATCCGTCTCATAGCCCGTGTAGCAGTCCTGGCTGCCCCGGGTCATCATCCGGTGCATCAGCCAGGGATTACGAGGGTGGACCCCACCATTGACGTCCAGAGTGCCGTCATAGTTGGCGTAATGTAGGTGCTGCCAGAAGGAGGTCGGTGAGACGAGGCGGCTGCTGTCAGTCCCGACAATCGCTGGAACTATAGAGTTGATGTAGTCTTCAGAGTCCTTGAAATCATGCTGCCTGAACTTGTTAGGATGGTTACTCGCCTCCCACATAACAATCGATGGATGATTGAAGACCTGCCGCATATAGACCGGGTAGTTGGCGATGTCCACATTCCAGACCTCCCCCTCCCTGATCCAGCTGGAAGTCTGCCAGATCAGATACAGTCCCATCTGATCGGCATATTCAGCGAACCTGGGGTCATTGATGCCGCTAGGCGCCTCATTCTCGGCGTGGACATGGATCCGGAGCAGGTTGCCAAGTTCTTTCACCATCATAAGCTCGCCCATGATCTGCTCAGGATTGGCGCAACGAATCGTCTTCGCAACAGTCTCAAGAGGAAGGCGGTAACCGAATATCTGTCCGCCACCCAAGATCTCGGGCCTGCCGTTGATGTACAGAACTCCTTCCTTTTGCTCGATGAGACGTATTCCCGTAGTGGTCACATAATCATCAACCGGCTCGCCATCAGCGTCTTTCAGTATCATCTCAACTTTGTAAAGATGAGGGTCACCGACAGACCAGAGGTCAGGGGATTCCACCCGGACATCAATTCCGATAGGGTTGTCAACCTGGGGGCGAAGCTCGACGTCCTTTGAGACACTCGCTACGAGAGCGCCCTCTGAAGGGAACCAAGGATAATAATTGACAGTGAGGCTGCCCTTCCAAGGAATGGTGGAATCATTTCTCAAAGTGACCTTGTGGTGCTGAACGGCGTCAGGACCGTCCAGGGACAAGGTGTGAACTAGGCCTTCGGAAATATATCCAATCTCATCAGTCAGAACCAGTTCTGTCCTTCCAAGGAACCAGCCGATGTTGTGGTCGTTGGGGCAGTGGAATACAGTGGCGTCCGTGTAATAGGGTTTCACCCTGACGGCTATCGTATTCTCCTTGTCCGGGATAAGATATTCAGTCACATCCACTTCTCTGGGGAGACGCCCATTGAGCACAGCCGCCACCTCACCATTGACCCAGACCTCTCCGCCCGGATCCAGGGTCTCCATCCTCAAGGTCGCTTTCCTGAAATCTCCAACCTTCACTTGAGTCCTCAAATAGTAGCTCTCCCCCGCTCCCTTAAAGCCTCCATGCGATGAGGGAAGGCGGACAATTTCCCAGGAAGAGTCTTCGTAAGTGGTTGACTGCCAGTCATGCATGGACGGAACAGGCTCGAAATCCTCGTCAAAGATCATCTCAGTCCAGTAGGGTGTCCTGGGGTCGTCCTCCTGATGGTTTACAAAGTTGTAAAGCGAGATGCTCTCGACGGAAGCCTTGCCTCCGACCGCCGAAAGGGCGAACCCTTCGACTCCGCTCAGGGACAGGCTTTCGACCGGAATCTCCTTGATCGTCTTTCCTCCGGAGGACAGGAATATGACTCCATTCACCAGGTCGCCGTAGATCTCAAAGTCCTTGTGGGGGCCGACGGGGATGTCGATGACGGGCCCTTCGACTCCGCTCAGGGACCGGTTGGTGAGCGGAGCCGAACCACTCAGAATGACATGGAGGTTTTCTGGAACCTCAGAAAGGGTGGCCCTCATCCTGAAACGCCAGTCAAGAGGATTTATCTTCATCGAGGCCGTGGTTCCGTCCAAGACAAGACAACCGTCTTTGACCCTGGCCCCGGAAGCCGTCCACTCTTTCCACCTGGAAGCGACTTCGATCTCTTTGCCCTTCTTGTAGCCATACGCCCTCCAGTCCTCGAGCCTCAACGTCCGCCTGACCGAAGTTGAAGGCTGGAGCTTTATTGTTGCCAGCCTCGCCGAGACGTCAGCGTCAGAAAACAAGGGTTTGTCAAAACCGGGATTACCCCAGAACCTGGACGCATAAGAAGCGTAGGAGTTCAGAAAAGCCACACGCTGCTCATTATCAAATATTTCCGTCTTCCCATGGAGGTCGGTCACTCCATCAGCTTTGGGGTCTTTCGAGAAATATCTCGCCTCAAAGGTCGTGACCTGCTGGGCGTTAATGCTGGCAGAAACAGCAGCCAAGGACAACAATATGAATAATTTCAGTCTCATAGAAACAAAGATAAAAAGATAATAATTAATATTCGTATTTTTGAGGTATGAAGAATCTGCTTTTGACGTTGGCGCTTCTGCTGCCGCTCGCTCTTGGAGCGAAGGACTTCCCTGGTACCAAATCAGAATGGGAAGGATGTGACAGGTATGATTTCAAGGTCGAAGGAAGGGACGCCCTCGTGGTTATCCCCCAAGAAGCCGCTCCGGGAAATCCCTGGATCTGGCGCCCGGCATTCTTCGGGGCCTTCCCTTCAGTGGACAAGGCTCTCCTGAAAGAGGGGTGGCACCTGGCCTATTACGACGTGACCCATCTCTACGGCAGCCCACGGGCGGTTGAATTGTCGAAGAAATTCTATGATTTCACAGTCAAGGAGTTCGGTCTCTCGGACAAGGTTGTTGTCGAAGGTTTCAGCCGGGGAGGATATATGGCTTTCGCATGGGCAGACGCCTATCCCGAGACGGTCTCCAGCCTGTATGTCGATGCCCCCGTGTGCGACATCACCTCATGGCCCGGACGTAAGAGAGCGGACCTATGGGAGGACTTCCTCGAGGAATGGGGCGTGAAAGATAATGAGGTTGACGGCGATTTCAAGGGCAACGCTGTAAATCATCTCCAAAGGATAGCGGAGGCCAGAATCCCGATCATCGCGGTCTGCGGAGGCGCGGACAAGGTTGTTCCTTACGACGAGAATATGCGGATAGTTCAGGAAGCCTACCGGAAGATGGGCGGGACGGTCGAGGTCATTGTGAAACCCGACTGCGACCACCATCCCCACAGCCTGGAGGATCCCGCTCCGGTCGTGGATTTTCTCAATAGCCACAGGGCTGAATATACTGAATATCAACATATTCATAAAAGAGGAAACCTGGACAACTCCCTGTATGCGATGACGGTCAGGAAGAAGGCCACGGTGGCTTTCTTCGGAGGTTCGATCACGGAGATGACCGGGTGGAAGGACATGATCAAGGAAGACCTCGCAAGAAGGTTCCCGGACACCAGGTTCAAGTTCATCGACGCCGGAATATCCTCTCTCGGCTCGACTCCCCATGCCTTCCGCTTCGGGGAAGACATCCTCTCCCATGGCATTCCGGACCTTCTGTTCGTCGAGGCGGCCGTCAATGACGACACAAATTTCTTCGGCCCAAGGGAACAGGTTCTCGGCCTCGAGGGAATAGTCCGTCACGCGTTGAGAGCCAATCCTTTCATGGATATCATATCCCTGCACTTCATCTATGATCCCTTCATCCCTCTGCTGGACGGCGGCGAGATCCCGGATGTCATAATGAACCATGAGAGAGTCGCCAACCATTACCATCTCACTTCCATCGATCTCGCCTCCGAGATCGCCGCGAGGATGAGGGACGGTCAGTTTGACTGGAATAGGTTCGGCGGCACCCACCCCGCTCCTTTCGGCCATAAATTCTACGCCGCTGCCATAGGGCGGGTCCTGGAGGAATCGACCAAACCTGCCGGGGAGTATGTCAGGACTCCGCATGCGGTTCCAGGTAAGAGCCTGGAGGAGGATTGTTACGAGAACGGACGACTGCTTTCTCCCACAGCGGCACTGAAAACCAAGGGCTTCCGTCTTGAGGAGGACTGGGTGCCTTCCGACGGAGCCGGTACGAGAGCGCAATATGTCCACGTCCCTACCCTGGTCTGCGAGTCGGGCGGTTCGCTGACTCTCGAGTTCGAGGGAAAGGCTATCGGGCTCTACTGCACCTGCGGTCCGAACGCCGGCAAACTCTCCTACTCCATTGATGGCAAGGAATATCCGATCCTCGACACCTTCACACCGTGGAGCGAAGGCTTGCACATCCCCTGGCTCCATATTCTGGCCAATGACCTTGAGCCGGGCCGCCATGTCATCAAACTCAAGGTCCTGAAAGGCGACCGCTCAGGCTGCTTCATCCGTAATTTCGCTGCCAACTGACACGCTTTCAGGAAGTATCCCATTTGGAAATGAAGGAATAACTTCATATATTTATCGTTCAAACGAGGAAATACCTAATTATGAGAAAAACTATTTCTAAAGTGGCTACAACCATTGCGGTTGCCGTGTTGTCTTCGGCGATCATATTTAGTTGCGGACCTGATGAACAGCCCAGCGGCAATAACGGAGGAGGTGTGAACAATAACGGACCTGTGACTCCATCCACAATCGCCGTGACGGGAGTGTCTCTTAACAAGAGCACGCTCAGTCTGGAGGAGGGAGGTTCGGAATCACTTGTCGCGACCGTATCCCCTTCAAATGCCACGAATAAGGCCGTTAATTGGAAATCGTCCGCCACTGGGGTAGCGACCGTCGATGGGAACGGCAATGTAACCGCCGTCAAGGCAGGCTCAGCAACCATAACCGTCACCACATCAGATGGTTCCAAGACCGCCACCTGTGAGGTGAAGGTCTCCGCCAAGATAATCCCGGTGACAAGTGTCTCGGTCACCCCGGAGATGGCGGTGATCTTTGAGGGTGAGACAGTCACGCTTTCGGCCACAGTATCTCCTGAGGACGCGTCTGACAAAAGCGTCACCTGGGAAAGCCGCAGTCCTCGTATAGCGACCGTGGACAACAAAGGAGTGGTCACCGGTATAATGGATGGCATCACGTATATTGATGTGAAGGCCGGGAACGGGGTCACGACATCATGCCTTATTCATGTCAATAAAGACTTGAGGCTCAAGGGAATAACCCTCTCAAAGAGCGTGTTGGAGGTTACGATGGGCAAAACGGAAAAACTTAGTGTCGTGTTCGATCCGGCTGATGCGGAGAACAAGAACGTCTCCTGGGAAAGCTCCGACAATGCCATCGCGACAGTGTCTTCCAAAGGCGAGGTATTGGGACTGGATGTTGGCGAGGTGACTATTACGGCCACATCGGAGGAAGGCGGATTCAAGGCCACATGCAAAGTCAAGGTGCTTGCCGCCTTACAGCCTGGCGTATATTGGGTGCAAGATCGCCAACTCTATCGTGATAATACTGATCTCAACACCCCAGTGGCGTTCGGTGTCAGCATTGACCCTGCCGGAGATATGTATTATTGCTCCTTGCATAGGACTAATGTGAGCAACACCTTCCATATATTCCTGAACGGAGTGCCTTATCTCAAATTCGACGAGGAATGCAGCTGGCCTTATTCAACCGCCGGCGGAGGGTATTACTTCATTCCCAGTCCCAATGCTGACCATTCTGTCTTGCGGACATGGAAGATAAATCCGAAAACCGGTAGCGCCAAGGATATACTGGTGTATAGCGGACAAGCCCATTCTTTCTGGCACAATGACATAACAGCCGATTCGAAGGGCAACCTCTATATCGCGGGATATATCAAGAACAGCGACGGATATTACACCGCGACGCTCTGGAAAATCGATTCGAACGATAATGTCACAAAGACATCCCTCTCGAGTGGCACCACAAAGAACGAGGAAAGTGTTGATGCCGTGGCGGTTAACCAGAATGGTGACGTGTTCTGCCTTGTGTGGGACGGGTCTTATGGCTACGATGGATTCTATTACCTTCACCTTTACAAGAACGGCAAGAAGCAATATCTCGTCACAAGCAAATGCGACAGGTCTAACTCAAAGTGTTGTGACCTTGCCGTCCTTGGCAACGATGTTTATATACTCGTGAATGAGTTCAACGACATAAACGTCTCGAATGAGATAACCACGAAGGATCGAGTGTACAAGAATAAAAATGTCCTGTACGATCTGAAGCAAGGAGTGGGTGTGTGTTCCATGGACATAGCTGTCACCTCCAAAGGGGACGTCTATTGCTCCGGATTCCAAAAAGACGGTAAAACCAAGTATTATATCTGGAAGAACGGGAAAGTCCTCTACACTCCAAATAGCATTACCAATAATAGCCTTGTCATCCTGGAATAAATTGTTTTGTATATGAAAAGAACTATTTCTAAAGTCGCGGCCGCGATTGTTGCCGTCGTGTTATCATCAGCGACTCTCGTCAGTTGCGGACATGAGGAACAGCCCGCTGATAAGGGCGTCCCTGTGACTGGAGTATCAATCAGCAAAACCTCCTTGAGTCTCGTGGAGGGAGATTCAGAGACATTGACATCCAGCGTATCCCCGGCTGACGCCACGAACAAGAACGTGAAATGGAGTTCCTCGAACTCAAGTATAGCGACAGTTGACGGCAGTGGTAAAGTGACCGCTGTTATGGCCGGTTCAGCCACCATCACTGTCGCCACCGTGGATGGAGGCAAGACTGCAAACTGCTCAGTGACCGTCACCGCCAAACATGTGCCCCTGAGCGGGATCGCGATCTCCCCCGCCGAAACAGAAGTCACCATTGGAACTCCTTCGACGCTCACTGTAGAGTACACACCAAAGAACGCCTCGAACAAGAAGGTTACGTGGAAGAGCTCTGACGAGACCATCGCTAAAGTTTCGAGTAGCGGTGTTGTCGATGGTATCAAGGAAGGAACAGCCACTATCACAGCGACTTCCGAGGAAGGAGAATTAAAAGCCACCTGTACTGTCAAAGTCTCCGCCATCACCAAGGCAGGTGTTTATTGGACACAAGAGGATCTCATATTCAGGGATGGGAAAAATTTGGGCATCAAAACTCCTGTCACTGTCAGTATTGACTTGGATGGCAATGTCTATTATTACTCCGACGACAACATCTACGTGAACGGCGTTCCTTCGTACCAATATAGCATTAGATCGAGTCGGGATTATACCTCGGCTGGAGGAGGTTATTTCTTCGTCTTGGATATTAATGACAATAATTCCGAAATCTCGGTCTATAAACTCGATCCGAAGAAGAGAACCTCCAAGAAATTAAGCGTTTACAAAGGCTCAAGAAAGAATGAGATCTGGGTCTATGATATGACGGCAGACTCCAAAGGTAACCTTTACCTGGCCGGAAATATAACAAGGGAAGACGATGTGGACATCGCGACCCTCTGGAAACTAGATTCCAGTGATAAGGTCACAACCACCTCATATTCCGATGGAACCGGAACAATAAAGATCGGCCCGGCTGTCGATGCAGTGGCGGTGAACAAGAATGGTGATGTTTTCTGCCTTGTTTACGAAGGTAATTTCGGGAAGGGCGGCTACTATAAGATAAACCTCTACAAAAACGGGAAGAAGCAATACCAGGTGACCGAGCTCAATAGCAGGAGTTATTCACAGAAATGCGATATCGCCGTGATCGGTAGTGACGTCTATATGTCAATCTGTGAGAATATTGGTAGTAATATTGAGGCTATCAAGGTCTATAAGAATAAGAATGTGATCCATACCATTAAAGGTGAAGAGGAGGGCGATACCGTCGCAGGCGACATCGCCGTCACTTCCAAGGGCGATGTGTATTGCGTTGGACATACAGGTGCCGGTAGCGAGGCCAAATACTATATTTGGAAAAACGGCGAGCCATTCTACACCACAAATAAGTCATTGGCCCCTCACTGCATGTCCGTTAAAGAATAAGATGCTCAATTGAAACGGTAAGTCCCGCCAGGAACGGTTTTAATCCGGATAGTGTCACCCTGGGCAGAGATAGTTCCTCTGTCCGGGGTTGCTATTATGACGCTTCGTCCGGGCCATGGATTCAGCATGGTCAGGTCACGTCCTTTCTCGCTTAAAAGAGTCACCTCACCAATTGTCCCGCCTTTAATAGCGGATGACACCAGAAAAGCGCCTTCGACCCTGATACGGTGGAAGGAAGCGTCTTTATCCTTCGGCCATCCCTGGAACAGGCGGACGATACCCTGATGTCCCATGCACATCATCTCGTTGATGGTGTTGGGAACCGTACTCCAGTTCTCGTCACCATGAGGGTTATCTTTCTGGAAACCATTCCCGTAGGTGTGGAGGGAATATTCCTTAAGATGAGTGTAGATGCTGTCGGCAGGATAACCTATCCTGACCGCGGCGGGGAAGAAACTGTTGGTTCCGTTGAAGTCTTTCCAACGACGCATCACGTCAACCGTGTTCCAAGCCACTTGAAGAAGTTCAGGATCGCTCGCCAGGCCGACCTGTCCGGCAGGATAGACCTGCTGGAGGCCAAGGGTGTTGTCAGGCCACCAGTCCACTCCCCTCTCGGTGTAGCGGAAAACCGTCTTGCCGTCACGCTCCTGCAGGGGGAACTCCGCCAGATGGCTTCGCCTTTCCTTCCAGACAGACCTCTTGTCCTCATCGACTCCAAGTAGCTCACTCATGTCAGAAGCCGTGTCAAAGACCATCCTGACAAGCCCCAGGGACGCTATCGGGTTCATTGTCCCGACGGTACCCTCATGGATGGCGTCGTTGTAGATCACATAGCGGTCGCCTTCTTTGGTCAGGTAATTCTCCCAGAAAGTAGCCACACCTTTGACGAAGGGATATACCTTGGCCGCGTAATCCTTGTCCCAGGAGTGATAGAATCTCATCGAAAGGTTCACGACAGCATAGGCTGAATTGCTTTTCTGGCCCCAGAACATGCCCCCAGCCTCTATGTTGCCGTTTTCCCTCCAATCCCCATGATTCTTTTCCATATAGTCCGACCAGCGGGTGGTCTCGATCCCGAGAGGGCCTATCCCGACAGGGAGCATGATGCCGCCCGGAATCCCGCAGACCTTGTCCGAGTAAAACTCCCCTATCGGAATGGAGGCAAGAATCGGGGCGTCGTAGGTGTCAGCCTGCTCAAGACGGTTCGCTGAATACAGGCCGTAGAACGGGGCCATGAAGTTGTAGTTCAGGTGGTAGTCAGCCATCCACCAAGGCGGCTCCTGGGTGATCCAGGTGCCGAAAAGAGGCGGCGGGAAGTCCGGGTCGCGGCTGCAGCAAGCCATGCCGTACAGCGAGACATAGTACTGACGCTCTATGTCCGGATCGGGAATACTCACATACGACTTCTCCCAATATTCCTTCCACCAGTCCTCGTGAGCCTTTCTCAACTTATTCAGTACAACTGATTTGGATTTATTAATGGCTGTCCGCAGGCAGTCGTCGGACTTGAAGTCGCTGGAGAAGGCGGCTATGACCGTAAGGCTCTTGCCTGGCTCCAAGGTGAAGGATCCATCTTCAGCGACCTTGGCCCACATCGCGGCGGCGGCCTTGGTCGGGATCTCCACGGAAGTGTCGTTGTACTCCCGTGAAAGGTATCTTATTCCTTCCGGCGTGGTTCCTTCTTCCCTAGTGTCCCTAAAGCGGACGTCCGGCTCGGCTTGGTTCAGAACCACCTTTCCCTCAACTGGTTCCTTGCCCTCAGACTTCAAGTTCACGACCAGGACATCCTCTGTCGCGGCAAGGAAGGTCTCCATGGACAATCTCCGGTCTCCTTTTTCGAACAGGCCAGTCGTGGTGGCGTCATATAGCCTCTGATCCACCTGATAAGAGGCCCCCTCGAGAGAAGGGAACTCAAGGGCGATCCGACTCAGGACAAGTGGATAAGTCTCGTCATGGGCCGACTTCAGCCGCCAGAAATCGTTGCGGGAGACATAGAACACAAGATGGTCCGGATTCCCGCCGATGGCCACTCCTGTGAAACCGTTGCCCATCAACGGAGCGTCAACTGAATATGGCGCCGGAATCCTGGACGGAGGCTCAGTGAAACGGACAGTCTGCCGGGACAGGATGACTTCAGCCTCTCCGATCCTGTCGGAACAAGAAATGGCTAGCAGGGAAACTGCTAGCCAAAGAATAAGATATCTTTTCAAAACTCAAAAACTACAGGTTGGGGTTTTCGGTAGCCCAGTCGGCCACGGCGGGGATGATGCCGAGGCTGATGATCTCGTCCCTCATCTTGCAGAGGTGCTCGTAAGAGGCGTCGAGAGCGGCCATCTCCTCAGCGGTGCCCTCAGGGTTGGTGAAGTGGCAGCCAGTGGCGTCGATAACGGTCGGCATGGCCATCATGACATTCTGGTACTTCTCATTGTTCACATAAGTTCCGGCCGGCCAAGTGAAGACCTCTCCGCCCATAGCGGCCTCGATCATCTTGACAGCGCAGTAAGCGGGGCTCTGGAAGGAGCTGCGGCCACGGAGCTTGATGATGTTGCTACCACCCTGGATGGTGTTGTGCTTGATCTCGGCGAAACGCTCCTCGGAAAGACCCATCTCAGCAAGAGGCTTGCCGTCGATCTTGACCTGGGAGGCGAAAACCGCCATGGCCTCACCGTGACCACCGTAAGTGTGGGCTCCGGTAACCTTGCACTGCTGGACACCGAACTCCTGGGCAAGAGCCTCCTGAAGACGGGTGCTGTCAAGAGCGGCGAGGGAGGTGAGCTTCTCAGGCTTCAGTCCGGAACGGATGAGGGCTGTAAGAGCGGTGACATCGGCCGGGTTGAAGATCACGACGACGAACTTCACATCGGGGCAGTATTTCTCGATGTTCTCTCCGAACTCAGCGGCGATCTTGCAGTTGCCCTTGAGAAGATCCTCGCGGGTCATGCCCTCCTTACGGGGAGCTCCGCCGGAGGAGATGATGTACTTCGCACCCTTGAAAGCGGTCGCCGCGTCGGTCGTCCAGGTGATGTTGGCACCTTCGAATGCGCAGTGGGCCATTTCGGCGACTACGCCCTTGAGG
>Ga0256404_1003654_pt1 | contig 30602 bp, 32 predicted proteins | sample RumenRJG_01DNA_FD_185990 | JGI IMG/M metagenome (GOLD analysis project Ga0256404, IMG submission 185990) | Bovine rumen microbial communities from Lethbridge, Alberta, Canada - RJG_01 | ecosystem: Host-associated > Mammals > Digestive system > Stomach > Rumen | place: Canada: Alberta | collected...
ATCATGTAAAGGCCTTCCTTTCTTGGATGAGGCAACTTCCCCCATCTTTTTAATTAAGCCAATAACAAGTATGCGGGATGATCCTCGAACACACAAGTTAATGGAGGGCTTTTACATATTGTCTAAAGCACCTGGGCTTCCTGCTTCTTGGATGAGCGTTTGCTCCAGCAGGCAATAGCTGCTCGCTGTTGCAGGGACGCCAGTCTCCACAGGACTCTTAGTTCTGCGCTCCACAGAAACTTGTACTTCAATCAGCTTTGAAGGGCTCTTCGACGTGCGTAGTCCAAAATAGACTGCGCACTTTTTTGATGGTTCCGGGTGTTTGAATCCATACGCGGTCTGTCATAAAATGGTGATATGTCTTCTTCAGAGAATCATGAGAATCTGAATCTGCAGCAGAAGCTGCAGCAGTTCAAAGACTACTATCTTCTGAAGACAGCAGTGATTGCCGGCTGTATTCTCTTTGCGTTCTATGTGGTCTAAAGCACCTGGGCTTCCTGCTTCTTGGATGAGCGTTTGCTCCAGCAGGCAATAGCTGCTCGCTGTTGCAGGGACGCCAGTCTCCACAGGACTCTTAGTTCTGCGCTCCACAGAAACTTGTACTTCAATCAGCTTTGAAGGGCTCTTCGACGTGCGTAGTCCAAAATAGACTGCGCACTTTTTTGATGGTTCCGGGTGTTTGAATCCATACGCGGTCTGTCATAAAATGGTGATATGTCTTCTTCAGAGAATCATGAGAATCTGAATCTGCAGCAGAAGCTGCAGCAGTTCAAAGACTACTATCTTCTGAAGACAGCAGTGATTGCCGGCTGTATTCTCTTTGCGTTCTATGTGGTCTATTCCGTCCGCCATCCATCGAGGAATGTGTATTCGGCTGCGGTATGCAATGCAGCGCTGACGGAAGAAGAGACGGCAGTTCTGGAACAGGCTCTGCAGGAAGCCCTGCAGACAGATGGGAAGGTATCGGTGACCAGCGGGTATCAGGTGGAAAGCGAGCAGGATCTGCTGGCCCTCAGCACGCTGAGCTCGGCTGGTACGCTGGATATCCTGATTGCGCCGGAAGATGCGTTTGAAGTGCTGGCGGGATACGGGTATTTTCTGGATCTCAGGGATGAAGTGCAGGATGAGCGCGTGAAGACTTACCCTGGTCCTCTTGTTCTGGCTAATGGCGATACGGATCCGGGAAAAGGAGAGAATGCGCCATGCGGGTATTCGCTGAAGGATACTGCATTTGCAGAGGAGAGCGGAATAGAGGATCCGGTGGCCGGGTTCTTTGCGGAGACGAAGAAACCGGAAGTGATCCCTGAGGTTCTGGCTCAGCTTGCAGGAGAGGAATATGGAAAAGGACAGTAATCTTCTAACCAATCGGAAAGTCAATGGCGTGCTGGCGAAGATCACGGATCTGATTCTCGTGAATATACTGTTTCTGCTGACGTGTATTCCGGTTGTGACGATTGCGGATGCGACGGCGACCATGTATCACATGATGTACCATCTTCATGAAGGAAAAGATGATCGGACGATCTCAGAGTATTTTTCGTTCTTCGCAAAGAATTTCGTGAAGAGTCTGCCGGTGGAGATTGCGCTTGCGATTGCGGCAGCGATTCAGGCAGCTGCGTATTCTGCTGTAAAGGATGGATACGGGAATTCGGTACTTTCGGTTCTGTTTCTGATTGATGTGGCAGTGATCAGCGTGTATTCGTGGCTGGTCGTCCTGTTTGCAAGATACGAGAATCCGTTTGCGAAGCATCTGGATAATGCATGGCGGCTGGCGCTGGCAGAGCTGCCGATTACATTGCTTTGCGTGGTGCTGCGGGTGCTGCCGCTGATCCTGATCGGGGCTGCCGGAGGCAGTCTTTCGGGTTCGACGCTGTTCTGGTTTGTGATCGGGTTTGCGTTGATTGCGTATGTGTGCTCGGGCTGGTATCTGAGGATTTTCGCGAAGCGGATTCCTTCGGAACAATAGGGGGGGTACCCTGTTCTCGGGGGAAAATAGCTTCCTTGGTTCTTATGTTAAAATAGAGACAAGTGCTTCTGTTTTGAATACATGAGCTGGAGGAGTTTGCATGGCAGTGAAAGAGAAGATTGAAATCGGTTCTCTGGAGGAGCTGAAAAAGGAACTGCTCCATAGGAGTGAGGCAGGAGAAGAGATCGACCAGGGACAGATCCAGGAGAAAGCGCAGAAACTGAAGCTTTCGGAAGAAGATCTGGATGAATTGTTTGACTGGTGCAGCGAACATGATATTCTGGTCGGGCAGATTCCGGAAGAACTGAAGGAAGAAAGCGAAGAGGCAGAAGAAGAGGCTGAGGAAGAAGAAGACGAAGAAGGCGATGAGGACGAAGAAGAAAAGGAAGAGGAGCCGGACAGTCCGGATCCTTATATCGAAACGTCCCGGCGTTCGCATACTTCAGATTCCGTGAAGCTTTATCTGCAGGAGATCGGTTCGATTCCGCTGTTAACGCCAGAGGAAGAAGTGGCCGTTGCCAAGCGTGCCAAAGAGGGCGATGAGGAAGCGAGACAGAAGCTGATCTCGAGCAATCTCAGACTTGTGGTATCGATTGCCAAGCGTTATGTGAAGCGCGGTCTTTCGTTCCAGGATCTGATCCAGGAAGGCAATATGGGCTTGATGCGTGCAGTGGACAAGTTTGACTATACGAAGGGATTCCGTTTCAGCACGTATGCGACGTGGTGGATTCAGCAGTCGATGATCCGGGCAATTGCGGATCAGTCCAGAGATATCCGCCTGCCGGTGCATATGGGCGAGCAGATCATGAAAGTCAGAAGGGTCGAGAAGCAGCTGGTGCAGGAGCTTGGCCGGGAGCCTTCTTATGAAGAGATTGCGGCGAAGCTGGAAGACATGACGCCGAAGAAAGTGGAAGAGGTCATGAAGATCTCCCAGGAGCCGGTATCTCTGGAGACACCGGCTGGTGAGGAAGAGAATTCGACGCTTTCAGATTTCATTGAGGACAAGACTTCGATCAATCCGCAGGAGTATGCGAATAATCAGTTCCTGAAGGAAGCGATGGATAAGATCTTATCGACGCTGAGTGATCGGGAACAGAAGATTCTGAGAATGCGGTTCGGTCTGGATGATGGAAGACCTAAGACGCTGGAAGAGGTTGGCAAGGAGTGCGATGTGACGCGGGAGAGAATCCGTCAGATCGAGTCCAAGGCGCTGCGCAAGCTGAACCGGAATTATGCAATGAAGTCAGATTTCCGGGATTGGAGAAACTGATGCGAATTCAAGAGGCATTTCATCGGTAGCGTTTTTCTCTTCTGGGATTGTTTTTTGCGTAAAGGAGAAAAAGGACGATGAATATCGAAGCAGTTCATACAAAATTAGCAGCGATTGAGAAACGCAGCCAGGAGATCAGCGATCTTCTGGTTTCAGAAGAAGTACTCCAGAATCCGAGAGAGATGACGAAGCTCTCCAAGGAACAGGCAAGACTGGAGTCCAGAGTGGAAGCGTGGCATGAACTTCAGGATCTCGATGTGAGAATCGAGCAGGCCGGAGAGATGCAGAAGGAGAGCGACGCAGAGCTGAAAGAGATGGCATCAGAAGAGCTGGAAGAATGTGTTCCAAAGCGGGAAGCCCTGCTCGAACATATCCGGCATCTTCTGATTCCGGAGGATCCGGATGATGATCATGATGTGATTATGGAGATCCGCGGCGGCGCAGGCGGCGATGAGGGCAATATCTTTGCCGGAGACTTGTACCGCATGTATACGAAATATGCGGAATCCAAGGGATGGAAGGTCGAAGTCATGGAGGCTTCGCCGAGTGAAGCCGGGGGCTTCAGCCAGATCATCTTTGAGATCAAGGGCAGCAATGTGTATAAGTTCCTGAAGTATGAGTCTGGTGCACATCGGGTTCAGAGAGTGCCGAAGACCGAATCCCAGGGCAGAATTCAGACGAGTACTGCTACGGTACTGGCGCAGCCGGAGGCAGAGGATGCAGATATCGAGATTGATCCGAAGGATCTGACGATTGAGACGCATCGTGCTTCCGGGGCTGGCGGTCAGCATATCAACAAGACGGATTCGGCAGTGCGGATTGTGCATGTGCCGACCGGAATCACCGTGAACTGCCAGGAGGGCAGATCGCAGATCGAGAATCGCGAGACGGCGATGCGGCTGATCCGGGCAAGGGTCTATGAAGAGCTGAAAAAAGAAAAAGAAGAAGCAGAAGGAAAGATCCGCCGGGCGAAGATCGGGACTGGCGATCGGTCCGAGAAGATCAGAACGTACAACTATCCGCAGAACCGGGTGACGGATCATCGCATCGGGTTCACGATCACGCAGCTGGATCGGGTCATGGAAGGAAAGCTGGATGACATCATTGCGGCATTGCAGGCGGCAGATGACAAGCAGAAACTGGAGCAGGAAGAAAACGCATGACGACTTTTTCAAAAGCAGTCCGCCATTATGAGAAGCTCTGCGAGCAGAATGATGTTCCTTCGGAAACCGTCATGGCATTTCTCGTGGAGCTGAGCCAGAAAGAGCGCTACAACCTGTATCTGCATTATGAAGAAGAAATGCCGGAAGATCTCGAGAAGGCATTTGATGCAGGCATGGAGCGGATTCTGAAGCAGGAGCCGATGAGTCATGTGCTCGGGTATTCGTGGTTCTATGGCTACAAGATGATTGTCAATGAGGATGTGCTCATTCCTCGTCCGGAGACGGAAGAGCTCTGTGCGCATATCCTGTCGCGGATTGACCGGTATTTTCCGGAAGGAACCGTGGAGTGCGCCGATGTCGGAACGGGCAGCGGGGCCATCGCGATTGCCGTTTCGAAAGAAGAGCCGCGAGTGCATATGCGGGCAACCGATATCTCGGAAGAAGCACTGAAGACGGCAAAGCAGAATGCCGAGCTGAATGAAGCAGCGATCGAGTTCACGGCCGGTGATATGCTGAAGCCGTTGATTGAGCAGGGCGTGAAGCTGGATGTGCTGATTTCGAATCCGCCGTATATTCCTGCTCATGAAAAGATGGAGAAGTCGGTGGTGGACTTTGAGCCGCATGTGGCATTGTTTGGCGGCGAGGATGGCTTGTTCTTCTACCGGGAGATTTTCCGCGACTGTCAGAAAGTGCTGAAACCGCGTTCGTTCATGGCGTTTGAGATGGGCTGGGATCAGCGCGAGCATATGAGTGCATTGCTGAAGGAATATCTGCCGGAGGCCCGCTTCGAGATCCTGAAAGACATGAATGGAAAAGACCGGATGTTAATGGTCTATTTCGGACTTGAGGAGTAACACCATGGCAAAGGGAGAGAAGAAATCCGGAAAGAAGCTGACGAAGGCTGGCAGAAGGTTCTTTCAGATCATTCTGATTGCAGCATTGTGCGTGGCCGGATATTCGGGCTATCAGCTGTTTGCGGGCATCAAGGAATACCGGGACAGCCAGAATGCCTATGCAGAACTGGCCGCTGCGGTAGAGACAGTTCCGGAGGCTTCGGCAGCTGCTGAGGATCCGCTTCCGGATGGGGTGACCAGAGCAGACTTCACGAAGCTTGCCGACATCAATCCGGACGTTTCCGGATGGCTGACGCTGCCGGATTCGGAGATTGACTATCCGATCGTGCAGGGAACGGATAATGAGTATTACCTGGAGCATCTGTTTGATGGAACGGTGAATCATTCCGGCTGCATCTTCATCGACTATACGAATTCGCCTGGATTCACGGATCGCAATACGGTGATGTACGCGCACCATATGCGCAATGGCTCGATGTTTGCGGATGTCGAGAAGTACCGGGAACAGGACTGGTATGACGGCCACAAAGTGCTGTATCTGCAGACCCCGGATGCGATCTACCAGCTGGAGCCGTTTGCAGGCATTCTAACGGATGGGGCGGCTGGCTATGTTCAGATCAGCTTCGAAAGTGATGAAGCATTCAATGCCTATGTGCAGGACAAGATCGATCAGTCCACCTTCACATCGGCTGTGACGGTATCTTCTGAAGATCAGATCGTCACGCTCTCGACATGCCGCTATGATGCGTATAACGGCAGGTATGCATTATTCTGCAAGCTTACGAAGATTGCATGAAGTATTCAGCGGCGGGAGTGATTCCCGTCGCTTTTTCGGAGGGAGATAGACGTTCTGGCGGAAGATGCTAGAATAATACCGCATCTCTGAGAGGACCCCGATGAACAGAAAGAAGAAAGCGATGCGGAACTTCATGCTGGTGATGGTAGTCATTGTCATTTTCAGCATGGTCCTGTCTATGTTCCGCTAGAGGAAAAGCAGAATGAGAAGATTCCGGGAAGAGGAAACAGAAGAATTAGCAGAGATCCTGAATCATGACGGCGTGATTTCCGTCCCTACGGATACGGTGTTCGGTGTCTGCGCACGCATGGATTCCGAGGCGGCTCAGGAACATCTGCGCGATGTGAAGCATCGGCCATTGACCAAGGCATTTCCGATCATGTGCAGCGATGAAGCGCAGATTAAGACGGTTGCTGAGGTGACACCGCTTGGCGAGAAGATGATCCGGGCATTCATGCCGGGACCGGTGACGCTGATCCTGAAGAAAAAGGCGGAGGTTCCTGCCTATGTCAATGGAAATATGGAGACGCTGGCGGTACGCATGGCGACCAGTGAGCCGGTGAAGAAGCTGATTGAAGCAGTCGGGTGTCCGCTGTTCATGACATCGGCCAATCAGTCGGGCCAGCCGGTATGCACGAGTCTGGATGAGATTGAACATGCATGTCCGGATCTCGATGGCATGATGGAAGGAGAACCTCATTTTGGAGAAGCTTCGACGATCATCGACTGCACGAAAGAAGAACCGGTCATCCTGAGACAGGGACCGGTTACGATGGAACAGATTCAGAGGGTATTGACTGCCTGAAGCAATGGGTTAAGGCCGTTTAGTGCATGCATGGGTTCTGCGGCATCGGCGGCTTTTTCTCTGTAGCGGTCATCGCTGCAGACAATGCGGTACGTTTCATAGAGGGTTCCGATGGCAAGTTCATCTTCCTGCAGCACCTGGGCAAAGCCGTACCGGTGTCCGGCAGCTGCGTTCCAGCTGCGTTCATAGCTGCCGTCGCTGATGATGGCCTGCGGAATGCCGAGGGCCATCGCAGTATTAAACAGGAAAGAAGTGCCGTCGTGAATCAGAACGAAAGAGCCGGCAAGATTCTGCTGGCGCAGTTCGGAAAGCATATGCAGGTTCTCTTCTTTGGAAGGACGGCATCCCGGATACCAGACATAGACTTCATACGGAGCGCCGAGGAATGCTTCGCGGATGATGCGATGGAGCTTATGCACAGAGGTATGGGTTTCGGTGAAATAGATGCAGAGCTTCTTTGAAAGCTGGACGGATTCCTGGGCAGGAAGAATTGCACCGCAGCGGATCAGATTGCTGTCATCGCTGAATGGCTGCATCTGCACGGGACCAAACGCAACCCGTTTGGGGGAGTGGGCATAGAGGTCAGAGAGATGCAGGACCTGATCCAGCTTCAGATCTTTCAGAATGGCATTCAGATCATCAAGGCATTCACGCGGAAACGGACGGGTGCGGTAGAGTGAGGAATGCACGGCAGACCAGACCGGGATCTGGTTTTTTTCTGCCAGAATCTGCATAGCAGGTCTTCCGAGGTTCAGCACCAGGTCCGGTTCTGTCTTCTGCAGAGCCTGCTCGAGATATTTCAGGTCTTCGCGCAGGAACCCTTTCCTGAGCATACCTGCTGCATAGAGGTATTCTTCTGCACTGCGGCCATAGTCCAGGGTAAACAGATGAAATGGTTCTCGGCAGTATGGGGAAGGAAAGAAAGAAGCTTCTTCTGAAAGCGGCATCGGTGCACAGACAGAAACCTGGTGGCCGGCCTGCTTCAATGCCGGGATCAGCTGCCTGGAAAGCAATGCCATGGAGCTGTATTCGTGTGTGAAAACTGCCGGAGCAATCAGAATGTTCATGCCTCAAGTATATAGCATTTTCCTCATTCTCTGACAGGGATCATCGGCAGTCTGAAGTACTGTTCAGAATATGGTTTCCTTCAGAATCCGGGGAAAGGATGCGGATGCAGCGATGGATCTCTGCAATTGGAGGTTGCAGAGATTGCTGGTTTCTTTTATCATGTGAAATTGGAAAAAAGAAGGAGGGCTTCTCAATGCTGGAAGTACTGAATCATCCTCTGATTACCCATAAGCTTACTCAGATGCGTTCCAAGGATACCGGAACCAAGGATTTCCGCGAGAATCTTGATGAAATCGCAGAACTGATGGCGTATGAGGTATGCCGCGATCTGCCGACACAGCCGGTAGATGTGGAAACTCCGATCGGTCCGTGTGTAGGTTATGAACTGAGCAAGGAAGTTGTGATTGTTCCGATTCTGAGAGCAGGAATCGGATTGCTGGATGGCATCCGCAGACTGGTGCCGACAGCGAAGGTCGGCTTCATCGGCATGTACCGGGATGAGAAGACTCTGGAACCGCATGAGTATTTTGCCAAGTTCCCGAAGGATCTTGATAAGTCTGTAGTCATGATCGTTGACCCGATGCTGGCAACCGGCGGCAGTGCGGTTGCGGCAATTGACGCAGTGAAGAAGCGCGGTGCGAATAATATCAAGCTTGTATGCCTGGTCGGTGTTCCGGAAGGTGTCAGGGCAGTTCAGAAGGCTCATCCGGATGTGGATATCTATCTGGCTGCGATGGATGAGAAGCTGAATGAGAATGGCTATATCGTGCCGGGTCTCGGAGATGCGGGCGACCGTATCTTCGGCACGAAGTAATGCATGGCTGAGTTCATTGTCCGGGTTCTGATCTATCTGATCTGCTTCATTCTGAGCTTCACCGGAATGAGTGCAGTGGACTTTGAACGGTTTCTGAAGAAGGGGCATGTCAGAGAAGCGCAGATTCTCTACTGGCTTCTGGTTCTTGCATTAGCCACGCTTGCGGCGCAGTTCGTGATGGCGTTCCTGTATTTCTGAAACAGAAGAGAGGAGCTTCGGGAGGCGATATTCTCCCGGGCTCTTTTTCTCTGGATGTGCATGGTATAATAAACAGGCTGATATTCAATTAGGCGGATCTATGAATCTTGTAAGAGGTGCACTTCCATACTTCATGATTCCGTTCCTGATCTCTCTGGTGCTTGTTCCTGTATGCAAGCGGGTGGGATTCAGGCTCGGAATCTATGCGGTTGAAAATAAACGAACGGTTCATCATGGACGCATTGTCCGGATGGGCGGTGTTGCGATCTATATGGCTTTTCTGCTGTCTCTTTCGATTCTCTGGAAGGCAGATGACAAGCTGAACGGAATCCTGATCGGAGGAGCGATTGTCTTTCTCGGGGGATTCCTGGATGATATCTACGACCTGCCGCCGAAGATCAAGCTGCTGTTTCAGGTTGCCGGAGCAGTGACGGCACTGGTAGCAGGAAATTTAGGACTTGATAATATTCATATCTTTTCTTTGGAGATTGATAATCCGGTTATCGTGAAGGGAATTTCGTTCCTATGGCTGATCGGGGTCACGAATGCGATCAATCTGATTGATGGTCTGGATGGACTGTCTTCCGGAATCTGCTCGATTGTGACGGCGACGATCGGATTGCTCGGCTTCTTCATGGGACGGCGTGATATCTGCGTGATCTCACTGTGCCTGGTCGGTTCGATTCTTGGTTTCCTGCCGTATAATTTCCATCCCGCTTCGATCTTTGTCGGGGATTGCGGAGCGCAGTTCATGGGCTTCACGATTGCGGCATTGTCGCTGCTAGGCTTCAAGACGACGGCACTGATCACGCTTGGTCTGCCGATTCTCGTGCTGTTCATTCCGATCAGCGATACGCTGATTGCCATTCTCCGCAGAAAGCTGAAGGGACAGAAGATCATGGAAGCGGACCGCGGCCATCTGCATCATGTGCTGATGTTCAAGATGAAGCTCGGGCATAAGCGGACGGTCATAGTGCTCTATATTGTCACGGCTCTGTTTGCAAGCTCGGCGATCCTGACGTATTTCAATCCGAAGGCGGGCATGATCATGATTCTGATTCTGCTGCTGATTTCGGATATCTTCATCGAATATACGGGCATGATCAATCCGAAGTGGCATCCGATCCTGTCAGTTTGGAATAAGCTGTTCGGATGGCCGAAGATGGCAGAGGGAGAGGATCCGGTGGATACGGTGATTCTTATGGAAGAAGAAAAAGAGAAAGAGAAGAAAGATCGCTCAGCGGAATCAAACTGAGCATCTTTTTTTCTGGTGTTCAGGGAATGTTCAGATTCTGCTCCTATGATTACTGCAGATGGAGGCGGCGTATGGAGCGTGAGATACATAACGAGGATATCGTATCACAGTGCCTGATTCAGGCAGGAATCTGCTTTCTTCTTTCCAGATGGATGGTGTTCCGCCTTCATGCGGGTTCTGAACTTGTGAATGTGGCTTGGCTGAGTCTTCTGCTGTTTGCGGCAGTGCATCTGATCTTCGGCGTGATGAAGGAAGAACTGTCCGTGAAGGGCAAGGTGATGACCTGCTCGGGATCCGGATTTCTGACGGCTTCCGCGATCTTCAGGATCCTGCTAAGAGGAACGGATTTTCTGCCGAAAGTTCTGTTTGGAATCGGGTTTGTGCTGCTGATGATGGGGCTTGCGGGCGGAATCAGAAAAAAATTCTGAACCATGCAGGGGAATGAACTTCCTGATGAGTAAGAAGAATCAGACAAGGAGTTCAGAATACAATGCTTAATTATCATGATGTGAGGGATCTTCTCGATGGAGAACGCCCGAACCCGCCGGCCTGGAAGAATTATATTCAGAGCCGCTCAGAAGTCTATGGCACTTATTTTCCTGCCTGCTGCGAGGCAAGCATGATCTCAGAAGCCAACTGGGTGCTGCGCAATCAGTATCAGTCGGGAGAAGAGATCGGGGTGAGGATTGATCCGGGTGATATCTGCTACATGGATTTCGGCCAGGCATATCTCAATGAGATGGGCTATCAGCACTTCGGCTTATGCATGAATATCTGCCGGAGAAAGGCATTCATCATTCCGATGACGAGCAATCCGGTGCATTATGCGGAGGCATATGATGAGGTACGCAATCCGTGCGGAAAGATTCACCTGATGCAGATCGGCAAGCCGGAAGGGCTGAATAAGCCTTCGGTGCTGTACATGAATGATGCAAGATACATCAATACGGCCAGGGTCATCGAAGTGAAGGCGCATATTCCGACGGACAGCGAATTGTTCCGGGAGATCCGGATGAGATTCATCCATCTGTTCTTCCAGACTGCCGCGGTAGAGTGATTTACGGATCTGCTGGTTTCGGAGTAGAATTCTGTTCGTGAAGCTGAGACAAGGCAGATGGCTGGCGGCAGTATCGGCAGGGCCTGATTCCATGGCCCTGCTTTTCCTGTGCCTGCAGCAGGGGATTGAAGTGGGCTGTGCGCATGTGAATTATCATCATCGCCCCGAAGCAGATGAAGAAGAGGCGTATCTGAGATCCTTCTGCAAGGATCATGGAATTCCGTTCTATGTGCGGGATGAGCCGTTTGTCTATGAAGGAAACTTTGAGGCAGCTGCCAGAGAATGGCGGTATTCGTTCTTCTGCAGGATCGTGAAGGAATATGGATATCAGGGCGTGCTGATTGCGCATCAGCAGGATGATCTGATCGAGACATATCTGATGCAGGAAGAGCGGAATCTCGTGCCGGAATACTATGGTCTGAAGGCAGAGATGATGTATCAGGGCATGCTGGTGGAGAGGCCGCTGCTTGGCTATACCAAGAAAGAACTGAAGGATTTATGTCAGGCACATGGCATCCGGTATTACATCGATTCCACGAATGAGTCCGAAGAATATTCCCGCAACCGGATCCGCAAGGAAGTAGGGCCGATGGATGCGTTCACCCGGAATATGGTGCTGCAGGAGATCCGCTCGAAGAATGCGGTGCTGCAGGAGAGACGATGCCGGGTCGGGACGCTGATTCAGGATCGTTCGGTTTCTCTGTCTTCCTATCGGAAGATGGAAGAAGAGGATCGGGTTACTCTGCTGAGGATGACGATTGATCCGGAGAAGAAGCTGAGCCTGGCCAATCTGAAGCAGCTGGATCAGGTTGTTCTGAAGCACGATGACTTCCTGCAGAAGGCAGGCAGCAGACTGCTGGCAGAGAAGGATGGCATGTTCTTTGCAATGGAGGAACCGGCTCCGTATGCAGAGACTGCCAGGAGTCTGGAAGAACTGAGAAACCTGTCCGGAAAATGGTTCCGGGTTCTTCCCGGAGAGCCCGGGGTGAATGCGGTGAGCGTGAAGGAGAGCGATTTTCCGGTGACGATCCGCAATGCTCAGGAAGGCGATGAGATCAGAATGAGATTCGGCACAAAGAAAGTGAATCGGTTCTTCATTGACCGGAAGATTCCGAAATGCGAACGGCTGATCTGGCCGGTGCTGGTAAACCGGGAGGGGAGCGTGATCCTGGTGCCCGGGCTTGGCTGCGATGTGCAACACTATACTGCGGAACCGCAGGTGAATGTGATAAAATATTTTATTATTGACGGGAGGCGTCCAGATGAATCCTGATATCAAAACAATTCTTTATTCAGAAGAACAGATCCGCGAGCGTTCGGAAGAACTTGGGAAACAGATTGCGGAAGACTACAGAGATCGTCCGCAGGCGCCGCTTCTGGTAGCGCTTCTGAGGGGGTCGGTGCCGTTTCTGGCAGAGCTGATCAAGCATATCGACCTGGATATTGAATATGATTTCATGGATGTGACGAGTTATGAAGGAACGAATTCCACCGGGGATATCAAGATTCTGAAGGATCTGGATACTTCGGTCAAAGGACGTGACATCCTGGTGGTTGAGGATATTGTAGATACCGGAAAGACAGTCGCCGCGGTCCGGGAGATGCTGATGCATAAGGGTGCGTCTTCGGTGAAGATTGTGACGCTGCTGAATAAGCCGTCGCGCAGGACGGAGCAGGAAGAACCTGATTATGTGGGCTTCTTCGTGGATAATCTGTTCGTGGTCGGTTTCGGAATGGATTTCAATCAGAAGTATCGCTGTCTTCCGTATATCGGCGTACTGAAGGATGAATTATATCAGTGAGGAGAATAGGCAGGCATGCAGAAGAATAAATTTCTGAACACGCTTCCTGTGGTGATTGTCCTGATTGCGATCCTGAGTCTGTTTTCGCTGAACTCAGGTTCGTCCAGTCAGAGCTATACGTACAGTCAGCTGCAGGAAACGCTGAAAAATGAGACCATCCAGGAATCGGTGATCTCAATCGGTTCCAATGTGGTGAATGTCCGCGGAACCTATGAAAATGATGAGGGCAGGCTGGTCAGCTTCAGTGCGACGGCTCCGGCTACTTCAGAACAGATTGATGAGCTTCTGGATCAGCTGAAGGATTCCAAGATCAGCATTGTAGATGCGGATGCCAGCGATGCATTCCTCGAAGTCATGTATTCTGTAGTTCCGCTGGTCCTGGTCATCATCATGGGCGTATGGATGATGAACCGCATGGGCGGTTCGAACAGCGCAAATGCCAAGGCATTTGAGTTCGGCAAGTCCAGAGCAAAGCTCGAGACGAAGTCGAAGGTGCGGTTTGCGGATGTTGCAGGCTGCGATGAAGAGAAGCAGGAGATGGCGGAGATCATCGATTATCTCAAGTATCCTGCCAAGTTCAAGAAGATGGGTGCCCGGATTCCGAAGGGCGTGCTTCTGAGCGGTCATCCGGGAACCGGCAAGACCCTGCTTGCCAAGGCAGTTGCCGGCGAGGCAAATGTACCGTTCTACAGCATTTCCGGTTCTGACTTTGTCGAGATGTTTGTCGGTGTCGGTGCGAGCCGTGTGCGTGACATGTTCAAGAAAGCGCAGCAGACTGCACCATGCATTATCTTCATCGACGAAATTGATGCCGTAGGCAGACAGAGAGGTGCTGGTTTCGGAGGCGGCCATGATGAACGGGAACAGACCCTGAATCAGCTGCTTGTTGAAATGGATGGCATGGAAGATAACAGCGGTGTCGTCGTCATTGCGGCTACCAACCGTCCGGATGTCCTTGATCCGGCATTGCTCAGAGCTGGCCGGTTTGATCGTCAGATCACGGTCGCACTTCCGGATCGCAAGGGTAGAAAGGCAATTCTCGGGGTTCATGCACGCAACAAGCATTTTGCCCAGGATGTGGATCTGGATGCGCTGGCGAAGCGTACGCCTGGCTTCAGCGGTGCAGATCTGGAGAATGTGCTGAATGAGGCTGCGATTCTGGCAGTCCGGGATAATCTCAATGAGATTCATATGGCTCAGATTGATGAAGCAATCGATCGTGTCATGATGGGCCCGGCAAAGAAGAGCCGTACCTATGATGAAGCGACGAAGAAGCTGGTTGCGTATCACGAAGCAGGACATGCTGTCATCGGCTTGTTCCTGGATAATGCCCAGGTTGTTCAGAAGGTCACGATCATTCCGCGTGGTCAGGCAGGCGGCTATAACCTGATGACTCCGAAGGAAGAGAAGATGATGAATACGAAGAATGATCTGCTTGCGACGATCACGTCTTATATGGGCGGTCGTACGGCAGAAGAAATGTTCTTCGATGATGTCACGACCGGAGCAGTGAATGATATCGAGCGGGCAACGAATATTGCCAAGGATATGGTAACGCTGTATGGCATGAGCGATCTCGGACCGATCAAGTACAACTCCGGCAGTGAGAATGTCTTCCTCGGCAGAGATTACAACAGTCCGAATAATGTCTCTGGTCAGGTTGCCTTTGAGATTGACCAGGAAGTGCGCAAGATCGTGAATTCCTGCCATGAGAAGGCAAAGGAGATCATCACTGCGCATAAGACGGAGCTGATCCGGATTGCGGAGAATCTGATGGAGTATGAGACGCTGACTTCGGAAGAAATCCAGAAGGTCGTGAAAGGCGAATCCATTGCAGATGACTTCAAGGACAATGGTGTTGCACCTTCGGCACCTGCAGCTGCCTGAACACCATACAAAGCAAAGCGATGCTGAATCCTGCAAATCCTGCAGGAATCGGCATCGCTTTTTTTGCGCTTCTGAAAAGTGCGGGGAAGCATAAACCGGAATGATGAATGTCTTATCATCGATGAAGGGTATCCACTTCCTGATTCAGCTCTTGCAGCAATGGAAAGGATCCATTATATTGTAATTGAACTACAATACGTAGACCTTCGGAGGGATCAAGAATGAATACATTGAGCGAAGCAGAAGAAAAAATCGCAGAGCTGGTCTGGGCAGATCCAGGCATGTCTTCCATGGATGCAGTAAGAGCAAGCAATACAAAATATGGATGGAAGAAATCCACTGTATTCACGCTGATTCATCGGATGGAGGAAAAGAAACTTCTCTTGTCGGAAGATCATCGTCTCAGGATGAGCTGTTCCCGGGACGAATACTATCATCAGAAAGCTTCTGATTTTGTTCAGGCGGACTATTCCGGCTCTCTGCCGGTATTCCTGACAGCATTCATGAAAGACCGTGTGCTGTCAGACCAGGAAGCAGATGAACTGGAGGAACTGATCCGGTCTTACCGGGAAAGGAGAAAATAACCATGATGGAGACCTTGTTCCGCACGATTCTGAGAATGTCTCTCGAGGCGTCGGTATCCATTCTGATCGTGCTGCTATTCAGGTGTGCTCTTGTTCATGCAAAACGTTTCTGGTCTTGCCTGCTCTGGTTTCCGGTACTGTTCAGAATGGTGTGCCCGGCTGCTATTCCCTGGTCACTCTTCTCACGGATTCATTCTGAAACGGCATCTGCTATTTCTGAAAAGATATCTTCTGCTGGTTTTCTGAAGGCAGCACAGATTACTGAGTCTTCTGCCGTTCAGCCTGTTTCTATCTTCACTCTGATCTGGCTATGCGGAATCGCAGTGCTGTCTGTACGATCATACTGGTCTTATCAAAGATTCCGGAAATCGCTTCCGGCGGCATCTGGTTCTGCAATCGTCGAAAGCAGAACCATTCAGGAACCATTTATCTGCGGAGTCTTCCATCCGGTGATTTATCTGCCGGCTGGTCTGAAACAGGATGAGAAAGCAGCAGTAATCTGCCATGAATCCGCGCATATCCGGTATCAAGATCCTCTGATGAAATTCGTGTTCTGGATTGCGGTGATCATTCACTGGTTCAATCCGCTTTGCTGGCTTGCCTTCTGCCTGATGAGTAACGACTTCGAGATCCGTGCAGATGAACAGGTTCTGGAAGAGGGAACAATCCTGCCGGATTCCTATGCAGAAGTGATGCTGCGCTTTGCACGCCGATCTCATGGGCTGAAAGACCTGAGAGCCTTAGGCTTCTCTGCGGGATCTGCAAAATATCGGATCAGACATGCATTGAAGCATGATTCTGGAAAGCTGAAGCCGATTCCTGCAGCAATTCTCTGCTTTGTCTGCATGACCGGGTGCCTCATGAATCCTCAGAGCAAAGCAAATGCAGATCTGATCCCGATCACTTCACCGAAGGTTCAGGATATGATCCGGCGTTCTTCGTTCGAAAAGGAGGCCCAGCTGGAATTGGAAGAGCTTCTGGTTCTTCAGCGGAAGATCTTAAGGGAGAATGAGGGTTTTGATGCATGGATTGCAGAGAATGGTACCATGACGGTGGCAGCAGAGGAGACAGAACTCAGTGAACGTGATCGCATGGTAGAACAGAACCTGAAAGAAGTTCAGACCGAATACAACCGGACTCTTGCCAGGGCGAAAGCTTCAGACTAATGGAATGACACCATGCAATGAAGCAGGGTCAAGAGCAGCATCAAGGAAGGGGCGGAATCCCGCCGGTTCAGAAATTATCCTGGAAGTATCTTGTATAGAATTCAATCGCTTCAATGATCTCTTCTGCAACCTGTCTGTCGCTTTCCTGATAGCCGCCGGCAATCCATTCCAGGATGATGCCTACGGTGCCGCGGGATGTGTAGACCGAGATCGTATGCAGCTTTTTCTGGTCGGCCTGAGGCAGATAGGCATGATATTTGGCTTCAAGGTACGGGACGATGCCTTCTTCGATGAAGCGGGAATAAGAAGAATAGTTTCTTGTGCTGAAGACGAGGGAAGTACGCTGGTGGTTGTCTTCCATGAATTTCAGGAGCTGAAGATACAGGTTGCGGTCTTTTCCTGGTTCCTGGCTGTAATCTTTCTGGATGATGCTTGCTATATTATTGAGATATTCAGAGAGATAGCTGTTTATCAGATCGGGAATATCATGGTAGTGAAGATAGAACGTGCTTCTGGTGATGTCGGCGGCTGCGGTCAGTTCACGGACGGAGATTGTATTGATGTCTCTGCCTTCTTCAAGAAGCTGGTTCAGGGCCCGGGAGATGGCTTCTTCAGTTTTTCTCTGTCTTCGATCCATGGGATAACCTCTTTTCTGATAGACAAAAAATGCTTGAGCGAATAGTAACAGATATTTCTGCAGAATTAGTACGGAAAATATTTCTGCATGCAAGGTAGAATAATACCTGAATGATGAACATATGTCTATTAATGTTCAGAAGGAAGGGGAATATATGGACGAAGAACTGAACAGCTTGTTTACGCCTTGGAAGATCGGAAATTGTGAGATCCGCAATCGGATTGTGATGACATCGATGGGAGGAACTGATCTTTTCGGATGGATGGAAGTCAATCATTTCGACAAAGCCGGAGCGGATTTTATTCTTGAAGTGGCGAGAAATGGTGCCGGGCTGGTACTTCCTGGCTGCCAGCCAGTCTACAATCCGATGTTCGGACAGTGGCTGTATTCCAACAAGAAGATGTATGAGGATCTTGCAAAGTGGATGCCGGAATTTCATAAGACTGGTGCGAAGCTGTTTGTTCAGCTGACAGCAGGATTCGGAAGATCGTTCACGATCAGCGAGGCAATGGAGAAGCTGTACGTGAATCCGGTTCTCCGCACGCTCAGCAAGCCGGTTATGGATTTTGATAAGATCTGTGCGACTGCTTCGCCTTCGCCGAATCGCTGGAGCGATAAAGTTCCTTCCAGAGCGCTGACAAAGAAAGAGATTGAAGAATATATCTCGGCGTTTGCCAAGTGCGCACTGCTGCTGAAGCAGGCAGGAGTGGATGGCGTGGAGGTCCATGCGGTCCATGAGGGCTATCTGCTCGATCAGTTCACGCTGAAGTATGTCAATCACCGGGAAGATGAATACGGGGGCAGCTTTGAGAACCGGTATCGGTTTGCGGCAGAGATCGTCAAGGCGATCAAGGCTGCCTGCGGAAATGATTTCCCGGTCAGCCTGCGCTACAGCGTGATTTCAAAGACCAAGGGATTCCGCCAGGGCGCCTTGCCGGGCGAGACGTATACCGAGGCAGGCCGTGACATGGAAGAAAGCGAACGGGCTGCGAAGTTCCTGCAGGATGCCGGGTATGACATGCTGAATTGCGACAATGGCACATATGATGCATGGTACTGGGCACATCCGCCGATCTATATGCCGGAGAACTGCAACCTCGAAGATACGGAGCATATCCGGAAGTTCGTTGATATTCCGGTGGTATGTGCAGGAAGGCTGAATCCGCGTACGGCTGCGGAAGCGATCAAGGAAGGAAAGATTGACGGAGCCGGGTTTGCAAGACAGTTCCTGGCAGATCCGGAATGGATCATGAAGATGAAGGCAGGAAAGGAAGCAGAGATCCGTCCATGCATCCTGTGCCATAATGGCTGCTTCAACATGTGCCATTACAAAGGAGTTCCGAATGATCAGGATCTAAGCGATTCGCTGCATCTGGCAAGATGCGCAGTGAATGCGGAGACCATGCAGAAAGACAAGCATCATATCATGAGAACTTCTCATCCGAAGAAAGTTGCGATTGTCGGCGGCGGCATCGGCGGCATGGAAGCAGCGAGAGTGCTGAAGCTTCGCGGGCATGAGCCGGTGATCTATGAGAAGAGCGATCATCTCGGCGGAACGTTTGTCGCTGCATCCGCAGAGAGCTATAAAGGGAAGCTCAGAGACCTGCTTGCATGGTACCGGCGGCAGATGGAAGAACTGCACATCGATGTGCGTCTGAATACGGAGATTCATTCGATCAAGGAGTTCGGAGAGGATCCGGTCATCATCGCAACCGGAGCGAAGCCGAGGGTTCTGAAGTCGGTTCCTGGCTATGAGAAGATGATTGAAGCATGCGACTATCTGAATGGAAAAGAAGTCGGCGATACGGTGGCGATCATCGGCGGCGGTCTGTCCGGCTGCGAGATTGCGTATGATCTGTATCTGAAGGGAAAGCATCCGGTCATTGTTGAGATGAAGGATGATCTGATTGCACAGAAGGGAGTTTGTCTGGCCAACAGTTCTTATCTCCGCGAGTATTTTGCCTGGAAGAAGGTTCCGGTATATCTGGAGACGACGCTTGCGGAAGTGAAAGACGGATCAATTCTCGTGAAGCAGAAAGATGGTTCTCTGAAGGAGATTGCGTGCGATTCCGTGATCAGCAGTGCGGGCTATATTCCTTCTCCGCTTGCAAAGGAAAGCAAGCAGGTGCATCTGGTCGGAGATTGCGATCATGTCGGCAATCTGCGTTCCGTGATCTGGAAGGCATACGAGACAGCAATGGAGATCTAGGGAGGATGCTATGAAACTGACAGAAGAACAGCAGGCAGTACTGGATGGAAAGAATGGAGAAACCATGGCCAAGGTCATGGAGACTCTGGTCAGATACGGAGAGCTTTTCAAAGCAGAGCGCATGGTTCCGGTCACCGGCAAGTACGGACACCTGGTCACAAGTTTCGGACTCGGAGTCATCAAGCCGGTTTACGGGCTCATGGATGAACTGATTGATGCCGGCATTGTCTCAAAGCAGAAGTTCACGATGGATCCGAGACCATTGGATCCGAATGTGCCTTCGAACCTGATTGAGGATCTGGTGTTTCATAAGTTCATGTACAGCGAGCAGAAGAAGTATGAAGCACAGCTGGAGAAGCTAGGTCTTCTGAGTGAAGATTCGTTCTCGTGTGCATGTTATTTTGACGAAGTCGGCAATAAGCCGAAAGAAGGCGATGTGCTGAGCTGGGCGGAGAGTTCTGCGGTCGTGTATGCCAATTCCGTGCTCGGGGCACGGTGCAATCGCAACAGCGGCATCCTGGAACTGTTCGGATCGATTCTCGGCTGGGTGCCGGAATTCGGATTACTGACAGATGAAGGCAGAAAGGCGACGTGGCGGATTGAAGTGAAGACTTCGAAGAAGCCGAATGCCCAGCTGCTTGGCAGTGCCATCGGCATGAAGGTCATGGAAGATGTGCCCTATGTGACAGGCCTGGATCAGTGGCTTGGCAAGGAGCTGACTCCGGAAGTATGTTCCTATCTGAAGAATTTCGGAGCAGCGTGTGCTTCCAATGGTGCTGTCGGGCTGTATCACATTGCCAATCTCACGCCAGAAGCAAAAAAACAGGGAGAAGCCCTGCTGAAGCCGGATGCCAAGGTGTATGTGATTGATGATGCGGAACTGGAGCGTGTCGAGAAGAATTATCCGCTTGTCTGGAAGAATCCGGATGCGAAACCGAAGCTCTGCTTCATCGGCTGCCCGCATCTGACCCTGACGGAGCTGAAGCAGTGGACGCATGACATCGCTGATGGGCTGAAGAAGAACAACCGGAAGAAGGTTGCCATTCCGACGGTCTTCACGACAGCACCAGGTGTGCTGAAAGAGTTCCATGCGCTGCCGGAATGGGGCATGGCAGAGTCTATGGGCATTGTTGTGAGCTATATCTGCCCGCTGATGTATATGGATAACCCGCTGTGTCATAACAAGCCGGTAATCACGAATTCGAATAAGCTGCGCACATATACGACCTGCCGGTTCGGACAGGATGAAGAGATTCTGAAGGCTGTGACAGGAGGAAAGCTGGCATGAAGACGTTCCATGGAAGAGTGGTAGTTCCGGGTACTGCGGAAGCAGCTGCACTGGTGAGTCATGAAGGATTCAATACGCTGGCAAGCTATCAGACCAGCATGTTAACCGGGGATAAGAAAGGAACGTGCTCGGATCAGAACAACCGGGATCTGTATCAGAAGCATCTTGCTGGATCGGCATTATGCATTCCGCAGACGATCGGTTCCACGACGGGCGGAATGATTCTGTTCACCGCCTGTTCGCGAGGCGTGAATCCTGCATGCATACTGTTTGCAAATCCGATTGATTCCATCGGGGCGGCCGGAGCATTGCTGTCGGATATCTGGACCGATGCGAAAATGCCGATTGTAGACAGTCTCGGAAGTGAATTCCTGGATTATGTGAAGACGGGCATGAAGATTACTATCCGGGAGAATGGGGAAGTCATCGTGGAGTAATTCTGCGGAAATGGAATTGAGGGGAAAACATGAGTTCGGTTCTGGAAACGAAAGGCAAGCAGGCGCAGCTTTGCTATGAAGATCTGAAGAAAAGAACAGGGATTGAGCCGCGGACGGAGGTCCGGTTTGTCGTAGATGAAAAGCGCAGAAAAGAGATTGAGCGGGCGGTATGGACGCATAATCCATTTCCCGGAGTGCTGAAGCCGGTGCTGCTTTCACTGCGGCTGAAAGCAGTCAGGCGTCTGTTTCAGGACGAAAAGGTTCTGCAGACAGGACCTGCTGCAGCAATTCTTGCGCTGGATGCGGCAATGACCGAAGACTTCAGAAAAATGCGGGATCCGGATCAGCATTCTGACACCGTCTATTGTGATGTGGCGTTTGCAGGACTTCAGGTAATCCGGCTTTATATGTGTGCGTATGAAGGCAATCGGGAATTTATCCGTTCGCGGTATGAATCTGCGATCCGGGTGGATAACGCATTGAATGGCTCGTTTTACAAGTATGAGACCAGGGATCATCGGTATTTTTCAGCGCATGTGTATTATGAGTCCCAGAAGAAGATCATGATGGAAACACTCGGGATTCCCAAAAAGCCGGAAGAGTTTGTGTTCCGGAGTCTTGGCAAAGACAGGAAGCTTACTGCGAATGCGATCCGCAAGTGGAATGCCAAGGATCTGGAGGAAGCGGCGTTCCGGAATGGTGCCTGCGGGTGCATGCTCAGGACGCGCAGGGAGTGGGAGAATACGGAAGTCGGAAAGGCAGTGACTTCCATGCCGCTGTTCCGTCTTGAGAAAGCAGGGGAAGCGCCGCGGAAGTCGTTTGGCACTTATCGTCCTGAGCGGGGACCACTCTCCGGAATCAAGGTGCTGGATCTGACGCATATCATTGCCGGACCGGCATGCACCAGATTGCTTGCAGAGGCAGGGGCGGATGTCCTGATGATTCGCCGCAAGGATTATCTGCATCAGGAACAGGCGATGCTGGAGCTGGATGGCTGGGCTGGCAAGAACAGCATTCAGCTGGACTTTCATATTCCTTCTCAGCTTGCTAAGGCAAAGCAGCTGATTCAGGAAGCTGATGTGGTGATTTCTTCTTATCAGAGCGGGTCTCTGGATCAGTTCGGATTGTCTATCCAGGAGATTCACGCTTTGAATCCTGGCGTGGTGTATGGCTCTCTGGTGTGCTTTTCAGATACGGTCTGGAGAGAGCGGCCTGGCTGGGCACCTTGTGCGGAAGATATCACAGGCCTTAGTATCCGGAATGGATCGATTGAAAGGCCGGTGAACCTGAATGGAGTGCCGCTGGATTATATTCCTGGCATGATCCTGTTTGCGGGAATCATGAAGGCGCTGATGCTGCAGAAAAAAGAAGGGGGCAGCTATACCGTAACTGGTTCTCTGACCAGAGGCGGCTGCTGGCTTCATGAATGCACGGATCTCTGGGAAAAGGAGGGGCCGGATCTGCATGCAGATCGCAGTCTGGTCAGAGAGGATATTCGTGCGGAAGCATGGGATCAGGTGTTTCATCCGGTGAAGGGGACTTCTGCAGGAACGGTTTATTTTCCTTCGCCTGCGACGGTGACGGATCGGATCGGGAAAGATCCGCGGTTTGCCAGAATGGTTTTCCATGATGGGTGTTCCGGGTTTTGAGAACAGCAAGCTCTGACCTTGTATCTTGCGGCCGGATTTCTGATAAATGAGATACAATAGAAGCAGACGAAGTTATGAAGAAGAGAATACTGGCAATTGCTGCAGCATTAACATGGCTTCTGGCGGGGTGCTCTGCGGAAACAAGCGAAGTGAGTTCTGTGTCTGCTTCTCCTTCTGCAGTTCCTTCTGCTTCTGCGGTGAGTACTGCTTCGATAGAAGTCCCGGATCAGCTTGAAATCATCGATGGCGTAGTGGAAGAGGATCTGCCGAGGACCTTGAGAATCACAATCCAGGATATGGAAGTGATTTTCACGAAGGCAGATGCGTATACGTGTGCGGATGAACTGAACCCAGGGGATTCGGTGAAGGTTTATTATGATGGGGACCTGGAGAATCATCCGGCGGTTTATGAAGCGGAGAAAGAGTGATGAATGACGATCGGCCAGTTGATTTCAGCATGATTTCCAGTATCCTTGCCGGGCTTGCCGGAGGGATTCTGATGGGGGCTGTTCTGATCGCGATGATGCGCAGCGAAGGCTATCAGCTCTGGACGCTTTCGTTCTGGGTGATGATGGTGGCCGGGTGCATACTGCCGTGGTGCCTGGATTTTCTTAGAATCCGGGGGCTTCATCTGCGGGTGGCAGAGTACCTGATGATCTGCGTATCCCTGGTACTGGCAATTGTATACGGGCTGATGGTCGCATCGAATGGCCCGGCAAGAGCGATGATTCTTACGTGCGGGCTGATTCTGCATATCGGCTCGGCGGGGGTGACGGGGATCCGTCTGTATATCCGGGAAAGAGATCGGAGCGATTATCGATGAAAACGCCCTGGGGAGAACATCTGAATACCGATATGCCTCTGGCAGAGTATCCCAGACTAATGCTGCAGAGGGGGTCTTTCACGTGCCTGAATGGCTGGTGGGAGTATCAGATCACTTCAGAGAAGGATCCGTTTTCAGAGAAAAACTGGAAGAAGATCCTGGTTCCGTTTGCGTTAGGAACGGAATTATCCGGGACGAAGGAGATTCTTCAGCCCGGGCAGGTCTTGTGGTATCGGCATTCGTTTGCCTACCAGCCGACGACGGATCGGACAATTCTGAACTTTGAAGCGGTGGATCAGTGCTGCCGGGTATGGGTGAATGGAGTAGAGGCTGGTGCTCATGAAGGCGGCTATGCGCCGTTTTCATTTGATATCAGCGGCATGATCAAAGAGAAGAACGAAATCCTGGTCCGGGTGACTGATGACAGTGATCAGGGAATCTATGCATATGGCAAACAGAAACTTGTTCATGGCGGGATCTGGTATCGGCCGATGAGCGGCATCTATCAGACGGTATGGCTCGAAGATCTGCCTGCACATGCAGTAGAAGATCTGAAGATCACGCCGGATTTTGATCATTCTAGGGTATATCTCCGCATGGCGGGAACCTTCACGCAGGCTGTGATCACGGTGTTTGCGGATGGGGAGCTCGTGCATCGGGGTATCACCTCAGGCAAGGATTATACGATTCCGCTGGAAAGCGTCCATCCCTGGTCGCCAGAGGATCCGTTTCTGTATCAGCTTTTTATCCAGACGGAAGATGAGACGATCAAGAGCTACTTCGCAATGCGGAAATTCAGCAGCGGCAGAGATTCGCATGGAAAGACCCGGTTTCTGCTGAATGGGAAGCCTGCGTTTATAAGCGGAGTTCTGGATCAGGGATATACCCCGGATGGATGGATGACATATCCTTCGGAAGACATGATGCGCTATGAACTCACCAAGCTGAAAGAGATGGGCTTCAATATGGTGCGCAAGCATATCAAGGTGGAGTGCCGCAGGTGGTATTCGCTGTGCGATCAGCTCGGGCTTCTGGTCATGCAGGACATGCCCAGCGGAGGCGGCCCGTATTCGTTCTGGCTGACGGGAATTCTGCCGACGCTTGGAATCCGCAGGATCCATGACAATCAGTATGCGAAGTTCGGCCGCGCAGACGAAGCGAGCCGGAAGGCGTATTATCTGGAACTGGATCAGATGCTTGATACGCTGTACAATTACCCCTGCATCTTTGCGTGGGTTCCGTTCAATGAGGGCTGGGGCCAGTTTGACAGCTGCGCGGCATCGGAATATATCCGCGACTATGATTCGACGAGGCTGATCGACAGCGCCAGCGGCTGGCATGATCAGGGAGTCGGAGACTTCAATAGCAGGCATTGCTATTTCTATCGGTTCCATGAGCCGAAAGAGGATGGGAGAATTGCGCTTCTGAGTGAGTTCGGAGGTCTGATGTATCTGGAATACGGGCACAGTGAAGTGGATTCTCTGCATGGACTCTATCGGAAGTACCGGAACAAGCTGAAGCTCAATGAGGCGGTATTTCGTCTTTATGAGAAGAATGTTCTGAGGAATATTCCGAAGGGACTGTCGGGGTGTGTCTTCACGCAGGTGGCTGATGTCGAAGAGGAGTGCAATGGCTTGTTCACAGCAGACCGCAGGGTGATCAAGATTGATGCGCGGAGAATGCGCAAGATGAATCAGCGGTGTATCAGGAGTGTGAAATGATGAAAGATGAAATTGTGATTGCTGAGGCTTTGAATGGCCAGGTGAGAATACATGCGGCAAGAACGACTGCAATGGTAAAAGAGGCAGCCGAAGTGCATCACTGCTGGCCGACGAGTGCGGCAGCACTGGGCAGGACGATGACGGTAACGGCATTGATGGCAAGTGATCTCAAAGACCCTGAGGAACATGTGGTCGTGACGATTGACGGCAAAGGACCGGCAGGAAAGATCAGCGTGCAGGCTGATGGGGCTGGCAATGTGCGCGGCATGATCGGGAATCCGGAAGTATACCTGAGCAGAGCGGATGGGCATCTTGATGTCGGCAAGGCCGTCGGAATCGATGGAACCTTATCCGTTTCCAGAGATATGGGGCTGAAGGAGCCGTTTACCGGCGTTGTGGCATTGCAGACGGGCGAGATCGGAGATGATTTTGCATATTATCTGGTGCGCAGCGAGCAGACGCCGTCGGTGGTTGCCGTCGGAGTTCTGGTCGGTACGGATACGAAGGTGAAGACGGCTGGCGGAATGATCATCCAGCTGCTTCCGGATGCGTCGGAAGAGACGATTGAAGCGGTGGAACAGGTAACAAAGACCATGAAGCCGATGACGGAATATATGGATGAAGGAATCGAAGTCGAAGATCTGATCCGGCTTCTGTTTCCGGATGCGGCGATTCTTGAACATAAGCCGGTGCAGTGGCATTGCGGGTGTTCCAAAGAGTATTATGGGGAGCTTCTGCTGACGCTGCATGAGAAGGATCTGAAGGACATGATGGAAGAAGATCATGGGGCAGAGATCACCTGTTCATATTGCGAGAAGCAGTATCGTTACAGTGAAGAAGAACTGAAGCAGCTCCTGGAGAAGAAGCAGTGTGGAAAATCGGCAGCGTAGAGATTGAGAGCCAGGTCGTTGCGGCGCCGCTTGCTGGAATTTCGAACCCAGTCTACCGGCAGCTTTGCCATTCGTATGGAGCCGGGCTGGTGGTCAGTGAGATGATCAGCGATAAAGCTCTGCATTTCCGCAATCAGCGGACGTTTGATATGTGCCGCACGGTGCCTGGAGAACATCCGGTGAGTCTGCAGTTATTCGGAGGAGATCCGGAGACGATGGCAGAAGCTGCCAGGTATCTGGATGAGCACACAGACTGCGATGTGATTGATATCAATATGGGATGCCCGGTGACGAAAGTGCTGAAAGCACATGCGGGCAGCTGGCTCATGGCAAATCCGGATCTTGCAGTGGAAGTTGCAAAAGCAGTGGTTTCCAATACGAAGAAGCCGGTGACGGTGAAGATGCGGGCTGGCTGGGATCAGAATCATATCAATTGCGCAGATCTGGCAATGAGACTGGAGCAGGCAGGAGTTTCGGCGATTGCCGTGCATGGCCGCACCAAGAGCCAGTATTATTCCGGCAATGCTGATCTCTCGTATATCCGCATGGTGAAAGAGGCAGTATCGATTCCGGTGATCGGCAATGGCGATATCCGTTCCGTCAGCGATGCAAAGCGCATGCTGGAAGAAACGAGATGCGATGCGGTGATGATTGGAAGAGGACTGCTCGGAAAGCCATATCTCATCGAAGAACTGAATCGGGGATTAAGAGGAGAACCATACAAAGAACCTTCGTATGAAGCAAGACTGGATCTGTGCCTGGATTATGCAGAGAAGCTGTGCGCGTATGAAGGAGAGCATACCGCTATCAGCATGATGCGGGGCATGGCTGCCTGGTATGTGGCGGGCATGCCGTATTCTGCCGAGTGCAAGGCAAAGCTTTCCGGCATGAATTCTCTGGCCGAGATGAGAGAGATCATATCTGCCTATCGCCTGAGGCTGAATCAGAAAGAGTAATCATGCATGCAGACTGCAGGGAAACAAACCCTGCAGTTTTGATATCTGCTATGATGAGTGACATGAGAAGAAGAAGGATCAGAAAGCCTACTCCGGTATTCTGGATGATTGCAGTTCTGGCAGTGATTCTGACGGCAATATTCGTGCAGAGATCACCGACGGATCCGGATCAGTACAGTCACTATGTGCGCAGGCTCAGCTATGAGGAGATTGCACCATGTTCGGATAGCCCTCTGAAGACCTATATGGACTACCGGACGATCACGGATGAGACTTCTGATCAGTACCGCTATATCCGGGAGTATATGAAGATAGATCGGAAGACCGGTCTTCTTTATGACGCGGATGGATTTCTCGGCGTGGCTCTTGGCTATTCGTTCGGATCCATCGGAACCAGGTTTTATTTCGTGCTGGATACCGGAATCATTCTGCCGGTCGTGAAAGTGGAAGAAAAAGATCCGGCAGATGCGCCGGATGGGTGCAGGGTGGAACTGAATGGCTCTGTGCTGGAGTTTGTGATTGATGCAGAGCGGGCTGGTGCGTATTTCGGCGTGGCAAGCAATGGCATGGTGCTGCAAGGCAACTTCAATAATGATTCCAGGTTTGAAGGATCGATTCAGGAAATCGATCGGGTGACAGAGTAAGAAAAGACTCGCGGCATCCGGAGATGTCACGAGTCTGATCTTCTGTTCAGTTACATCAGCTTGCGGAACATTTCGATGACCTGTTCCTTGGTTGCTTCACGAGGGTTGCCCGGATAGCATGCATCATTGAGAGCATCTTTGGCGAGCTGATCCAGATCTTCTTCGCGGATCTTCTCGTTCTTTTCCGGAATGCCTACATCCTTGGAGAGCTGCTTGACTGCATTGATCGCAGCGTCTCTGTATTCTTCCTGGCTCATCTCATCGACGCCTTTGACGCCCATGGCACGGGCAATTTCACGATACTTTTCACCCGTATAGTCGCGGTTGAATTCCATCGTGATCGGCAGGAACATTGCGCAGGCAACTCCATGCGGCGTGTCGTAGTGAGCACTGAGCGTATGTGCCATGGAGTGGTCAATGCCGAGACCTACATTGGAGAATCCCATGCCGGCAATATACTGGCCGAGGGCCATGCCTTCGCGTCCCTTCGGATCATTGGCAACTGCAGCTCTGAGATTCTCGGAGATCAGACGGATTGCCTCAAGGTGGAACATGTCAGTCATCTCCCAGGCAGCCTTCGTAGTGTAGCCTTCGATGGCATGAGTCAGTGCATCCATGCCGGTGGAAGCGGTCAGTCCCTTCGGCATCGAGGACATCATATCCGGATCGACGACTGCGATGATCGGCATATCATGCGTATCGACGCAGACAAACTTGCGCTGCTTCTCGACATCGGTGATGACGTAGTTGATCGTGACTTCGGCAGCAGTGCCGGCAGTGGTCGGAACGGCGATGATCGGAACGCTCGGGTTCTTCGTCGGAGCAACGCCTTCCAGAGAACGGACATCTGCGAACTCCGGGTTTGCGATGATGATGCCGATAGCCTTGGAAGTATCCATGGAAGAACCGCCGCCGATTGCGAGAATGTAATCTGCACCGGAATCCTTGAATGCCTGAACCCCATGCTGGACATTCTCGATGGTCGGGTTCGGTTTGATATCGGAATAGACTTCATACGGAAGACCTGCTTCGTCGAGGAGTTTCGTTACTTTGTCAGTCACATGGAACTTGACGAGATCCGGGTCAGAAGCGACGAATGCTTTTTTGAAGCCTCTGCTTTTGACTTCAGTCACAATCTCTTTGATCGCGCCGAAGCCATGGTAAGAAGTGCCATTCAGTGAAATACGATTTGCCATTATTTTCTCCTTCTCGTGAACGAATTCACGTTACATGATCAGTGTAGCAGGGAAAGAGAAAAGAAAAGCGTTACACTTCATGACTTGTGTAACACTTTCACAAATTTATTCGAATACATGGAGTTTCGTAAACAGGCGGTACAGTTTCGGCGGCATGGCATCGATCATCAGATCAGCCAGCTCTTCCGGAGAAGTCTTCATACCTGACAGGACCCACTGACTTGTCTTGTATACACTTGCCTGACAGTACATTTCCAGCAGTTCCCGGATTTCTGAATCCGGATCATGTCCGGTCTTTTCGCGGATCAGATTGCAGTAGAATGCCGTGATGCGCTCGAAGTCATGATTCTTCAGGTTGTTCTGGGTATCAGTGCGGAAGGCATTGGTGAAAAAGATCTGTTCCTGGCGGATGTACCGGAACTTCTTCACGAGACCTTCATGCAGGGTCTTTCCGCTGCCCATCTGATCAAAGGACAATGCAAGCAGCTGATCGAAGTACTGATTGGCAAGATCATACTTGTCCAGGAAGCTGCGGTAGAAGGTCTGCCTGGAAACCCCGGCAGCGTCAGAGATTTCCCTGACTGTGATGTCTTCCAGCTGCTTATGGCGCATGCATTCCTTGAGTCCTTCAATTAACTGATTCTTCGTTGCTTCATTTCTCATCGGTTTAATGGTAGCAGAAAAGGAATGACTGGGTAAATGGATCATTGCAGGAACTGATCCAGTCAGAAGCATCGTAAAAACTCAGAATGTCGTGAACACCTTTTTGATTCTGTTCTTTTCTCATAACATAAACAAGTTCTGCAAGGGTCAATGCTGAAACATATTCTTCCGTTTCACTTGTTTCTCAGAGTGACTTTTTGGAGACTTTCATTTTGAATTGTCAAAAGCTTTCCCTGCATGAAATTCTTAATAATATTGCATGCAAGCATGATGAATTGATTCTTATTGAGATATAGTTACCAAATAGTGTTAAGATTTTTTTAAAATGTCCCATCTTGTTATAAAGCTTTTATATATCACAATCATTTGTTTTTCTCCTCCGCCATCTCATTGAGAACTTTCTGAAGTTCTTTCTCGTTATTTACTGAATAGATTCTGTCGCGCTTCCGCTCCCCAACCTTCATGCATGTGTAATGCTTTCCGTATCTTTCAATGTAGATCTCTTCTGTGATCGCATCTTCATAAACTGTAATACTCTGCTTCTGATTGAAGCGGACTACCTCTCCATCGCTTGTAACTGCTGTATACAGACTGTTTCCCATTGAGAATACGTTGTTCCTGATCTGCCTCGGATACTCAGCTCTGAAGATTTTCGAATAGTTGAAGTCAGCAGGTACTGGGCGGAACAGATCGTTCGGATCCTTCACCGGATATGAGAATTTCATATTCAGATAGAGCCGATATTTCCTGTTGAACCAGTCATTCAGAAAGTCGTAGTTATGAGGAATCTTCCATCGAATCAAA
>Ga0256404_1003656_pt1 | contig 30593 bp, 41 predicted proteins | sample RumenRJG_01DNA_FD_185990 | JGI IMG/M metagenome (GOLD analysis project Ga0256404, IMG submission 185990) | Bovine rumen microbial communities from Lethbridge, Alberta, Canada - RJG_01 | ecosystem: Host-associated > Mammals > Digestive system > Stomach > Rumen | place: Canada: Alberta | collected...
GCACCCTTCTTGTCCTTAAATACAATCTTAAGAAGCAGTGGGGTAATAACCGTCGTAACAATTACCATCACAACAATAGGCGCAAACAAATCATCTGCTATTAATCCTACCTGTTGTCCTTTGGCTGCAACAATAAGGGCAACCTCACCACGACTTATCATGCCCACACCAATCTGCATGGACTCCTTCCAGCTGAACTTGCACAATTTCGAGCCAAGTCCACATCCTCCAAGCTTGGATATAATGGCAACAAGGGTAAGCACAATTGTAAATATCCACATTGAACCCCCCATTCCACTAAAGGTTGCTTTGATACCGATACTTGCGAAGAATATCAGGCTGAAGAAATGGTTATTAATTGTCTCAACTCTAACATCAAGATAATGACTTATCTTAGAGTTACATAGCATTAATCCTGCGAAATACGCACCTGTAATATCAGCGATTCCGAATAGCTCTTCTGAACCAAATGCTAATAAGAAGCAAAATGCCATTCCGAAAATTGACGCTCTTCTCTTACCATCCCTCGTTGCAAGAAATGGTTCTGAGAATTTGACTACGAAGAATAGTACAACTAGTACAACAGCATATATTCCAATCTTAATGAATACACCACCAATATCAACATTAGGGTCTGTCATACTTGATACGATTGTAAGTACAATTATACCTAAGATATCATCAATAACAGCCGCTCCAAGAATGGTGGTACCCACGGCTCCTTTTAACTTGCCCATCTCTCGCAGGGTCTGCACCGTAATACTAACTGATGTGGCTGTTAATACAACACCTACAAATAAACATTTAAGAAGCTCGTGATGGTCTGCAATATTCTCATGGAAGAATAATGCATAGGCACCTGCTCCTAATCCAAGTGGTAATACAACACCAAGTACTGCTACAACAAAGGATGCCACAGCATTCTTCTTCATCTCTGTAAGGTCAGTTTCAAGACCTGCACCATACATAAGAAGAACAACACCTACCTCTGCAGCATACTCTAGGAATATTCCACTGTCTCCTTCAAAATTAACTAAGCCTAACAAGGAAGGACCTATAATAATTCCTGCAACCAATGCTCCTACAACTTCTGGCAAATGTATCTTCTTACATAGAATTCCCAGTAGCTTGGTGGCTAAGAATATTAACGCAATCCCTAATAAAAATGTGTAATCCATAATGATACCCTCTTTCTGTCAAAACATCTCATTTAACTAATAATATATAACAAATGTTTTTATTTTTCAACACATTATAAACTATATATGTGTGTCATTATTGGTACATATTTAACAATCTATTACAAAGCTTTATTTTGCTCTTATCATCGCTACTATTCTCGAAAATCACTTCTCCTCTGGTAGTCTTATCTGTAAGTAATCCTGCCACGTCAATTCGTCTTCTCATCTCCCTGGCAGTACCTTCACCGCCGTCGAAGACTCTGACTCCTGGGCCTAAGACCTGGCTTATCTTATCCTTAACAAACGGATAATGTGTACAGCCTAATACGACTGCATCGATTACCCCTCCTCTGTATGGAGCTAGTAGCTCTTCTAAGAAATTGCTCACCTCGGAAGTATCGTATTTTCCTTCTTCAACATATTCCATAAGCCCTGGACATGGCAATCCATAAATTGTGGCCTTGTCTTCGTATTTGGCAAGAAGATTCTTGAACTTCTCTTCCTTAATTGTCATAGGAGTCGCAAGCACAAGAACCCTTGGATCTCTCTTATACAGAGATGCAGGCTTAAGAGCCGGCTCAATTCCTACAAGGGGAAGATTAGGATACATCTCCCTAAGGACTCTAACCGCTGCTGATGTAGCCGAATTACAGGCAATCACACAGCCCTTAATTGGTATCTCAAGGAATCTCTTGACCTGTGCAATTGTCAATTCACGAACAACCTCTGTTGGTTTCGTTCCATAGGGCGCATTCTTAGAGTCGCCATAATAGATAAAATCCTCATTAGGCATTATCTTGACGCACTCTCTAAGTACACTAATCCCGCCAACTCCCGAATCGAACACTCCTATGGGTTGGCGCCTTAACTCCACTCCCTCATTATCTATTCTATTTTGTTTTTGAATCTTGTAATTAGTATTACCCATATCTTTCCTTTTTTATACTAGCGCAAGGAATTGTTATAAAATATCCGCTAAACGATTTCCTTTATGAGTGTGCGGATATTTTATAGCAATTCCCCTCTATTATGCTACAAAAAAGCAAGACCATAAGGTCTTGCTTTTAAATACTATACAAGTTCAAGAACTACTTCTAAAGCACCATCACCCTTACGTTGGCCAATTTTGATAATTCTTGTATATCCGCCTTTACGATCAACATACTTAGGAGCGATGTCGTCGAATAACTTGTTAGGCATATCTACTTTCTTCATCTTCTTGTTGCTATCCTCTTCCTGTACAGGATAGAGAACCTTAAGCATCTGTCTACGTGCATGTAGTCTTGAAGGCTGGTCCTTCTTGATAGTCTTCTCAACAGTATCATATACTGTTACTTTCTTACCATCAACAACTTCCTTAACTCTTCTGCCTGTCTTATCCTTACGAGCAACCTTTGCTTGAACAGTTACTTCGTCAAAGTTATCCTTTTCCTTAACAGCAAGAGCGATAAGTCCTTCTGCAATCTTAGCAACTTCCTTAGCCTTAGCTTCTGTAGTAACAATCTTACCATGATGTAGTAGCTGTGTTACCTGTCCACGAAGTAAAGCCTTTCTCTGTGATGATGTTCTACTTAGTTTTCTGTACTTTGCCATTGTTTTTCCTCCTTATTGTGGCATTACAATTAGATGCGTCATGCGTCTTACTCTCCTTGCAATATGATTCCTACAATTGTGGCTTAGAATGCTACGCCTGTGGTCTTATTAGCATTCCATTGTCATTGCTTCGAAATAACTGCATTAGTCATTCTCTCTTGCGAGTGAAACTCCTAATTCACGAAGCTTGTCTACGATCTCATCGAGAGATTTTCTTCCAAGGTTTCTAACCTTAGATAGTTCTGAATATGTCTTATTAGTAAGCTCAGCAACAGTATTAATGTTAGCTCTCTTAAGACAATTGTATGAACGAACAGTAAGCTCTAAGTCGTCAATGCTCTTATCACTTGCAACAGGTGATGGAGCATCTTCCTGAACATTCATAACCTCTGCATTAGCAGCAACTTCAGATATATCAATGAATAAGTTCAAGTGCTCAGACATAACCTTAGCAGCTAGACTTATTGCATCCTCTGGAGACATTGTTCCATTAGTATATACTTCTATTGTTAGCTTATCGAAATCAGTAACATTTCCTACACGAGTATTCTCAACCTTGATATTAACTCTCTCGATTGGTGTATAGATAGAGTCAACAGCAATTACTCCAAGCGGAGTATCCTCTGATTTATTCTTCTCAGCTGACACGTAACCTCTTCCCTTAGTAACTGTAAGCTCCATATAGAACTTAGCACCAGGTCCACAGTTAGCTATTACAAGATCAGGATTGATTACTTCAATATCATTACCGAATTCAATGTCAGAAGCCTTAACTACGCCTTCACCCTGAAAGTCAACATAAGCTGTCTTAGGCTCATCGTTATCACTATCATCGCGAAGCTCAAGATTCTTAACATTCATTACTATCTCAGTAACATCTTCCTTAACACCTTCAATTGTGCTTAATTCATGAAGTACACCATCAATCTTGATCTGGCTTACTGCTGTACCAGGAAGTGTTGAAAGCATAATTCTTCTAAGAGAATTACCAAGTGTAGTTCCATAACCTCTCTCGAGTGGCTCTACTACGAACTTTCCATACTTCTTATCTTCTGAAATCTCTGCAATTTCAATGTTAGGTTTGTTAAAATTAAACATTTAAAATCCTCCATTTCACCGAATTATATTCAACTACAGGCCTCAGTATTATTTAGAATATAACTCGACGATAAGCATCTCATCTACTGGAACGTCAATCTGATCTCTTGTAGGCATCTCCTTAACAGTTCCCTGTAAGTTATCGATATCTACATCAAGCCAATCTGGAACGATTCTTCCACCAGTAACTTCTGTAATCTCCTTAAATCTCTGGAGTGACTTGCTCTTCTCGCGAACTTCAATTACATCTCCAGCCTTAACGAGATATGAAGGAATGTTAACAGGCTTACCATTTACCAAGAACATCTTGTGTCCAACAACCTGTCTAGCCTCTCTACGAGTTCTAGCAAATCCCATACGGAATACTACACTGTCAAGACGAGACTCAAGTAGAATCATAAGATTCTCACCAGTCATACCCTTCTTCTTATCAGCCTTCTTATAATAATTTCTGAAAGGCTTCTCCATTACGCCATAGATGAATTTAGCTTTCTGCTTTTCTCTTAATTGAAGACCATATTCAGACTTTTTACGTCCTGATCTGTTTGATTTTCTTCTTGATTTCTTATCATATCCAAGATATGCTGGCTCTAAATCTAAAGACCTGCATCTCTTAAGGATAGGTGTCTTATTAACTGCCATATTAGATAATCCCTCCTAATTAAACTCTTCTACGCTTTGGTGGACGACATCCGTTATGAGGAACAGGTGTAACGTCAGTAATTGAAGTAACATCAATACCACATGCATTAAGTGCACGAATTGCTGCTTCTCTTCCTGAACCAGGTCCCTTTACGAATACGTCTACTGTCTTTAATCCATGAATGAGCGCTGCGTTAGCTGCTGTCTCAGCCGCCATCTGTGCAGCATATGGAGTAGATTTCTTTGAACCTCTAAATCCTAGACCACCGGCACTTGCCCATGATAAAGCATTACCCTCTGCATCTGTAAGTGTAACAATTGTATTATTAAAAGATGCCTGGATATGTGCCTGTCCACGTTCAACGTTTTTCTTTACACGCTTTTTTGTTGATTTCTTTGCAACTTTAGCCATATCTAAACTAACCTACTTTCTTATTAAATTCCATTCCGGGTTTACCGAAACTCCTACTTCTTCTTACCAGCAACAGTTCTCTTAGGACCTTTACGTGTTCTTGCATTAGTCTTAGTCTTCTGTCCACGTACAGGAAGTCCCTTTCTATGACGGATACCACGATAGCATCCAATCTCCTGAAGTCTCTTGATGTTAAGAGCGATTTCTCTTCTGAGATCACCTTCTACAGTCATTGTCTCATCAACAACACCGCTGATTCTCTTAACTTCGTCATCTGTCAAATCTTTTACACGCGTATTAGGGTCAACCTTAGCAGCTTCAAGAATCTTGTTAGAGCTAACTCTACCGATTCCATAGATGTAAGTTAAGCCTATCTCTATACGCTTTTCTCTTGGTAAATCTACACCTGCAATACGAGCCATGTGTGTTTACACCTCCATTTTCTTCTACTTTAACTACACTACCATTTTCTTCCTAGATCAATTGGAAGAAGTCTTGCGACCTTACAAGACTAACCGTCCCGGTATGAAGACGATCCCGCCGAATATATTATGAAATGCAATTAGCAACGAAAGTCACTTATTGCAGTTGCCGCGCATAAATATACAGCATGAGTTTAATAACTAGCCTTGTCTTTGTTTGTGTTTAGGGTTTTCGCAGATAATCATTACTCTACCCTTTCTCTTGATAACCTTGCACTTTTCGCACATAGGCTTCACTGATGATCTTACCTTCATGGGGTTTCCTCCCTTCTCATCATACTACTTTGTTTCCACAAACTTGCTATAAATGGGCGCACTTTTGCCCATAGACGCATTTAATAGTATAACAAAAAGCCCTTGACTAAGTCAAGAGCTTTTTTAACATTTTTAATCCATATTGTAAAACGTAATTACTTATCTCTCCAGATAATCCTTCCTTTAGATAAATCATAAGGACTCATCTCGATAGTAACCTTGTCTCCTGGAAGAATTCTAATATAGTTCATACGAAGCTTGCCACTAATGTGCGCAAGAATCTGATGTCCATTCTCTAATTCAACCTGAAACATAGCGTTAGGTAATTTTTCTAGAACTTTTCCTTCGACTTCAATTACGTCTGCTTTTGACATTTTAATCTCCTTTTTGACTAATGTGTACTACTTCTTAGAATTAATGTAATCATTGTAGCATTCAACAATCTTAGAAGCCTTACTATCTACAAGCTCATCTAGAGAATTTATTTCGTCAGTTAAGGCTTTAACCTCTCCTGGCAAATGTTTGATTATCTGGACATGCTTTTTATTCTTTTTCTTGGGTGAATCCATGGTCTTCGTACTACCATTTACCAGGAAAAAGAAATCACTCTCTTCCTTTAATATAACGTAGATATGGTTCTTGTCGTGTCCTGCTAATGATTTTCCAAGATAAATATTCATCTTAACCTAGAATCTTAACAATCTCAGCGAACACATCCTCCATAGGCTGAGTTCCATCAACTGACTTAAGGATTCCTGCCTTCTTATAATAATCAATTAACGGTTGTGTCTGTTCATGATATACATCAAGTCTCTTCTGAACTGTCTCTGGCTTATCATCATCTCTTAGAACTAATTCGCTTCCACATGCATCGCAGATTCCTTCCTTCTTAGGTGGAATACTTACTACATGATATGTGGCACCACACTCAAGACAAGCACGACGACCTGACATACGCTTAACGATATTCTCATCAGGAACATCTACATCAATAGCGTAGTCCATCTTCTGTCCAAGCTCGTTTAGAGCATTAGTTAATGCCTCAGCTTGTGGAATAGTTCTTGGGAATCCATCGAGAACAAATCCGTTCTTACAATCATCCTGACCAATTCTATCTACAACAAGGTCACATGTTAATTCATCAGGAACTAATAATCCCTGGTCCATATATTCCTTGGCTTTCTTACCCAGTTCTGTACCATTCTTAATATTTGCACGGAAGATATCTCCTGTGGAAATGTGTGGAATAGAGTACTTTCCTGCGATTTGCTTAGCCTGTGTTCCTTTACCAGCACCAGGTGCTCCTAACATAATTATCTTCATATAAAAACCCTCCTAGTCTTCTAGTCTAAGAATCCCTTGTAGTTACGAACCATCATCTGAGATTCAACCTGCTTCAATGTCTCGATTACAACACCAACTACGATGATAATTGATGTTCCACCAAATGAAACATTTGCGCCAAATAAGCCATTAAATACAATAGGAATAATTGCAACAATTGATAAACCAACTGCTCCTATAAAAATTATATGCTTAAGAACTTCCTGCAGGTAATTACTTGTTGGCTCACCTGGTCTGATACCAGGAATTGAACCGCCCTGCTTCTTCATATTATTAGCAATCTCTAATGGGTTGAATGTAATTGTTGTGTAGAAATATGCAAATGCTATGATAAGCAAAATATAAACTACAGCACCAATTGTATACACAAACTGATCTGGCTTGAACCAGTTAGATTGTGATAATCCCTTTAGAACATGTCCCCAGAAGCCATCTACATTCTGTTTTCCTAACAGACTCGCAATAATTACTGGTGTCTGCATTAATGATTGTGCGAAGATTACAGGGATAACTCCGGCTGTATTAACCTTAAGCGGGATAAATGTTGAATTACCACCAACTGTTCTTCTACCTTGCATCTTCTTAGAATACTGAACAGGAATCTTTCTCTCTGCATTTTGTAGATATACTACAAGTACAACAGTACCAATAATAACTGCAGCGATAATTAATCCACTAAGTATTCCCTTAGCAACAATCTTACCCTGGATAAACTGCTCATATAGAGAAGTTAAATCACTAGGAATACGAGAGATAATATTGATAATAAGTACGATTGAAATACCATTTCCAATACCATGCTCTGTAATCTGCTCACCAATCCACATAAGAACTGTTGAACCACCTGTAAGTACAGCAATTACAAGAATTACATATAATGCGTTGAACTCTGTAAGATAACCGTTCTGACCGAAACCAATTGCCATAGCTGTTGACTCAAGTACTGCAAGAGCAACAGTTACAATTCTGGTAATCTGAGTCATCTTCTTACGACCTTGCTCACCATCACGTTGCATCTCTTCTAACTTAGGAATTGCAATTGTTAGAAGCTGCATAATAATTGATGATGTAATATAAGGTGTAATACTTAGAGCAAATATTGACATTTTCTCAAAAGAACCACCAGTGATAGCATCGAAGAAGCTCATTGAGTCTCCAGCTGCACTAAACAGATTCTTGAAAACGTCAGGGTCAACACCTGCAACAGGTATTCCAGAACCTAGTCTTACTACGATAAGCATTAGGAATACGAATAATATACGTCTTCTAAGGTCTTTTATCTTAAATACGTTTATAAATGATTGAAACATTACATCACCTCTGCTTTACCACCTAAAGCTTCAATTTTCTCTTTTGCGCTTGCGCTATAAGCATTTACAGTAACATTTAACTTCTTAGTAAGCTCACCGCCTCCAAGAATCTTAACACCATCGCGAGGATTCTTAACGATTCCCTTCTCAATCAATGTATCAACTGTTACATCTGCACCGTTATCAAATACTTCAAGTGCTGACATGTTGATACCTACGATATCCTTAGAGTTTCTGCACTTGAAACCTCTCTTAGGAATACGTCTATATAAAGGCATCTGACCACCTTCGAAACCTGGTCTTGGAGCTCCTGAACGAGCCTTCTGACCTTTGTGTCCCTTACCAGCAGTCTTACCGTTTCCAGAACCGTGTCCACGACCGCGTCTGAAATTATCACTATGCTTTGAGCCCTCTGCAGGCTGTAAGTTAGATAAATCCATTATGACACCTCCTTAAATTCTATTCTTCTACTTTAACTAAGTGATTTACGTGTCTGATCATACCTCTTACAGCATCATTATCAGGCAACTCTACAGTCTGATGAAGCTTTCTTAAACCCATAGCCTCAACAGTCTTCTTATTCTTAGGTACTGCTCCAATTGGAGACTTTACAAGTGTTACTTTTAAAGTTTTATTCTTAGCCATCTTATTCTACCTCCTTAACCGAGAATCTCTTCTACAGTCTTACCACGAAGTCTTGCAACTTCTTCCGGAGATTTTAACTGACTTAGAGCATCAATTGTAGCAAGTACTACATTCTGCTTATTAGATGAACCCAAAGACTTTGTACGGATATTCTGAATTCCTGCAAGCTCACAAACTGAACGAGCTGGACCTCCGGCGATAATACCTGTACCTTCAGGAGCTCTCTTAAGTAAAACTGACGCACCAGTATGCTTACCAGTGATATCATGTGTAATACTGTGATTCTGATCTAATTTAACATTTATTAGCTTCTTAATTGCATCCTCTTTACCCTTACGGATAGCTTCTGGAATTTCTGTCGCTTTACCAAGACCAGCACCAACATGACCATTGCCATCACCGACAACAACCAAAGCTGTAAAACGCATGTTACGTCCGCCCTTAACAACCTTTGTTACACGCTTGATTGATACCACGTTCTCGTTTAATTCTAATTGACTAGCATCAATAATTTCACGTTTCATGAATCGTTTCCTCCTTAAAATTCTAACCCAGCTTCTCTTGCTGCGTCGGCTAATGCCTTGATCTTACCTGCATATATAAAGCCACCTCTATCAAAGACAACAGTCTTAATACCTTGATCTAGAGCCTTCTTAGCAACTACTTCGCCAAGCTTTGTAGCAGCTTCAACATTGTTAGTCTTCTCTAAACCTTTACTTACTTCCTTATCAAGTGTTGACGCAGAAGTTAGTGTATTTCCAACTGTATCATCAATAATTTGAGCATACATATGATTATTGCTTCTAAATACAGCTAATCTTGGCTTTGCAGCTGTACCAGAAATGTTATTACGGATTCTTCTATGTTTATCTTTACGAACTACCGCTCTTGATTTCTTATTAACCATTTCTATATCACTCCTTTAATTATTACTTACCAGTCTTACCAACTTTACGTCTGATAACTTCATCAATATACTTGATTCCCTTGCCCTTATATGGCTCAGGTCTTCTCTTATCTCTGATCTCAGCAGCGTATTGGCCAACTTTCTCTTTATCAATTCCCTTGATGATAATCTTGTTACCATCAACGCTTGATTCGATCCCTTCAGGATCCTGCATCTCTACTGGATGTGAGAAGCCTAAATTAAGTGTTAACTTCTTGCCAGACTTCTGTGCTCTGTATCCTACACCGTTTACTTCAAGAACCTTCTCATAACCTTCTGTAACACCAATAACCATGTTGTTAATGAGAGTTCTTGTTAAACCATGAAGAGACTTCATCTTCTTAAGGTCGTTAGGTCTTGTTACAGTAACTTCTTCGCCTTCAACCTTAATCTCCATCTCCTCAGGAAGTGTTCTCTCGAGGGTTCCCTTAGGACCTTTTACAGTCACACGATTATTTTCTGCTAGACTTACAGTTACACCTGCAGGAATAGCGATTGGCATTCTTCCTATACGTGACATGCCCGTACCTCCTTATTTTCTTACCATACGAAAGCTAATACTTCACCACCAACGGCAAGCTTCTTAGCTTCTTTATCTGTTACAATTCCTTTGTTTGTTGAAAGAATAGCAATTCCAAGTCCACCTAGAACTGAAGGAATCTCATCCTTACCAGCATATACTCTAAGACCTGGCTTAGAGATTCTCTTAATACCAGTAATAATCTTCTCATTCTTGTCGCTACCGTATTTCATAGTAACACGGATTGTCTTAAATGCGCCATCTTCAACAATATCATATTTCTCGATATAACCTTCATCAACTAAGATTCCTGCAATAGCAACCTTCATCTTAGATGCTGGAATATCTACTGTATCATGTTTTGCAGTATTTGCATTACGAATTCTTGTAAGCATATCTGCAATTGGATCACTCATTGTCATGACTTTATTCCTCCTTGTATACTTACCATGAAGCCTTCTTTACACCAGGGATCTGTCCCTTATAAGCAAGCTCTCTAAAACACACTCTGCAAATACCATATTTTCTCAAATATGCATGTGGACGACCACATATTCTACAACGGCTGTATTCTCTAGTAGAGAATTTTTGCTTACGTTGTTGCTTAACCTTCATTGATTTCTTAGCCATACTATAAATTCCCTCCTAAATTAATCAGCGAATGGCATATTGAATTGACGTAACAACTCTCTTGCCTCTTCATCAGTTCTTGCTGTAGTAACAAAAATGATGTCCATTCCTCTTACCTTGTCAACCTTATCGTACTCGATCTCTGGGAAAATGATTTGCTCCTTGATACCAAGTGCATAATTACCTCTTCCGTCGAATGAATTAGGGTTAACACCTCTAAAGTCACGTACACGTGGAAGTGCAAGATTGATAAGACGATCAGCGAACTCATACATCTTCTCGCCGCGAAGTGTTGTCTTACATCCAATTGGCATTCCCTCACGTAACTTAAAGTTAGCAATTGAGTTCTTAGCCTTAGTTACAACTGCCTTCTGACCTGTAATAGCTTCCATGTCCTTTACAGCAGCATCAAGAACCTTGGCATTCTCCTTTGCTTCACCAACGCCCATATTAACAACGATTTTCTCGAGCTTTGGCACTTCTAATTTATTCTTATAGCCAAACTTTTTAGTCATAGCTTCAACTATTTCGTTTTGGTATGTATCTTTTAATCTACTCACCACTAAGCCTCCTTCCTAAATTAGTCTATTATATCGCCAGTCTTCTTGGCGAAACGGACCTTCTTATCTCCGTCCATCTTGAATCCAACTCTTGTTGGCTCACCCTTATGAAGGAGCATAACATTGGAAATGTTAATTGGACCTTCAGACTCAATTCTACCGCCTGCCTGATTAGCCATGCTAGGCTTCTGGTGCTTTGTAATGATATTGACACCCTCAACAGTAACAGTATTATTCTTAGGATTTACAGCAATTACTTTGCCTTCCTTATGAATATCTTTACCAGCGATTACTCTTACTTCATCGCCCTTCTTTATCTTCATTGTTGCCATCGGTCGACCTCCTATAATACTTCTGGAGCAAGGGATACAATCTTCATAAATGATTTATCACGAAGCTCTCTAGCTACAGGTCCGAAGATACGTGTTCCTCTCGGAGTATTATCTTCCTTAATGATTACTGCAGCATTCTCATCAAACTTAATATAAGAACCATCTTTACGACGGGCACCCTTCTTGGTACGTACAACTACTGCCTTTACTACGTCACCCTTCTTAACTGTTCCACCTGGGATGGCTTCCTTGACAGTTGCAGTTACTACATCACCAATATTGGCATATCTTCTTGTAGAACCGCCCATAACACGAATTACTAAGATTTCCTTAGCGCCTGTATTATCGGCTACTTTTAATCTACTTTCTTGTTGAACCATGGTTGTAGCCTCCTTTAATTACTTTGCACGCTCAACGACTTCTGTAAGTCTCCATCTCTTATCCTTAGATAGAGGTCTTGTTTCCATTACTCTTACAGTATCACCTTTGTGAGCATTATTCTCTTCGTCATGAGCTTTTAATTTATATGTTCTTTTAACAATTTTGTTGTAAAGTGGATGCTTTACGTTGTCCTTAACAGCAACAACGATTGTCTTATCCATCTTATCACTTACAACAACACCTTGACGTGTTTTTCTAAGATTTCTTTCTTCCACGAGTGTTCTCCTTTCTCACTACTTGCCTGCAGTCTCTGACATTACAGTCTGAATTCTGGCAATATCTCTTCTTACTTCCTTAATTCTTCCTGTATTATCTAACTGATTAGTAGCATTCTGGAATCTCAAATTAAAAAGTTCCTTCTTAGCTTCTACTAACTTCGCATTTAGCTCTTCAGGAGCTAATGTGCGTAAATCTTTTAAATAATCTTTAGTTTTCATTTGCTCCTCCTTCTAAATCTTCGCGAGAAACTATCTTACATTTACAAGGGAGCTTGTGTGTTGCAAGACGAAGAGCTTCTCTAGCTACTTCTTCCTCTACTCCGGAGATTTCAAATAATACTCTTCCTGGCTTAACAACTGCAACCCAGTACTCTAAAGCACCTTTACCTTTACCCATTCGAGTCTCGGCAGGAGTCTTAGTTACAGGCTTGTCAGGGAAGATCTTAATCCAAACCTTACCACCACGCTTTACGTAACGAGTCATAGCTACACGGGCAGCCTCTATTTGATTAGACTTAATCCAGCATGGTTCTGAAGCAACGATACCGTACTCACCGTAAGTAATCTTGTTACCTCTTGTAGCTTTACCAGCCATAGAACCTCTGAATTGCTTTCTGTGTTTTACTCTCTTAGGCATTAACATTACTGGTTTCCTCCTTCCTTATTTCCCTTAGTAGGAAGTACCTCACCTTTGTAAATCCATACCTTAACACCAACTTTACCATAAGTTGTGTCGGCCTCTGCGAATCCATAATCAATGTCAGCACGAAGTGTCTGAAGAGGAATAGTTCCTTCATTGTAGAATTCTGTACGTGCCATATCAGCACCACCAAGTCTACCAGATACTGATGTCTTAATACCTTCAACACCAGCCTTCATAGCTCTTGACATGCATGACTTCATTGCACGACGGAAAGATACACGGTTCTCTAATTGTGCTGCAATGTTCTCTGCAACAAGCTGTGCATCTTTGTCAGGTCTCTTTACTTCTTTGATGTCAACAACTAATTTCTTATCTGTTAACTTCTGAAGATCAGACTTAACCTTCTCGATTTCAGCTCCGCCCTTACCGATTACGATACCAGGCTTAGCTGTATAAACAATAACTTTAACCCTGTCAGAGTATCTCTCGATATTAATCTTAGATACACCTGCGATATATAATTTCTTCTTAAGAAATGATCTGATGTTATAATCTTCAACTAAGTTGTCTGCGAACTCACCTTCCTGTGCATACCACGTAGAATCCCAGTCTTTGATAACACCGACTCTTAAGCCATGAGGATTAACCTTTTGTCCCATGAACGTGTCCCTCCTTCTTACTTCTCATCGAGCACGATTGTAATGTGGCTCATTCTCTTCTCGATTCTATAAGCTCTACCCTGTGCTCTTGGTCTGATTCTCTTCATTGTAGGTCCTTTGTTAGCGTAACACTCTGCTATATAAAGGTTCTCTACACTATAATTCTTATCTGGATAGTTATTCTCTGCATTTGCGATAGCAGACTTTAATAACTTCTCTATTACGCTTGATGCATATCTTGGATTGTACGCTACAATTGCAAGTGCAGTTTGTACATCTTTACCACGAATGGCATCTAATACGAAACAAGCTTTTTGAACTGACATTCTAGCATATGATAACTTAGCAGAAGGTCTATTATCCTTATTTGCGTTTCTCTCTTGCTTTATCTGACTTCTATGTCCCTTTGCCATGAGAAACCCTCCTTTCAATTTCTAATATTATCTTACTTTAGATTTCTTCTCATCTTTTCCATGACCTCTGTAAGTTCTTGTTGCTACGAACTCACCAAGCTTATGTCCTACCATATCTTCTGTGATATATACAGGTACATGCTTTCTTCCGTCATGAACTGCAATTGTATGTCCAACCATTTGTGGGAAGATTGTAGAACGGCGAGACCAAGTCTGGATTACACTCTTGTCTCCTGAAGCGTTCATAGCGTCAACCTTCTTTAATAAGCTTTTATCAGCAAATGGTCCTTTCTTTAACGAACGTGCCATAATAACCTCCTTACTTAATTGCTCTACCGTCGCGTCTACGAACGATAAGCTTGTTAGATTGCTTGTTCTTCTTACGTGTCTTAAGACCTAATGCAGGTTTACCCCAAGGAGTACATGGACCTGGACGTCCGATTGGAGCCTTACCTTCACCACCACCGTGTGGATGGTCATTAGGGTTCATAACAGAACCACGAACTGTAGGACGAATACCCATATGACGTTTACGTCCTGCCTTACCAATCTTAATTAGGTTATGATCAGCATTTCCAATTGATCCGATTGTAGCTCTACAATTAAGTGGAACCATTCTCATCTCACCTGAAGGAAGACGAAGTGTTGCATACTTACCTTCCTTAGCCATAAGCTGTGCTGAGTTACCTGCTGAACGAACGAGTTGTCCGCCCTTACCAGGATATAACTCAATGTTATGAATTAATGTACCTACTGGAATGTTAGCAAGTGGAAGGCAGTTACCTACACTTACTTCAGCCTCAGCACCGTTCATAACTGTTGCTCCAACCTTAAGTCCTTCTGGAGCAATGATGTATGACTTCTCACCATCTGCATAGCAGATAAGTGCGATGTTAGCTGTTCTGTTAGGATCGTACTCGATACCAACAACTGTAGCTGGAATGTTATCTTTCTTTCTCTTGAAATCAACAAGTCTGTATTTTTGTCTGTTGCCACCACCTTGGTGTCTAACTGTTATTCTACCTTGATTATTACGACCTGCGTTCTTCTTCTTAGAAGCTACAAGTGACTTCTCAGGAGTCTTCTTAGTTACTTCAGAAAAATCAGAACCTGTCATATTTCTTCTTGAAGGTGTATATGGGTTATATGTCTTAATTCCCATTATGATTCTCCTTTCTTATTCGATTTATTATCGTACTTTACTGTACCTAGTGTTGTTACATTTTATAGACCAGAGAAGATCTCGATTTCCTTGCTATCCTCTGTTAATGTAACGATTGCTTTCTTCTGCTTAGCAGTCTTACCGTAAGTCATTCCACGTCTCTTAGTCTTACCAGACTGATTCATTGTGTTAACAGACTTAACCTTAGTTCCTTCGAACATTTTCTCAACTGCTTCTTTAATCATTGTCTTGTTAGCCTCAGGGTGTACAAGAAATGTGTACTTTTTATCGGCCATGCCATTCATACTCTTCTCAGTTACAAGTGGCTTTAGGATTACATCATAATATTGTACATTTGCCATTATGCATACACCTCCTGAATATTCTTCACAGCGTCCTTAGTAAGAACGAGTGTATTATACTTTAAGATGTCATATACATTGATTGTATCTGTTGAAGCAGTCTTAACTGAAGGAATGTTCTTTGCTGATGCAACAACATTCTTGTCATTGTCTGCTAATACAACTAATGCCTTGTCAACCTTAAGATTGCTCATAACCTTAGCAAACTTCTTAGTCTTAATCTCATCCATCTTAAGCTCGTCAACTACTACTATCTTATTCTCCTGAACTCTTGAAGTAAGAGCGCTCTTAAGTGCTGCTCTCTTCTCCTTCTTGTTCATCTTCATTGAATAATCTCTTGGTACTGGAGCAAATACAACTCCACCACCTGTCCATTGTGGAGCTCTGATAGAACCTTGTCTTGCATGACCTGTTCCCTTCTGTCTCCATGGTTTTCTACCACCGCCGCGAACTTCAGAACGTGTCTTAGCCTTCTGTGTTCCCTGGCGATTATTAGCAAGTTGATTAAGAACTGCCATATGTACTAAATGTTCATTGACTTCTACATTGAATATAGCATCATCTAATTCGATTGAATCAACTTCTTTGCCTTCCATATTATATACGGATACTTTAGCCATCGTAAAGTTCCTCCTTTCGTATTATCATCTTATTCTAAATTACTTAGCTGCTTTTACTGCCTCTTTGATTGTTACTAGAGACTTCTTAGGTCCTGGAACAGCACCCTTGATTAAAAGCAAGTTGTTCTCTGCGTCAACACGTACAACTTCAAGATTCTGAATTGTTACCTTAACGCTACCCATGTGACCAGGCATTCCCTTACCCTTGAATACCTTACTAGGTGAAGAACAAGCTCCGTTAGAACCTTGATGACGGTGGAACTTAGAACCATGAGCCATAGGTCCTCTATGTTGGCCAAGTCTCTTGATTGCGCCCTGGAATCCTTTACCCTTAGAGATTGCTGTTGCATCAATCTTGTCGCCTTCTTCGAAGATGTCTGCCTTAATCTCATCAGCAAGATTGTAATCAGCACAATTGTCGAGCTTGAATTCTCTTACATATCTCTTAGCTGCTACGCCAGCCTTCTCGAAATGACCCATCTGTGGCTTATTTACGCCGTGTCTACGCCATACCTTCTTGTTGCCAGCTGCATCTACATTCTTATTCTTCTCTTTCTTGTCTACAAAACCTACCTGAACAGCTTCATATCCATCGTTCTCTACTGTCTTAATCTGTGTTACTACACAAGGACCAGCCTGAAGAACTGTTACAGGAATTAATGAGCCTTCTGAATCAAATACTTGAGTCATACCAAGCTTTGTAGCTAAAATCGCTTTCTTCATTATTATTTCCTCCTAATTAATCTACAGCGGAACATACATTATAATATGTTCATACTAGTTACAAGGTGTTTTATTTTTCCTTCATCTTAATATTGATGTCAACACCTGCAGGCATTTCTAATGTTGATAGAGCATCAACCGTCTTCTGTGTTGGTGTGATGATATCAATCAGCCTCTTATGAGTTCTCTGCTCGAACTGCTCTCTTGAATCCTTATACTTATGAGTAGCTCTAAGAATTGTAACAACTTCCTTTTTAGTAGGAAGAGGTACTGGTCCACTCACCTGTGATCCGTTCTTCTTTACAGTTTCGATGATTTTCTTAGCAGATGAATCAACTAATTCGTGATCATATGCCTTAAGTGTAATTCTCATAAATTGAGTTGCCATAAAAAAAGTCGCCTCCTTTTCGCACTTTAATAGTGAGACAAGCGGTGACTGTACACTTTACCGTGTGTGTCCTATAATAATTATTAAAAGACACTTGGGACAGTATCTCCCTTTATCGGAAGACTTATCTATTGTACAGTGACTTGCCGTCAGTTTTAGTAACTTGACATTCGCTCCACGGAAAACCTACCGCTTAAACGGTAGCAACCTCACGCTTCATAGCTATCGATGTCACAGCACGTAATAATATACAACAGTTTCACGGGCTTTGCAAGGAGTTTTTGAGAAAGATTGTATTTTTTTAAGAACATTTTGAAGAATTGTGGTATGAAGTGGAATATAGCGCAATATGTAGGGGGTTGACAGGGGGACGGTCCTTTTGTCAATACTCTAAGAAGCAAAAAAAGAGTGTGGCACTTGCCACACTCTACTAAGAATTAAATCATTCTAATATAAGTATTATTGAGCAGCCTGCATACTGTCAACAATCTTGCCTAATGACTCAATCATTGTTACCATAGAATCATTCATCTTCTGGTAATCTTCCTGTGACTTGAAGTCACTCTCCTGAAGCTGACCCATCTCATCGATTACCTTCTTAGACTCTGCAAGAAGATTCTCAACCTGGTCATCCTGCTGGATCTGCTTATCCATGTAGAGCTTCTCAACTGCATTGTAGCATTCAACTAAGATACCATAATTTGTCTGTAAATCACCAAATGTTAAGTCGCCCTGAGGCTTTACAGGTGTTGTAGTAGTTGTTGTTGTTGTAGTTGTTGTTGTGCCATTAGAATCTGTCTTTTGTGTAGTAGTTGTTGTTCCATTCTCATTTGAAGTTGTAGAAGAAGAACATGAACAACCTGCAAGAAGTGATGTAGCCATAACTCCTGCTGCGAATAATACTAATAATTTCTTTCTCATTGTTTCTCCCCTTTCGTCTGAGTAAAAATTATAAGTTCTATTATGTGACGAAACGTCACCTTGTTACACTTGTGAGTATAGCAAAAACTATCTCTCGTGTAAACAGTTTCCAAAATTGTTTTTATTCTTATACATTCTACTACTCATTTGATAAAACAAGGTTGTCAAGGTTGTAGCGTGAAGTTCATCTTAACAGGATTGTGGTCTGTGTAAGCGAACTTCTCGTCAAGGTTCTTAACCTCATTAACTGTTACATTATTAGATACGATAAATCCATCAATAATGTATAGCTGGGTATCAGGTCTTAGTGCTGTATCATCAAGTCTGCAGGTTGCTACATTGTCTGCAACTGCAAATGAGAATCCCTCAGCAAGATCTGAATTATTAATTATACCTGGTGCCCATTTATTATTCTTCTTAGTATCGTCTGTTAATGGGTATGCATTAGCAACTGGCTCAAATGTCTGGTTAAAGTCACCACCTGCTATAACATAATTACCCTTCTTATACTCCTTAGAGAGTAGATCCATTAACTGCTTAGTCTGAGCAATCTTGCCTTCGCCAGAATCATAAGCCTCTAAGTGTAGGTTAACAAGTACAAGCTCCTTGTCGCTTCCCTCAATTGGAATACGAGTCTCTAACAGACATCTCTTAAGGTTAACCATAGAGATTGGCCAGCTAAATGATATTGGAAGCTGATAACGTGTTGCTGATTCAACTCCATATCCTGTCATAGTAACGATTCCAGCCTTAACCTTGCCCATTCCCTTGTTAAATGGTACATAGATTACATCAAAGTTAGTTGCGAACATCGTTGATTGTCCTGTTGCCTTCTGGAAGATAGGAAGCTCATCAATATAATAGCTTCTCTTAGCATCTCTATCTACTTCCTGTAAGAAGTTGATGTCAGCATTCTCTCTTGATATGATTGATGCCATTCCATCAAGGTTCTTCTTAACTAAGTCCTCGCTCTCAGGAATAACTGTCTGTCCACCATCAAAGTAACAATCTTGGTCAGACGACAATGCTCCGTATCCCACATTAAATGTCAGAATTGATGCAGGCTGTCCTGCGGAGATTTTGCCATTCTGTGGATTCTCCACCGAAACCTTCATCTCGTCCTCTGGCTTGAATTCGTTAATGGCAAATACCGCCAAGAAGATTCCAACACCAAGAATCAGGACTCCGATAATACAAGCTAATACAATTAGAAATTTCTTCATTAGGTTTCCCCCTTTCATGCTTCGAACCTCATACTAGTTACTAACCTTCTGCCTACGTAAGTCTAACTCATCACATATTCTCTTATATTCATCTTCATCAAGCTTATAGAACTTGTGATAGATAAACCACGATACCAGCATAAATATACATGGGACGATTGTAAGACATATAAGCAGTCCCATATTCTGCGTATGACCAACGGATTGAATTACCTGGTCAATAAGCGTTGCCTTCTCATCTGCTGTAATAAGACCTTCATTGGCCTTTTGCTCAAGCTCCTGAATCTCATTAGTATAATCTGTAACTCTACATATAATATATGTAACAGTTGTAATAACTACAACAAGTGATGTTGCAAGCTTGGTAAGGAATGGTCTCATTGATGTAATAATTCCTTCATCACGAGTTCCAAACTGCAATTCATTATATTCAACTGTATTGATAATAGAAATCATCATTACGAGATATAGTCCATACTGACCAAGATTAGCAAGCATAAATCCTATGGTAAATACCCAGAACTTAACAGTATCTCCTGTAGGCATTACCATTCCACTTATGAACTGAATTGCATATCCAATCACTGCCAAAAATACCATTATCTTAAGAAGTGGCTTACGATTAATCTTCCTTGAAATCATCGGATAGAATAACATCATCAATCCTGTAACAGCCATTCCTATCGTGGTAAATGTGGAATACAGTCCACCTTCATATCCAAATTCAAAATATATATAGTTAGCACCAACTCCTCCTACTGCAATGTTATTACCAATTTCCTGAATCAGGAAGCATACGCACATTATAAGAAGCTGCTTGTTGCCAATAATTGTCTGTCCAATTTTCTTGAAACTTACCTTGGTAGCAGGCTTATTCATATCATCTCTATTCTCTTTTACACCGAAGATAGTGAATAAACTAAGTGCCGGTGCAAGTATACAGATTATAAGTGCAATTCTTCCATAGGCTGTCTGGGCATTTCCTCCAAGGGCATAAGCACCTGTGGTAAATAAAGGAATTGCAACGGATGCAGCAACATTTCCGATACCAGCAAAAAGTGTAGCTCTCGATGTGAACTGATTCCTTGAATTGTTGTCCTTCGACAAAGCAGGTATCATGCCCCAGAATGCTATGTCGTTCATGGTATATGTTATTGAATATAGGAAATACACTATGCCGAAGACCCATATAAATGGCCAGCCCTGCAATGTTGTGTTAAATGTAACATACACCACAATACATGTACTAATAAGTCCAATTACAAGCCACGGCTTGAACTTACCGAACTTGCTTCGAGTCCTCTCGATGATATTACCCATAAGCGGGTCATTGATTGCATCGAAGACTCTTGCCGCAACCATAATACCGGTTATTGCCGCCAGTTGGGCGTTGGTCAAATCTCTCGTATACAGCACATATAAATATACGAAATTCGTAAAGAGCACATATATCATGTCTCTTCCCACAGTACCTAGCGGATAGAACCACAGGTTGCGCTTCTTGTACTTCTCCTCTACTGGCTGCTCCTTAGTGGACTGCGCCTCTACTGATTGCGCCTCTTCTGGCTGCGTCTCTTCTTTTCTCGTCTCTTCCATTGCTTCTCCCCCTTATCATCTCTGATAATATATCTTACGGATTACATATCCCTAAGAGTCTCCTTCAACTCGATTACCTGGTCACGATAATCTGCTGCCAACTCGAAGTTAAGCTCCGCTGCCGCCTTGCCCATCTTCTCGTTAAGCTTCTTAATTAATGCCTCTAGCTCTTCCTTATCCATGGCATCAACTGCATCAAGCATCTCGTTATCTTCCTTGGCTATTTCCTTGTAAATGCTAATCTGATCCGCTACTGCCTTCTTAATAGTAGTCGGTGTGATGTTATGCTCCTTATTATACTGCTCCTGAATCTCTCTACGTCTGTTAGTCTCATCAATAGCTGACTTCATAGAATCTGTAATAGTATCAGCATACATTATGACCCGACCTTCTGTATTACGCGCCGCTCTTCCTATTGTCTGAATAAGTGATGTCTCAGAACGAAGGAAGCCCTCCTTATCAGCATCAAGAATTGCTATTAACGCAACCTCAGGAATATCAAGTCCTTCACGAAGGAGGTTGATTCCCACAAGCACATCGAATACTCCCAGACGAAGATCCCTGATTATCTCTGTACGCTCTAAGGTATCAATGTCCGAATGAAGATACTTAACCTTGATTCCAAGTTCCTGCATATATGTACTTAAATCCTCTGCCATTCTCTTGGTAAGAGTAGTTACAAGAGTCTTAAAACCAGCTTCAGTAGTCTTCCTAATCTCTCCAATCAAATCGTCAATCTGACCTTCTATTGGATGGATGCTAACTTCAGGGTCAAGAAGTCCTGTAGGTCGTATAATCTGCTCAGCACACAGAAGCTCGTGTTCTCTCTCGTAGTCTCCTGGCGTAGCAGATACGAACAGCATCTGATCGATTTTCTCTTCGAACTCCGTAAAATTCAGTGGCCTGTTATCCTTGGCGGATGGAAGTCTGAATCCATAATCTACAAGGGATGTCTTCCTGGCCTGGTCTCCTGCATACATTCCCCTTACCTGTGGCAATGTGATGTGAGACTCATCCACAATAATTAGGAAGTCATCTCCAAAATAATCTATTAATGTCTGCGGCGGCTCTCCCGGCTTCTTATTAGTAAAATGTCTTGAGTAATTCTCAATCCCACTACAAAAGCCCGTCTCTCTTAACATTTCAATATCGTAATTGGTACGCTCACTAATTCGCTGAGCCTCTATTAGCTTGTCCTCTGACTTAAAATATTTTACACGCTCTGTAAGCTCTTCTTCAATAGTCTTGCAGGCTCTCTCTATCTTCTCCTTAGGCACAACATAATGAGATGCAGGGAATATTGCCACATGATTCATCTCCTTCTTAACTGCGTGAGTTATGGTATCAATCATGGTTATTCTGTCAATCTCATCACCGAAGAACTCCACTCTGTAAGCATACTCGGACACGTATGCCGGATATATCTCTAATACATCTCCACGAACCCTGAATGTTCCACGGGCAAAATCCATATCGTTACGTGCATACTGCATTAGAATTAATTCCTTAATTACCTGGTCTCTGTCCTTCTCATCTCCAGGCCTTAGGGACACCATAAGATTCTCATAATCCTCTGGGGAGCCTATTCCGTATATACAGGATACTGATGATACTATAACAACATCCTGCCTCTCAGACAAGGATGCTGTGGCTGAGAGCCTTAGCTTGTCAATCTCATCATTAACAGATGAGTCCTTGGCAATATATGTATCAGTGGATGCCACATAGGCCTCAGGCTGATAATAATCGTAATATGATACGAAATACTCCACAGCATTCTCCGGGAAGAACTCCTTCATCTCAGAATAAAGCTGTGCCGCCAAGGTCTTATTGTGGGATAAGACCAGTGTAGGCTTTCCAAGTGCTGCAATAACATTTGCCATGGTAAATGTCTTACCAGAACCAGTTACACCCAGAAGGGTCTGCATCTGATTGCCTTCCTCAAAGCCCTTTATTAACTTCTCTATAGCCTGGGGTTGGTCCCCTGTCGGCTCATATGGTGAATGTAATATGAATTCTGCTTTCTTGCTTGTCAAACCCCTGCCCTCGTACCTACTAATTAAGTATGCTTTTAATATGTTAATAATTATATCATATTTTATTAATTATGATATAATATGTCAAAAGGAGGGACCTAATTATGAAGAAATCAATGAATAAGATAAAAGACATGATAAGCGACCCTAATATGCAACAGACATTAATCAAGGTGATGAATGCAAAATCACCTGAGGAAATAATGTCCATTGCAAAAGAGGATAACATAGCTCTTACCATGGAGCAGGCTAAGACTATCTATGATGGAAAGCGAAGCCACAAAGAAATCGACGAAGAGGACCTTAATGCTATTAAGGGCATCTTATAAAAAACGGTGCGTAGCACAGGCCACACACCGCATTTATTAAATGAAAAACAATTTATCACCAGTTTTAGGCACTGCAGGAACCTTTTTGGTTTCTGCATTTTCTGCATCTGCATTATCTGTATCTGCGTTTTTCTCTGGTGTCATATCGAACAATCTGTTCATTCCGTTGATATGTCTAAAATACGATACCAAAGCATAGTATGACTGATATGAGGCCAAGTCATTAACATCATAATTATCAGTCCATCCAAATCCACCGCCATCTACATAAAATGCGCATAAGGCATCTACAGCTGATACGCCATTCTTCACGAATCTGTCGTCTGTATCTGCATTTATTCCAAGCTCAGATAATCCTAATACAACCATTGCAGTAGTGTTGGAATTCTCATTTAGTCCTGATGTAAATGTGCCATCGCTCATCTGCACATCTGACAGATAATCAAGGGCATTATTAACAGCTGCTGTGACATCAGCTCTGTTGTTATAGTATGGCGCAAGTGCTGCAAGAACCATTCCTGTTGTGTCTATATCAGGGCTTGTATTATTCCAACCCCATGCACCGCTATCTAACTGGGCGCTGAGCAAGTTGTTTAGATAAGATTCTCTTGCAGAAGATGAATAGTTCTTAGTATCAAGGGCAATTAATGCATAAGCATTAGCGTATACTCCACTAACATCATTTACATCATCTAACTGCTTCGTAATATCAATTCCATCTATGTTAGTTGGGTCATAGCCAATGGCATTAAGGGCAACAACCACCTTGGCACATTCTGTTACGCTGTCGAACCTGCCATTATTATCTGCAAGATATTTCTTCACACTGTCATAATATCCACTATACAGACTGCTGCTTACAGGATAATTGGCTCTGCCTAGTCCTAGAAGATATCCTTCCTTATTATCACCATAGGAAATGTTCTTATTATTGTCAGATAGATATTTACCTGTAGCTTCATATATATCCTGCTTTTCTTGAATGCTTAGCGGCTTTGTATCTACATTTGCCGCAGAATGAACACCGTTATACAACGTTCTAACAAGCGGTGTGGAATTAACATTTCCATCATACACAGTTAGCATATAACTATTAGATGAGTTAGGAATCTCAATTGCAAAGCTTCCGTCATCCTTTGTCTTAAGAGAAGACATACCGTATGGATTGGCATTCTGTAGATCCAAGGAATCAACATCAATCCATCCCATGTCAACACCAGCAACAGGAGTCTCTACAGGTGTCCATGTCTCATCTAGTTCATATCTTACTAGCTTACCGCTTACGTAGCCTTCATCAGTAGTCACATCCTTAAAGAAGGTATAGGAATCTGAGTATCCCGTCGTATCCTGATAATAGAATACGTCAACTGCATCACCATTTTGTACAGTATCTGACAGGCCATAGGACATTGCACCGTTCTTGTAATATGCGCAGGCAGAACCGCCCTTAGCGAAAGCGTTAGTAATTGTCACTCCATAAGAAGAATCAGCAATTGCAAAATAGCTATCCTTATTGGATGCGTTGAACTCCGGATACATATCCTGATGAATCTTAACCCACACATCAAGAAAAGATACTCCGCTTTCTATTGCAACGCTATCTGCATATCCCATATTCTCTGCTGTATCTGATGATACCTCAGTATTAATTCCAATCCCTTGGAAGCTGCCATCATATTGGGCTGTATATGATATTGAAGCATTGACTGTCTGGGCAGCCTGTGCCACATTAGCACTTATTACGTTGTTAGATACCACAAGTCCCAAGGTCAATACTGCTGCACCAAGGGCAGCTGTTACTCTCTTAGTTAGGTTGTTTAATTTCTTCATAAACTAGTCTTCCTTTCTATTTGTTATGCATTTTATTTGTGTCCGTTTAATAGGACATATCTTTTTATCGAATTCGATAGAATCCGTATTTTATCTTGACTCGTTCCAGCTTCACAAGTATTGTATCACCGAATATAAATACGAATACCGCAGTTCGAAATGCGTGCCACAAATCAAATGGCGCCCCTGTTACATATAAAGCCCTGAGTGCATCAACCGACAAATCTGCTGCGCTCATGGAGCTCATGAACATGGTTCCAAGATTCATTATACCGCCATACAATACGAATACAACAATAAAAGCGAATACAGATAAAGTAATATCGTCTGCCGGCATTCTCTTTCTTAATGTAAGGCCTCCGATTATAAGACCTGCCAGTCCGAAGGCATATAGCCTCCATCCGAGAAATGTGTCATCTCCCGCTGGCCATATTAGATAAGATATGTATGCGACTACCTCCATTACAAGCACTGAACTTACTGGTCCAATTAACACCTTGAAATCTCTTGAGCGCGGAGCTTCAATATCTCGCTTGGCAAAGATTAGTCCTGATATACTGCCGATTAGGCCCCAACATAGCATTTGCCAGATGGTCCATATTCCCTGTCCTGTGAAGAAGTTGGCAATCAGTCTGGAGAGCATTCCTATTATAGCTCCCACCACTGGGCCAAATGCGATTCCAGATATTATTACCATTCCTGTTCCTGCCTGTATTGGCAATATTGGAAATGATAAGAGGTTGCCCATAACAGTTATTGCAGACATAACCGCAATCATAACTACTTCTCGGGCTTTGATTCTTCTGCTTCGGGCTTTGCCTCGAAGCCTTAATGCAGATTCAACAGGCATTGTACCACCTCCTCTGGAAGAACAGCATCCCTAATATATGCTCTGGCCATTCTGTTAGTGTAGGTTGTAAAGAATCTGTTGCCTGCAAAAAACTCCCTTGATGGCGAAGTTGCAACAATTCTTCCATCGTGCATAAGGGCACACCTGTTGGCAAATCTGGCACAAAACTCTATATCGTGACTTACCATTAATATAGTAACTCCTTGTCTTGTTAATTCACCTAGCAAGCCTCCTAGCTGAAGCTTCTTATCGTAATCTAATCCCTTGGTAGGCTCATCCATCAGGATTAGCTTGGGCTCTAACAGCAGGAGCTTACCTAGGGCAAGAAGCTGCATCTGTCCGCTGCTCAGATCATAGGGATGAACCTTGTCATAGCCTGTAAGACCAAGCTCTGAGAGCATATCTTCTATCTTTTTCTCCTTTTCCTCTAATGGAATGTCAGTTCCCTCTAAGGCTTCTTTTAATTCATCATGAACATTTATCTCAGTAAATAATGCCATAGGGTCCTGTGGCATATACACTGCTTTGCCATATCCTAACGGCGCATCCTTAATGCTCTTAATCTTACTATCGAAAATGTGAATTGTACCATAGTTGGCTTTATAGGTCTGACAGATTACATGAAGCAGGGTGCTCTTACCTGTTCCATTTCCGCCAAGCAGTGCAAATACTTCTCCTGGTCTAACACTTAGGTTGCAATCCTTTAACACTTCCTTGCCATCCTCGTAGGCAAAGGCTATGTCCTTAAGCTTAAGAACGGCTTCGGAGTTCTTTGTGTTCTCGGATGGCTCATCTAAGCCGGCAGCCTTATTGTTATGTGTGGAAGCCATATTATCGTTGGCACTACTGATGCTCGGCCGCTCGCCCCACATTTTCTTAAGCCACCTCTGACCTTCAGCTACGCTAAGGGGAATGTCTTCTATGTTCTTATCAACATTTCGTACAATCTTAACAACCGATGGAAGATATGAATTATACTTCATATTCGCAGCAACGAATCGGGGCGCCCCAACCACATCAATTCGGGACTTATTCATCGCCAAAACCTGGCTGGCCATCTTATATACTTCCTCAAGATGATGCTCAACAATAATTATAGTTGTTCCAATTTCACTGTTAATCCTTCGAAGCATATCTAAGAAATTAGTTGCAGACAGAGGATCTAGTTGTGCCACGGGCTCGTCAAGTACAAGCACCTTAGGTTCCATTACCATAATGGCCGCAAGATGCACCATCTGCATCTCACCACCTGAAAGAGTATCAACATCCCGGTCAATCCAGCTTTGCATACCGAGGAACTCGCATATCTCAGCCATCCTTCTTTCCATAATCTCCTGGGGCATATTAAGGCTTTCCATTCCAAACGCAATCTCGTGCCACACTTTATCAGTTATCATCTGATTCATAGGATTCTGGCTGACATAACCTATGTCCTGACCAAATGAAGCCTCATCATATTCACTAATATCATGTCCTTTATATTGGACACTCCCCTGCCTTTTCCCATAGGGAGTTATGGCAGGTACAAGCTGCTTAATAAGGGTTGTCTTGCCACATCCTGACGGACCACATATAAGAATGAACTCTCCCTCATCTATGTCAAGATTGATATCGCTAATAGCCGGCTCTTCAACTCCTGGATAATTAAATTGTAAGTCTTTTATCTCAATTAATGCCACTTAATAATCCTCTCTGATAGCAAGGGTATTATCATATAAATCAGATAGAATACCCAGAATATCAGCATTGAACTTATGTCGCTCATCATTCCAAATGTTGGATAGTAATACACACTATAATTAACAGATAATGTCACTATAAATGCCGGAATTGCCAGCGCAATTATCACTCCTAAAAATACCGCATCAACAGTCTTAAATCTATAATTAGAGAAGCTACTTCTCCTGCCTAAGCCGTACCCCATTGCAGTCATTGTAGAAGATGTATCAATGGCATTTTCTAGGGACCAGGCAATTACAATGGAGAATTCCTTGCCCCACATTTTGGCCCTTGTAAATATTTTCTTAGATGGCTTTCTTCCCATTCCTGCCTGGGCGCTTCTTACAACCTTCATTCGCTTTCGAAGAATGGGTATGTAGTGAAGAGTCATGGATATTATAAGACCCAGCCTCGGCGCAAAGCTTCCGAACATATATGTTAGCTTCTCGCTTGTAATAATCCTCTGGGTTATATCACACCACAAGAATGCTGCTGCGAACATAAGGCCGAATACTATCCCATATATTCCTGCCTCAAGGGTAACATTATTATCATTTACCACGAAGAGGACATGCATACCATTATGGGAAATGCACATATTTCCTATACCTGTTATCACAACTATAAGCAGAAGCCATGGGATATATCCTGCAAATCGCCTTACTCCCACAGTATGTATCTTAATTATAATTGCAACAATTAATGATGTAAGTATTAGCAGGGGATTAACGGTACACATTGTCAGCACAAGCACTGATATTAGATAAACAAATGCAACCCATGGATGTATTATGTTAAGGCCTCTTTTTGCTAGTAACTTATCACGTAATACCATAATATATCCTCGCCACCATTTAAGTAATATGAATTGCAACCCTTGTTAGGCACTCTGCCGTTGACATTGTACATCCAGCCACTGTTAGGTCCTGCATCGAATTCATATAGATAATTCATTCCCTTAAGATAGGATGAACCCTTGAATTCATATTGTATTCCGTAGCTATTACAAGCCTGCTTAATAGCCTCATCAACTCCCACTCTACCATCACCGTTTGTATCGAACACTTCTATAGTCGTAGCAGGTAAAATGCTAGGATTAGCCGCATAAGGCTCTAACCATGGCTTTCCTGCTGCACTGAGTATTCCGTTGCCACTTATGGATGAACAGTCAATAGAGACGGTGCAGACTATGGATGCCTGCGGTGCTGCTGGGGCATCTCCCTGATTATTGGCTGGTGCATTGGCAGGATTCCCTCCTCCTTCACCTGATGAATTTGGGTTATCTCCAGCTACATTTACTGTTCCCTGACCTTGTGCATTGAAATTATGGTCAACGCTCTTGGTCGGGTCAAATTGGGCTGTTACATTGCCTTGCTGATTAGGAGCAGTATTGTTACCTTGCAACACATCCTGTGCGCCTACAAGCGTACTATTAGTGGCCGTGCTGTTACCTGTGTTATCACCTGTCGAGCTGTTGACACTTGTTATTGTTACTGTAGTAACCGAAGCTATTACAGTAGCAGTAACGATTAACCCAATTATTGCTCCCTTACGCTTCTTCTTATCTTGCCAGAATTCCGCTGCTTTTCTCTTAAACTCTTCCATAAAACATTTCCATCTCTTATCCTGAAAAAAATCCCCATTATGCGCTATACATAACGGGGAATATTATCATCCGAATCTGTGATACACAAAGCAGACTCCCACCTTTCGTCGAACTCTGGCCTATACTCGTCATCTTTTGCTCCATCACCCAAGCAAAATAATCCTCCCTTATGACAGGTCTCCTGACTTAAGACTATGTACCTATGCTAAGTACGCGACAATTAACCTTCTCAGACTTTATAGTCCAATGGTCTAATAATCATCTCATCTAATACAGTAATGGCTGTTGCTTCGGATTCTCACCGAATTCCCTATTAAGCATTGCTACATCATAAGCTATGTATTTATCTATACAGTTTGTACATTATATCGTTTTTCTTAACTATAGCTTTTATCTGCGTCCATGACAGAACTTGTATTTCTTACCAGAGCCACAAGGACATGGGCTATTAGGTCGAATCTTCTCTTCCTTCCTTCTCATAGGTCCCTTAACACTTTCTTCCTTGTTAGTTCCCGTCTCCTTGGCAACCTCTTCTCGCTCCATCTTCTTCTCAATGCGAACACGATAAAGCATCTTAACTGTATCAGTACGAATGGCCTCGTTCATGGCATCTACCATGTCATAACTTGCCATCTTATATTCATCTACAGGATTTCTCTGGCCATAAGCCTGAAGTCCGATACCCTGACGAAGCTGATCCATATCGTCAATCTCGTCCATCCATTTCTGGTCGATTACACGAAGAAGAACAACTCTTTCAATCTCTCTGAACTGGTCTGGCTCTGGGAATTCTGCTTCCTTAGCTTCGTACATTTCGTATGCCTTGTTAAGAAGCTTCTCCTTAAGGTCATCTACGCAATTAACATCATCTAATGTACTAGCATCAAATGGTGGGAACGGGATA
>Ga0256404_1003657_pt1 | contig 30591 bp, 31 predicted proteins | sample RumenRJG_01DNA_FD_185990 | JGI IMG/M metagenome (GOLD analysis project Ga0256404, IMG submission 185990) | Bovine rumen microbial communities from Lethbridge, Alberta, Canada - RJG_01 | ecosystem: Host-associated > Mammals > Digestive system > Stomach > Rumen | place: Canada: Alberta | collected...
ATATGATTTTTTTCGCAGAATGCCCTGACTTCCGGTTCGCCATGGCCTAAGATCACGCCGCCGCCTGCGCAGATCAGAGGCTTTTTCGCCTTGCGGATCGCCTCGATGACCTTGTTCATCTGCTGGGCATTGATCTTGTGGTTCGGCTTGTAGCCACGCATTTCGACGCTTTCCGGATACTCGAAGGGTACACTCATCTCCTTCAGCTGGACATCATGCGGAATGTCGATCAAAACAGGGCCCTTGCGGCCGGTAGAGGCAATATAGAATGCCTCTTTCATGATGCGGGGGATATCATTTGTGCTGCGCACCAGATAGCTGTACTTGACAAAGGACTCTGTCGCACCGCGGATATCCGCTTCCTGAAACACATCTCTGCCGACGAGGTGGCTGTCCACCTGTCCGGTGATCGCTACCAGCGGAATGCTGTCCGCGTAGGCTGTCGCAAGCGCCGTGATCAGATTGGTGGCGCCGGGGCCGGAGGAAGTCACGCATACCTGCGTTTTTCTTGAGATCCTGGCGTAACCGTTGGCGGCATGACCTGCCGCCTGTTCCTGGCGGACCAGGATGTGGCGTACGGAAGACTTCCCTATTGCATCATAAAACGGAGCGATCGCCACTCCGGGGTATCCAAATATCGTGGTAATGCCTTCTAACTCCAGGCATTTCACCATTGCCTCTGCTCCATTCATATGACTTCCTCCATACAGCGTCAGTTCATCTTATGCGGGTGTCCTTCGGGAGCATGCATGCTCCCTTTCGTGATCAGGAAAGCTTCAGCATCAGCTCCTGGCTTCTTGCGATGAATGCAGCCATCCTTTCCTGGCTGAGGCCGTTTCGCTGAAGCAGTGCCATATCATAAAGCTGTTCCGTGATCTTTCTGCCGAGCTCGGACGGCTCTTTTTCGTCCGTCTCCTTCAGGAGGCGCTTTACGAGCTCATTGTTTGAATTGAGCACCAGGGTCTGAGCTTCCTTGCCCATGTCGCCCATATCCATGCCGTATGCTGCATACATCTTCATCATTTCCTGCATGCGGCGTCCGTCCTCGGACATCGTCATGAGGGAAGCCACAGATGCATCCTTCAGGCTTTCAACCTTCACATCCAGCTCAGCATCATCAAGGACCTTCCGGAACAGACTGATCAGCTTCTCATTGTCAGCCTTTGCCGCCTCGCTGTCGTCCGCCTCGCCCTTAAAGCTGTCGGTGAGGTCCGCATCGATCCGGACAAAGGAGATGTCTTCATTTTTCTGTTCGAACCAGGAAATAAAGGGCGTATCGATGGCATAGAGCATCATGACAGCATCCTGTCCGGCGTTTTTGAACATCCGGATATACTGGCCCTGCTCCTTCTCATCCGTGACATAGAATATCGTATCCTTCTTCTTTTCCTTTGCTGCCTCGCTTTCGGAAGCGGGAGCCTTGGACTCGTCTGCCTTGTTTTCCGCCGTGCCCGCATCCTTCTTCAGATATTCGGCCGCAGTCACGAACTTATCATCCAGGTTCTTGAAAATAATGGCATCCTTCATCTTGTCGCCGAATTTCTCATCCTTGATGCAGCCGTACTTGATGAAGGGGCTGATGTCATTCCAGTATTTTTCGTAGTTCTCACGGTCGACCTTGAACATACCGGTCAGCTTGTCGGAGACCTTCTTTGTGATATAATCGGAGATCTTCTTTACAAAGCCGTCGTTCTGCAGCGCAGAACGGGAAACGTTCAGAGGAAGATCCGGGCAATCGATCACGCCCTTCAAGAGCAGAAGGTACTCCGGGATGACTTCCTTGATATTGTCGGCAATGAATACCTGGTTGTTGTAGAGCTTGATCGTGCCTTCCAGGTTCTCGTATTCGCTGTTGATCTTCGGGAAATACAGAATACCCTTTAAGTTGAACGGATAATCCATATTCAGATGGATCCAGAACAGCGGCTCCTTGTAATCCCGGAAGACCTTGCGGTAGAATTCCTTATACTGCTCTTCCTTTACCTGGGACGGGCTCTCGTTCCAAAGCGGATGGATGTCATTGAGCGGCTTCTCGATAACCTCGGCTTCAACCTCCTTGAAATCCTCCGTTTTCTCCTCTTCCTTTTTGGCATCCCCTACTTCAATCGTGCCGGCAGAAGCCTCTTCCTTCTTTTTGGCGTCCTCTTCCGCCTTTTTCCTAGCTTTTTCCTCTTCCTTTGCCGCATCCTTCAGATAGATCTCGACCGGCATGAAGGAACAGTATTTCTCAATGACCTCTCTGGCCTTATACTCATTGCAGAACTGCAGCTCATCCTCATTGATGGTGAGCGTGATCGTAGTGCCGTGAGAACTGCGGGTGCCTGGCTTCATTTCATAGGCCATGCCGTCCTCGGATACCCAGCTGACCGGCTCCGCGCCGTCCCGGTAGGAAAGTGTGTCGATGACCACCTTGTCCGCCACCATGAAGGCGGAATAGAATCCAAGACCGAAATGTCCGATGATCTGATCCTCATTGGCCTTGTCCTTATATTTCTGCAGAAAGTCCGCAGCTCCGGAAAATGCGATCTGGTTGATATAGGAATCCACTTCTTCAGCGGTCATGCCGATGCCGTTGTCCTCGAAGGTGATCGTATTCACTCTCGGATCCACCGTTACATCGATCCGGTAGGCTTCTCCTTCAGGAGCTGTATACTCTCCGATCAGAGAAAGCTTCTTCAGCTTGGTCACTGCGTCGCAGCCATTGGAGATCAGCTCACGGTAAAAAATATCATGATCCTGATACAGCCATTTTTTGATGATCGGAAAAATGTTCTCACTGTTGATGCTTAAATTGCCTTTTTTGTTTGTCATTTCTGACATGTTTACCATCTCCTCGTACTAAACTACTATATCTTCACGGCATGATTCATGCCGGAATCATCTTCAGGAAAAAGCCTTTTCATAAAGGTCAAAAAAGCTTTCCACCGTCGAACCGGTGGGCTCTTTGAAATCGATCTCACTCCAGAAGCGTTCCGAAAAACGGATCTTATGTTCCTGACTGTAGGGGCCGAATACAGCCTGAAATGCCTGGTTGTTCATCGCCCGCTCAAGGCGGCTCTTTCTTTCAAGGGTCGCCTCCTTGGAATAACCGTCCACGCATTTGATAATGTAATACATCTCGCCGATCTGAAGGATGTTGGAGATCTGCCCCTCCTCCAGCTCAAACGCGGTCCGTTCGATCAGATCCCCGCGGCTCCCCCGCATGAGCGTTTCTTCAATCGTATCTGTTTCCGTGTAGCGGCTGGCAAGAGAATTGAAATTGGCGCCGTCGATCTTGACCCGCTTCAGGATGGCCTTGGCCTTTTTCAGATCTGATGTTCCGATCTGCTGGATCCGGATGACCTTTGCTTCAGAATCGCTGATCTCGGAGCTGACCCTCGAGGTGATCCCTTTGATCAGCTTGTTGGCCGTGTAATAGTCCGTATACAGCTTTTGAACATCCGTACGGTCACAGCCGATATAAGCGAGGTCCTCCCCGCTTAAGCCCGCCATATATTCATCGGTAAGCTGACGCAGAAGATCCCGCTCCTGGCTGGTGACGGTGATCCCCTGTTCTTCTGCCAGCATGCAGAGAAGCTTCAGCTGTTCCATATACTGCTTGACGTTCTGTACGGTCAGCTTATCAAGACCGGTATCATCATCGCTGACAGGGATCTGCCAGATGTCGCCGGAGTACACAGACTCATACCGGTTTCGCTCATTGGCGATCAGGATCATTGCCTGCGGTCTCGTGTATTCCTCAACCTCTTCGGTCTTTTCCTCAAGCTCGAGGCCATGACAGGCGCACAGAGAAAACGCCGCCAGTATGATCAGCAGCGCCCTCAAAAACTTCTTTGGTTTTTCAGAACCGATGAAACTCATAATGTCCGCAGTTACTTTTGTTAAGCATGCGCAAGATAATTGATCGTAATGCCGACAAGGATTCCCAGCAGCGCGCCGGCAACCACCTGCAGGGGAGTATGTCCGACCAGCTCCTTCAGATTGTTCTCAAGCACCTCTCCCTCCCATTTGAAGGGATTCTCCTCGAGAAGCGCATTCAGGACCTTGGCCTGCTTGCCTGTTTCCAGACGGACGCCCATGGCGTCATGCATCACGATGATGGCAAGCACGGCGCTGATGGCGAATTCAAAAGAATTAAAGGAATACAAAAATGCAGCGGCTGTTGCCAGAGAGCACACCGTGGAGGAGTGCGAGCTCGGCATTCCGCCGGAGCCGATCAGACGCTCCGGAACAAACTTATGCTCGATCCTGAGGATGATCATTGTCTTTATGATCTGGGCCAGCGACCAGCCGATCACAACAGTAGCGATCAGCTGGTACTTGATCAGAAATTCTTTCATCAGATCCTTCTCCTCTTAGCTTTTCCGGAAAGGGCAAGCTCTTTCATTTCATGTGCATTGTCCCGCACTGCTTTCGTGATCTCAACGCCTCCAAGAAGCCGGGCCAGTTCCTGCTCACTGCCCTCTCTGTCCAGCCGCTCTATCCGTGTTTCATTCCTGCCGTCCGTTTCTACCTTTCGGATCACATAGTGCGTATCTGCCATTGCGGCGATCTGCGGCAGGTGAGAAACGCAGATCACCTGATGGTCCTGTCCGATCACGTCAAGCTTTTCGGATACTTTCTGAGCAGTTCTTCCGCTGATTCCCGTGTCGATCTCATCAAAGATCAGGGTAGGGATCCTGTCCGTCTTCGCAAGAACGGTCTTGACTGCCAGCATGACTCTGGAGAGCTCGCCGCCGGAGGCCACTTCGCTTAAGTTCTTCATCATCTCGCCCGGATTAAGAGCAGCTACGAATCCGGCGTCATCAAAGCCGTCCTCTGAGACTGCCTTGCGTCTGAAGTCCATCGAAAGCTGGGCCTTTTCAAATCCAAGATCCTTCAGTTCATTTAAGATGGCAGTACACAGACGCACTGCCCCTTTCTGGCGGGCCTTGCTTAAGGACTCGCTTAAGCTGAGCAGCTTTTCATGTGCCCGGTTCCGCTCGGCTTCAGCCCGCTGCTTATCCTGTTCATAGCTTTCAAGCTCCTTAAGCCGCTCCTCCCGTTCCTTTTTATATGAAAGGACCTCGTTGATATCCCGTCCGTATTTGGCTTCCAATGAGCGGATCAGATCCAGCCGGTTCTCTGTTTCCGCAAGTTCTCCCTCGTCCGGCTCCATTGTGCCGGCATAAGCATTCAGATCCTGCTTTACGGATTCGAGCAGTGACTGCGCATCCATCATCTCATCATAGATCTGCTTAAGGTCTTCGTCATAGCGAAGGGCATGACCGATATCAGAGAGGATCCGTCCCGTATCGCAGGCGGAGAGCTCATTGTAGGCGCTGCTGACAGATTCTATGATGTTTCTGGCATTATTCAGCTTGCGAAAGCGCAAGGTCAGTTCTTCCTCCTCACCGGGCTTTAAGTTTGCATCAGCGATCTCCTGGATCTCGTAAGAAGCAAGATCCATTTCCCTGAGGCGTTCCTTTTCATCCAACTGAAATCCGGCAGCCAGCCTGGCTGCTGCCTGCCACTTCGCATGCGCTTCCCTGAGAGAGTTCAGCAGCCCGCCGGTCTCCTGCGACATATAGTCATCCAGAATCGAAAGGTGCATCCTGCGGTCCATCAGGGTATGAAACTCATTTTGTCCGTAGATGTCGATCAGAAGAGAGGTGACCGCACGCAGCTTTGTCAGCGTTACTGTCTCGTCATTGATCCGGCTGACGCTGCGCCCGGGCATGATCTTTCGGCTGATGATCAGCTGCCCGTTTGCGTCAGGTGTTACATCCAGTTCCTTAAGGAGCGCCTCCTTCTCAGCGTCCACACTGAAAATAAGCTCTATATAGGCATATTCCGCACCCCGGCGGATCATATCCCCGCGCACCTTGCCCCCAAGGGCAAGAAGTGCCGAATCGATGATCACGGACTTGCCGGTTCCGGTCTCTCCGGTCAGGATGTTCAGGCCTCTGTCAAATTCAACGGAAGCCTTTCTGATCAGTGCGATATCTTTCACATTCAGTTCAAGCAGCATAGCATTACCCATTGTCCACGAGATCCCGGATCCTGGTCATTACATCCAGGCAGCCATCCACGGTGCGTACCGCGACCATGATCGTATCGTCACCTGCTATGCAGCCGACCACTTCCCGAAACTGCATGGCATCTATGGCGGCAGCCACCGCCATCGCCATCCCGGCGATCGTGCGGATCACAAGAATGTTCTGAGCCATATCCATGGATACATACCCTGTTCTCAGCACATTCAGATATTTGTGTGAGAAGTCTTCGTTGGCGCGTACCGCCCGGTAAACGACTCTTCCGTCATGTCCGGCAACCTTCGTAAGCTTCAGCTCCCGGATATCCCTTGAAACCGTAGCCTGGGTGACCTCATAGCCCGCTTCGTTCAAACGGGAGCAGAGCTCCTCCTGTGTCTCTATATCATATTTACCGATCAGTTCGACGATTTTGGCCTGTCTGCCGACTTTCATACGGTTATTCTCCTATTGCTTATATATGCATCATCAGCCTCATTCGCAGAAGACCTTCGGTCTTCCTGCTCATGACACTGATGTCTGCTGATCGCAGACTCTTCCTTTCGAACTGCCCTGCTGTCTGCAAGCAGCCCGCAGGCAGTTCTCAGTCAGATGATGCAGATCAGTTACTATGAAAGTCAGCGAAAGCGAGCCGAAGGCGATGCTTAAGCGCTACCTTTCATGTATACGTGCTCGCTTAGCGAGCAAAGACCGAAGGTCAAAGCGAGCTTAGCGATGACAGTTTACTATACCACCCTCATCTTGTCTCTTAATGTATCGAGGAATGATGCTTCCCTGAGGCGGATGAACCTCATCGCGTGTGATGACCGGGTAACGATGACCTCGTCACCGATCCGGACTTCTGTTCCGTCCGCGCCGTCGCAGGAAACCAGCAGGTTATCACTCAAGGGCACAATACGTACCTTGTCTCCTGCAGAAAGCACAATAGAACGGGTATTGATCGCATGCGGACAGATCGGTGTCAGGATCAGCAGCTTTGCGGATGGCTCCGCAATAGGTCCGCCTGCGGACAGTGAATAGCCGGTAGAACCGGTGGGGCTTGAAACAACGACGCCGTCTGCCCGGTAGGTGTTGAGCAGCGTGCCGTTGACATATACCTCATATTCCATCATGTGGACAGAATCATTTTTCCCGAGCAGTACATCATTCAGCGCAAAATCCCGGAAGATATTCTTTCCTTTCCTGCGGACTCTTGCCGCCAGCATCATCCGTTCCTCGATCTGAAAATCATTATTGATAAGCCGTTCGACCAGTGAGTCATAATCGTGGATCTCCGAGACCTCCGTCAGATAACCCATATGGCCGCGGTTGATGCCGATAAACGCGACCTGTCTGCCGAAAGCGGCCCGCGCCGCTCTCAGCATCGTGCCGTCGCCTCCGACCGTGATCACACAGTCGACTTCCTCAGGGATCTTAAAACTTCTGCCCAGATATCCCTCATAAACGTCAAAGCGGATGCCTTCGCCGCAGCTTTTAAATCGTTCGATCAGCTGCCTTTTGGTATTCTGGACAGATTTATTGGCATTCTCACTGATGATAATATAAAAGTTCTTCATGTATTTCTGCTGGCCATCTTACTTATCCAGCTCTGCGTGTGCGCTGTCCACCAGCGAGATGATCTGCTCATCGGGAATCATAACAGACGGTCCTGCCGCTTCCCGGGTCTTCCCGAGATAGATCAGATATTCTATATTTCCTTCCGGCCCCTTGACAGGGCTCCAGGTCAGTCCGAGAACTGTAAACCCGAGATTTAAGCTTAAGTCAGCGATCTTTCGAACCACTGCGCAGTGGACCTTTTTATCGCGGACCACTCCCTTTTTTCCGACTTCGCTTCTGCCCGCTTCAAACTGCGGCTTAATGAGGCAGACCATCCGACCGTCATCCTTCAGCAGCTCCCGGGCTACCGGCAGGACCTTGTCCAGTGAGATAAATGACACATCCACCGAAGCAAAATCCAGTTTCACGCCGATATCCTCCGGAACCACATAACGGATATTGGTCTTTTCCATGCAGATGACCCGTTCATCGTTCCGAAGCTTCCAGGCAAGCTGTCCGTGACCGACATCGACAGCGTAGACTCTTACGGCACCGTTTTGCAGCATGCAGTCGGTAAAACCGCCCGTAGATGCCCCGATATCCATGCAGGTCATTCCCTCAAGGCGGATCCCGAAGGTCTCCATGGCCTTCTCCAGCTTTAATCCGCCGCGGCTTACATACTTAAGCCCCGCTCCCCGCACCTCGATCAGCGTATCCTCTGAATCCGGGAATGTGGAGCCCGCCTTATCTTCTTTATTGTTATTGACGTAGACAATGCCGCTCATGATCACGGCCTTTGCCTTCTCCCTGCTTTCCGCAAGCCCCCGCTCGCACAGCAGGACATCGAGTCTTTTCTTTTCCATTTATGATTTCCGGTCGATCAGATAGATCAGGAGAGCCTCCAGGAACGGGTCCTGACCGATTTCCCTGATGATATTCAGTGCCTTTTGGGTATAGTCCTTCACATCCTGTACAGACTGCTCCATGCCATAATAAGTCAGCCAGGTGACCTTGCCGTTTGCAGCGTCGGATCCGATCGGCTTTCCGAGCTCTCCTTCTGTTGCCGTTACATCGAGAATATCATCCTGAATTTGGAACGCCATACCGATGCAGCAGGCAGCTTCCTCCAAAAGCGAAACGGTTTTCTGATCCGCGCCTGCAAGCACGGCCCCGATCATGAAGGAAGCCTCGATCAGCGCGCCGGTCTTCAGGCGGTAAATAAACTCGAGCTGTTCCTTTGACGGTCTCTTTCCGGTCAGCTGCACATCCACGGTCTGTCCGCCGATCATTCCGTAAATACCGGTCTTCTGCGCCAGGATGCGTACAGCCTCTGCCTTCGCCTCTGCAGGTGCTTTTGATTTCGACGCGGTCTCAAAGGCGTAGATCATCAGACCGTCCCCGGCAAGCGTACCCATATCCTCACCGAATTTTGCCCATGTGCTGGGAACCCCGCGCCGCAGTACATCGTTATCCATACAGGGAAGATCATCGTGTACAAGAGAGGAGGAATGGATCATTTCGATTGCTGCCATGAAAGGAACCAGTATCTCCCGGTCATCGTCTGTATAAGGCCTCTCCTCGCCGCGGCACAGACGGTATACGGACTGCATCATAATCGGACGCAGACGCTTTCCGCCATTGATCACGGAATAGTTGCAGGCTTCAAAAATCGTCTTCTGAAACCCCTCTTCTGCCGGCAGAAATGCTTCGATCTCCCGGCTGACGGATTCCGAACAGACTTTCAGATCATCCTTAAAGCTCATAGTATCAGGCTTCCTCCTCGTTTAATATACGGATCTTCTTCTCGACCCTGTCGATTCCCGCCTCCGCGCGGCGGATCAGCTTGAGCCCTTCCTCATAGAGCCGGAAGGATTCCTCAAGACCGGTTTCTTCATCCTCCATCTTCTCAAGGATCGCATCCAGTCTCTCAAAGCTTTCCTCGATCGTCAGTTCATCAGTATCTGACGCATCAGTATTGTTTTGTTTTATTCGAGCTTCCATTGCTTTACTTCCTCCGCCGAAATCACCTCAGACAGGATCCGGCCGTCCTGAATATAAGTCGTCATCTTCTCTCCGGGACGGATCTCTTTGACGGAACGGATGTTGCGTCCGCTTTCATCCGCAAGATATCCGTATCCGCCGCTCATTCTTTTTAAGGGAGACATCCCGTCGAGACGCACTGCCGCCATCTTCAGACGGTGTGATGAATTCTCCAGCCGCTTATGCATGACAAGCTGCAGCCGGTCTGATATCCTTGAGGCCTGCTGCCGGTTTCTTTCTGTTTTCATCCCGATCAGATGCCGCATTGCATCCCCGGATGCTTTCAGCTGCTGCCGCTTATTTGAAAGAACATTGCCCGGAGAAAGCCGTCCGAGACGCTCCGTGCATGCCTGAAGTCTGGACTTAAGCAGCCGGATGCGCTGAGATGTGTTTTTCTCGAGAGCGCTTCTGTAGGCCGCAAACTGCTCCTCCAGAACATCGTATTCGAAGTTTGCCAGCTCTGCTGCGGCAGAGGGAGTGGGTGCCCTGCGGTCCGCTACAAAATCCGCGATCGTAAAATCCGTTTCATGTCCGACAGCGGAGATCACCGGAGTGCGTGCATCAAAGATCGCTCTCGCGACACACTCTTCATTAAAGGCCCACAGGTCCTCAATAGATCCGCCGCCGCGGCCCACGATAAGCACGTCAAGCCCCATGTCATCCAGTACCCGGATCCCCCGGACGATACTTTCCTTTGCTCCCTCTCCCTGTACCTTAGCAGGATAGAGCACGAGCTGGGCATAAGGGTTCCGCCGGGCGGAAACATTGATAATATCCTGGATTGCGGCTCCGGTCGCAGCTGTAACGATGCCGATTTTCTGCGCGTAACGGGGGATCGGCTTTTTATAAATATCATCGAACATCCCCATCTCTGCCAGCTCTTCCTTGAGCTGCAGAAAGCGCTCATAGAGCTCACCCGATCCTGACAGGCGGCAGTCTCTCACATAGAGCTGATAGGTGCCGTTCTTCTCATATACGGTGATCTGCCCGGAGGCATCGATCTCCTGCCCGTCCTGAAGGCGAAAGGTCAGGCGTTCCCGCTGACCGGAAAACATGACGCAGCTGATCGAGCCGCCCCGGTCCTTCAGCGTAAAGTAAATATGCCCTGACGAATGGTACTTGCAGTTGGACACCTCGCCGCGCACGGTAATGCGGGACAGCAGAAAATCCCGCACAAACAGATTTTTGATATATGAATTGATCTGAGTGACTGAATATACCTGCATTTGCTTTACATTGTGACCGTTTCGTTCTCTTCGGGCACAAAGCGCGCCAGCATTCCGTTGATGAATGCCGGTGCGTCATCATTACAGTATTCCTTGGCGAGCTCCACCGCCTCGTTGATGGCAACCTTAACAGGGACCCCCGTATCGTAGAGGATCTCATACACGGCAAGCCTGAGAATGTTCAGCTCCGCCTTGCCCATGCGGTTCGTTTTCCATCCCTCGGCGACCGCGTTGATCTTTTCATCGATCTCAGGGATCTTCTCGCAAACCATAAGAGCCTTCTCGGAGATCTTCCTGCGGTCCGCGCTCTTAAGTTCCACATCGCAGGTCTCGTCGATGTACTGAGAGATCAGCACCTCCGGATCCCTGTCCGCCTGAAATCCGATACCGAAGATGATCCTGAAGACCTGTTCTCTGATCTGATGTTTATCCATGATATGTCTGCATCTTTCGTCTTATTCGTCTGCCTGGGTATCAATGCCGGCAATATTTACATTTACCTCGGTAACGCTAAGACCGGTCATGTTTTCGATGGTGCTTCTGACCTTCTCCTGTACCCGGGCACTGACCGCAGGAATGCTGCAGCCATATTTTACATTGATCGAAAGCCAGATCTGAGCCTCATCTTCTTCCACGCTGACCTTGACGCCTCTTCTGAGGTTTTTGCCGCCGAACATGGATACAAGGTCATTGGTAATGCCTCCTGCCATACCGGCTACGCCTTCCACATCGGTGGCTGCCAGAGCGGCTATGCACAAAATGACATCATCCGCGATCTTTACGCTGCCGCGAAGCTCCTCCGTCTTGTTAACGATCTGTATATTATTGTCTGCCATGGGAAACCTCCTGACTTAATAACATAAATAATAGTATAGTATAACACATCTCGTACATTTACGCATCGCTAATCAGACAATTTAAATCTGTTCGGCACCAAGTCTCAGAATGCCCGGCATTCTGAGACTGTAGGCTGACAGAGGCGCGCCGCGCCTCGTCCGCCCCTGTCATCCAGACTTTTTCATCTGAAAAGCAGGCTTTTCATCTGAAAGAGCCAGGATTCCAGGGGTGCTGAACAGAAACATATATTTTATCTCTGATCTTCTGAAACGCGGCTTCCTTGATGCCGGAGATCCTGGTGATTTCTTCGATGCTGTGAAAGGCTCCGTTTGCCTCCCGGTAGGCAAGGATATCCTCTGCCTTTTTCTCTCCGATGCCGGGCAGCGTCATCAGTTCTTCCTTTCCTGCGCGGTTGAGATCGACCATGCCCTCTCTGGCTTTAACCCTCGACTCCGCCGAATCCGCAGCCTCCTGCAGCGCCGCCTCAAGATAGCCTTCGTCCGCCATGGCCGTGACCTCTTCCCTTACGGCTGTCCTGATCAGCAACTCTATTCTTTCAAGCTGATCATCGCTCAGCCGGACGACGATCTCCCCGGGGTCCGGAGATGACAGATGCAGATCCGATGACAGACCGGTTGCGGCCGCAGGGTTCCCTTCTTTTTTCTCCGAAACGGCCCTGCTGCCTTCTGTTTCAGACAACCGGTCATTTTTTCCGCTTTCCGGGGGCTCTTCCTCCGCGACCATCTCATAGCCGAAAGAGCCCGGGCCGATCCCGCCCGTGACATAAAAAGCAGCCGACACGATTGCTCCGGCTGCTATGATGATGTATTTGATTATTTTCAGATCCTTCATACAAGCTGTAAGGACCGGAACATTTCACATTGCGAGTACTATCCTAACAGCTCCTGCCGGAAAACACAAATGAAATTTCTATAAAAAAACAGCTTCGCTTTTTACACGAAGCTGTTGGAATCCTTCATACAGCAGAAAATCACTTGTCAAGCTGTGAGGTGCAGTGCGGGCAGCGGGTCGCATTGATGTTGATCTTGGTGAAGCAGTAGGGGCATTCCTTCTCGGTGGGTGCTTCCTCTACCACCGGCTCCTTTGCCTTTTTCATTTCACGGAGCTTGTTGACGTTTTTGACAATAATGAAGACAACAAAGGAAAGGATCAGGAAGCTGATCACATCCGTAATAAAGGAGCCGTACTTGATCAGCGCTACCCCGCCGGCCTCTTCGATGGTATTGTAATGCTGGCCGTCGAGCGCAATGAAATGGTTATTGAAATCAATGCCGCCGGTCAGGAGACCGATGATCGGCATGCAGATATTGTCCACGAGAGATTTAACGATCGTGGTGAATGCGCCGCCGATGATCATACCAATGGCAAGATCTACCATGTTGCCGGTAATTGCGAACTCTTTAAACTCCTGTAAAAATTTTTTCATCAGAGCCTCCTTCTTACGCGTGTGATTCCGGCCAGGCCGGTTAATAAATGAACTCATTCCCTTTCCTGCAAAGGACCAATTACATTATAAGCGCATCAGACTTCGGATTCAACAAAAAACGTTATCAGGCTTTAATAAAGTTTAGCGTTTTTTTAGATTTGTCTTATTTGGCTTTTTCCAGCAGTGTCTTCAGTTCGTCCACGGTGAAGGAGTACTTTTTTGAACAGAAATGGCATTCCATTTCGATGTCTTTTCCTTCCCGGATCATTTCCTCAAGATCCTTCTTTCCGATGCTGATCAGTGCCTGCTCCAGACGGTGCTTATTGCAATTGCAGAAGAAGGAGCATTCCTGATGTTCATTGATCTCAAGGTCCATATCCCCCAGGATCAGGTTCAGGACATCCTCCGGGGTCATGCCTCTGTCGAGCATGGCTGTCATACTGTCGAGAGTGCCGATTTTTTTCTCCAGACGGTCGATCACCTCATCCGGAGCACCCGGCATAAGCTGCAGAATAAATCCCCCTGCCTGACGCACGGTATTGTCCCGGTTCATCAGGACTCCCAGCGCTACGGAGGACGGTACCTGCTCAGAATTGGCGAAATAATAGGTAAGATCCTCCGCGATCTCGCCGGATACCAGGATCGTCTGGCCGATATACGGTTCCTTCAGTCCGGTGTCCCGGATCACGGACAGAACGCCGAGATCGAGCGCGCCTCCCACATCCAGCTTTCCCTTTGCGTTCGGAGGGAGCATAACATCAGGATTGTGAACATAGCCCTTGACATGGCCGCTGCGGTCCGCAGTGACCAAGAGTCCTCCGATCGGACCGTCACAGTTGATGCGGATCGTCAGAAGATCCGGATCGTTCTTCATATCATATCCCATCATCAGTGCTGCCGTCATCAGCCTGCCGAGGGCAGCGGTCGCCACCGGTGAGGTATTGTGATGCTGACGCGCCGTCTCCACCGTGTTTCTCGTTGTGGCGGCAAAAGCCCTGATAAATCCGTCCGCGGCAGTTGCGCGGATCATATAATCTTTTGTCTCGTTCATAAATTGCTCCGTTTATTATTGTTTCAGCAGCTTAAGCTCTTGCTCCGTAAGTGGTCTGTACTCTCCCGGCTTCAGCTTCGGGTCAAGCGTCAGCGGTCCCATGGAAAGCCGCTTTAAGTACGTTACCTTAAGTCCGGCTGTTTCAAACATTCTTTTGATCTGATGGAAACGTCCTTCCCGTATCGTGATCTCGCAGGCAGCGCCCCTGGAAAGCACCCGGATCCTGCAGGGGAGTGTTGGCTTTTCATCTCCGATATCCACGCCGGCCTCGAGCCTGTTCCTCGAAGCCTCATCGAGCATGCCGTCAAGCTCCGCGTAATAGGTCTTATCCACATGCTTTTTCGGAGACAGCAGCCGATGCGCAAGATCCCCGTCATTTGTGATCAGCAAAAGACCCTCGGTATCCTTATCCAGCCTGCCGGCAGGAAAGAGATCACTGCGGATCCTGTCCGTGATCAGATCGGTCACACAGACCTGATCTTTGTCCCTTAAGTCTCCTGTGAGCCGCGAAGCCGAGATCACTCCCGCAGGCTTATTCAGCATGTAATACTCGAAGGCGGCGTATCGGACAGGACGTCCGCCAAGCGTAACCAAATCCGCAGTTTCATCCACCTTCATGCCCGGATCCCGGACAGTCTCCCCGTTCACGCAGACCTCAGCGGCTGCTATTTTTTTCTTTACTTCACTGCGGGTGCCGGCACCGGCTTCCGCAAGGTATCTGTCTAGACGCATATTTATGTTGCAGGATCCTCCCCCGCGCAAAGAATGATCGGCCTGTCCGCATTTCCAATCACAAATCCGATGCAACCGCAGGAGGATCCATCCGTTTTGCATACTCACAAAAGCAGAAATGCACGCCCTCAGATTCTTTCATATCCCCCTGCCGGATTTTCACCCAGCCGGGATCCGCATCCAGATTCGGAAACCACGAATCAGCAGGTGCATCTGCCGGGGGATCATAATCATTGACCGTCACCAGGCAGAAGTCACAGTACGGCAGCAGTTTTTCATAGACAGAAGCGCCCCCGATCACATAAACAGCATCAGAAAAAAGGCTTTCCTCTGCGCCCTCGCAGAGCTTTTCCCCCGGACCGGGGGCCGTAACTTTGAGAAGCTCCAGGAGTTGATCGGTGTCGGGAACGATCACAAGGGCTGTTCCCGGTTTTCTGTCCTCTGCCGTTGTTTCGCCGGCAGTTCTTTCCTTTATAAGTTCGCGAAGCTTAGAAGCTGCTTCCAAGGAATCCGCATGGATCACCACGTCTGCTGCCGCTTTGGATTCATCCGGGATCCTGGAAGGATCCCTCGTCAGAACGATATTGATCCTGCCCTTTAATGGTTTCCTGCCCGGAAAGCTTTCCAGGGTCTTTCGCCCCATCACGACCGTCTTCCCTCCGGTCACGCTGCGGAAATACTTCATATCCTCCGGAATATTGATCAGCAGTTCATTATTCCTGCCGATCGCCCAATCTTTGTTTACATTCACGATCGCTTTCATCTTTTATGCTCCGCTTCTGAACACCGCCTGCTGTCATGATCCCAGGCGTTCCTTCCGGATGACTTTTTGCTGCAGGCTTATACCGCGATCGGGATCCCCTTGATCTGCGGTCCGTACTGATAATCCTCCAGAGATACATCATCAGGCGTAAAGTCATAGAAATCCTTTACATCCGGATTCAGATGGAATTTCGGCGCGGGGAAGGGTTTCCGGCTGATCAGCTCCTCGATCAGCGGCACATGCCGGTCATAAATATGGGCATCCGCGATCATATGCACCAGTTCACCCGCCTCCATATCGCACACCTGCGCGATCATATGCACCAGTACAGCGTACTGGACCACATTCCAGTTGTTGGCCGCAAGCACATCCTGGCTGCGCTGGTTTAAAACAGCGTTCAGGCGAAGACGTCCGGTCTCAGGATTCTTCGTACAGTTGAATGTCATACTGTAGGCGCAGGGATACAGGTGCATCTCGGAAAGATCCTGGAAATTATAAATATTCGTCATAATACGCCGGCTGTAGGGATTGTGTTTCAGATCCCAGATCACCCGGTCGACCATATCAAACATGCCTTCTTTATATTTATGCTTTACGGACATCTGGTAGCCGTAGGCCTTGCCGATGGAGCCGTTTTCATCGGCCCATTCATCCCAGATATGGCTGTGAAGATCATGGATGTTATTGGACTTTTTCTGCCAGATCCAGAGCATCTCGTCTACAGCGGATTTAAGCGCAGTCCGGCGGAGCGTCATGATCGGGAATTCCTTACTCAGATCATAGCGGTTGCAGACGCCGAACTTTTTGATGGTATAAGCAGGTGTCCCGTCCTCCCAGTGAGGGCGCACCAGCTCCCCGGATGTATCCTGTCCGCCGTCCAGGATCTCCCTGCACATTTTAATAAAAACATCATCCGCGTATGCCATAGGCGCCATCCTTTCCTATACTATCTGTTGTGGTGTTCCAACTGTTTGACACAGTATATCACCTTTGTAATGAAAATAATACAGTGTTTAAAAAAGAGAGCAAACTTTTATTTGACATTGAACAAAAATCTGCTATAATATCATTTGCGTCTGAAAGACGATGCGCTAGTAGCTCAATTGGATAGAGCGTTCGGCTACGGACCGAAAGGTTGGGGGTTCGAGCCCTCTCTGGCGCAGAAAAAGCTGTCGTGATACACGGCAGCTTTTTTTGTTCAATCTTTTCCTTCGATCATATCCCAGGTGAGCTTTCCTATGATCTCCGCTCCCCGGGCAACATCCTCGATCGGTGCCGTCGAATAGCACATGCGGATCGAATGGCTCGGAGCATTCCCGTCGATCAGAAAGCCGCTTCCCGGAACACATACAACGCCCCTCTCAATGCCTTTCCAGGTAAATTCCACCGCGTCTACGCAGTCCGGCATGAACAGCATCATGAACAGCCCTCCCTCCGGAGCGGAGATGCGGCAGGAAGGATGCATGTTCTTCTTGAGTGTTTCCGTGACCAGTGCAACTCTTTTTCTGTACTCTTCCCTAGCCCTGTTTAAGTGCTCTTCATAGTCGGTTTTGGTCATGATCCCCCAGGCAACATACTGCGCAAGTGTGTTGGAGTGGATGTCCGTCACCTGCTTGCAAACATTGAGATACTGGCGGAAACGCTTGTCCGCCACCAGATATCCGAGACGGAACGACGGACAGATCACCTTGGAAAGTGAGCTGGTATAGAATACGCGTCCTTCGGTATCCAGTGACTTGACAGGATCGACGGATTCGCCGGCAAAGCGGAGCTCTGTATAAGGATCATCCTCCAGGATGATCTTGTCATAGCGGCAGGCAAGCTCATAGAGCTTTTTCCTCGTATCCGCCACCGCGGTATATCCCGTCGGATTCTGGAAAGAGGAGATCGTATAGATGAGCTTCACCTCCGGATGGGTCTTAAGCATCTCCTCCACCGCTTCAGTGTCGATGCCGCTTTCATTAATTCCGACGCCGAGCAGTTCTGCCTCGTAGGCATGGAAAATGTTATAGCAGCTTGAGTACGACGGCTCCTCAACGATCACGCCGTCGCCCTTTTCCAGCCAGATCTTGGAGACGAGGTCAACCGCCTGTGTTCCTCCGCTGACGATAAAGAGGTCATTCTGTTCGAAATCAAAGCCGTATTTTGCTGCCAGTCTTTCCTTCAGGGCTTCCACAAGCGGCGGGTATCCGAGGACCGCTCCGTAAGTAAAAAGCTTGTTATCTCCCGTTTCCAGCGCCTCCTGATAAAAGCGCTTCATATACTCCACGGGAAAGGTCACCGGTGAGGGATTTCCGTTGGCGAAGCTGATCAGCCCCTGCTTCAGGGCGGCCTCGGCAAACTGACGGATGACCGATGGCTTGATGTGATTCATGCGTTCTGCAGGCTGAATATTCATACTTTTGTTCCTCAGTACTTCAAGTTGATGCAAATGAAATCCGTTGCCTGCCCGGACAGGACAGAGGTCCTCCCGGGTCAATCCATACTGTTTTGATAGATTCCGTGCCCGAGGATATAATCCTTTACTGTTTCGGGAACCAGTCCGCTCAGCTCCTGCAGCTCACTTTCAGAAAGGCCCAAAGCGGCCCGTGCAGCCAGGCGGCGAACTTTCGTGGATGAAATATCCGGGACTGCCGTTTTCAGAAGTGTTATTCTCGCGCCGCACTGCTTAAGAAAGCGTACGGTCTGTGCCATATCCGGCGCAAAGGGGTCCTGTTCAAAGGCCTGTCTGTAAAATGCAAGTATATCGGCCAGCTGAAATATCTCGTCAGAACGGTACCAGGACGCAAGGCCGGGAAGCATGTCGCCCCCGCAGATCAGATACAGCTTTGCGCCCGGATACTGATCAGAAATTTCTCTGAGTGTATCCGCCATATAGCTCGGTCCGTGACGGCGGATCTCCAGCTCGCATACAGACATAGGCGAAGCCGGCTGTTTTTCCTCCGTCACACCAGAAGAACACTCCTCCGGCGCTGCCGTATTGTCTGTGCCGTACCGGTGCAGAGCCTCCGACACAGCGAGCCTGGTCATCCAAAGGCGATCTGCTGCAGAGACCTCCGGCATTTTATGCGGCGGATCTCCGTTGGGGACCCAGAGCACCTCATCCAGACCGCCCTCGGAAAGAGCGGCAAGCGCCATGCAGATATGCCCGTAATGAGGCGGGTTAAAGGTCCCTCCCAGGATCCCGATTTTTCTCACTGAGCCTTCCATTTATGCAAGGCTTGCGGCACCGGTCGGATACTTTTCAAAGACCGCCTGTGCCATCGCTTTGCTGATATCCTCTACTCCGGCGCCGCTGAGCATGCCCTTTAAGCACGCCTGCATCGCCGCCTTCGCTTCCTCAAACGGTCCCGGCACATTGATCACAAGCGTATTTCCCTTACGTCCGCAGACAAGCTTGCTCCACATATGACCGTTTTTCCCGTAGATCTCCCTGGCGGAATATTCATCCAGATAGCGAACGAGAGCCGTATGCGTATAATCCTTCCCCAGAGTGCTGCTGAAACGGTGTCCGCCGCCGGAGCCTCCGATCAGTACGATCAGGTCCGGATCGGTTTCTGCCGCGTCACAGATCTTCCGGAAGATCGAATCCTCCTCGTCCACGATGGGGCAGACCCTCGTCACCTCTGCATCCGGCCATGCGGCAACGATCTGCCGCATCAGCTCCGGTGCGTCCAGATCGAGCACGATTCCTTCCAGGATCTCGTTTCCCGTCGGCAGTATAAATGCTCTCATCCCCGCTTGATCCACCTTTCTCTCAGACAATCGGAAACCGGCTTATCCGGTATATCCTTCCATTCGACCGGAACGATCTTGTCAGAACAGCTGACCTTGGTCAGATCGCTGACAGTAATGCCTTCCGCAAGCGCAAGCGCGTCGATGACTCCATCCGCGTTTCTGCGGATCTTTTCCGGATCCGCATTATAAACGTCCATCTCAATGGATTCTCCGGTCACACCGATCACGCGTACGATCGTCTGCAGCTTATCCTGCAGAACTTTTTCCACCTGTGTCGTGCTCATGCCCTTGACGCTTAGCCCTGAGATCTTCAGGACAGATTTGTCCGCGTAGGCGATAATATACTCTTCAGCCATAAATACTTCTCCTTATAACTTAATCAATCGACTGACGATTGCTGCTGACAAAAGCTTAATGATAACTGTTCCGCTTAATGGACCATGTATTCTTTCACTTCGATCTGGATAGACCTTCGTCCTCCGAATTCATTGATCTTCGGACTGTACAGTATATCGACAGAGGACGCCTCTTTAAGCTCCTCCCGCATGGCATCCGCCTCGCCGAAGCAGATCGCGTCAAGTGCGATCCCGTTTGCTTCAGAAAGTCTCATCCTGAGGACATTGCGGTTTTTTCCGAGAACCCTCAAGTCAGAGGCCTTCAGTCCCTTCTCCGCAAAGAGCGGACGTTCAAAGCCGGGGCCGAAGGGAGCCAGAGAATCCAGCTCCTCGATCAGCTGTGCGGTCACATAGCCGATAGGCATCGGCGCATCGATCCAGATTTTCCGGATGAAATCCTCTTCCGAAAGAGCCGCGTTCTCATTGAGGCGCCTGCGAAGCGGCTCCAGCTGATCTTCAGAAAGGCTTAAGCCCGCAGCCATGGGATGGCCTCCGAACCGGTTCAGAAGGTCCTCCGCTTTGCATAAGCCCTCGAACATGTTATAGGCTTCGATGGAGCGTCCGCTGCCCTTGAGGCCTTCCGCCGCCCCGGTGATCACGATCACGGGCCGGTTGTAGCGTTCCTTCAGTCTGCCGGCCACGATCCCCGCAAGAGATTCATGCAGCCCCTCGATATAGACAACGAGCACCTTATCTTTAAGATGTCTCTCCTCTACGATCCTGATTCCTTTTGCAACGCCTGCCTCTGTCATGCTCTTCCGCTCTTCGTTAAGAAAGATCAGATGTTCGGAAAGCCTCGCTGCCTCTTCTTTGTCTTCTGTCATAAACAGCTGCAGGGCACTCTCGGCGCTCTCAAGCCTTCCGCCGGCATTGATGCAGGGACCGATGATGAAGCCGATATGATAGGCTGTGATCTGTTTGTCATCAAGATGCAGCTTTTCGATCAGGGTCCTTAAGCCGAGGTTCGGCGTACCATAGCTGGATCGCCCCGGTGTCCTGCCGGATGCCGTTTCCACATCATCGGGGGTATAAAGCACCTTTCCGCCGTTCAGGATACGTAAGCCCTCCCGGACGATGATCCGGTTCTCCCCCTTCAGCGTCATAATGTCGCCGATGGTGGCGATCGCTGCAAAATCAATATATTTGAGCCACCTGTCTGCAGGAAGCCCTGCCAGCCTGTACAGCTCACGTATCAGCTTCCATGCAGTCACGGCTCCGCAGATATCCTCTGACGGATAGCGGCTTCCGGCGATTTTGGCATCCACGACCGCATCGGCCGGAGGAAGGATATCGGCACCGTTTTCATCCTTTCGGACATTATGATGATCCGTCACGATCACCGTGAGGCCATGTTCCTTCGCCTCGCGCAGCTCATCGACCGCAGCGATGCCGTTATCACAGGTAAGAAGGAGGTCCACGCCGGCTTCTACCGCTTCATGAACGATCCCCGGATTGATCCCGTATCCGTCATTGATCCGGTCCGGGATCCTGTGATCCGCATGTGCTGAAAGTGCTCTTAGGCCCTGCAGAAGTATGCAGGTCGCACAGACCCCGTCAATGTCATAGTCTCCTACAACGCGGATATGCTTATGCTCCTGTACTGCCTGCAGGAGGATGCGCGCAGCCTTCTCAAGATCGTGCAGGAGCAGCTCATCATACAGCTCCTGCACGCCGCCGTGCAGGAAATACCGGATCTGTTCCTCTGTAATGATATCCCGGTTCCGCAATACCCTTGCCGTAACCTGGTCGATCCCGAAGCGCCTGGATATTTCACGGAAATCCGCTTTTTTAGAATAAACGTACCACTTACTGTTCATAGAAAAGAAGGAACGTGCCTTCACCACTCTTTTGATCTGCCGGACCCATCCGGATCCGGCCCGAGGAGGTCATCGAACTCATCCGTGCCCGGATAGTCCTCATCAGGATCCAGATTCTCAACGATATCCCCGAAGATCACTGCAAGCTCGGGATTGCTCTTTTCAGCGTCACGAAATACATCACACAGCTGATCGATATAGACCATCAGATCCATATCCAGTTCATTAAAATCAGGGGTCGGGGGGAAGAGCCCGATCGCTGTGGGTTCTGAGATGTCTGTCAGCATATCATACAGAGCATCCAGGTTTTTTCCGTAATAGTCCGGGAACGAAAGCTCCCCGGCGATGTATTCATGCAGTTCCTTTTTGTTTTCAGGAACGCTCAGGTCCAGTATTACTTTTTTCATTTCGATCTCACATTAAATCCGCTGGTGCTTTTTGAAGCGCCAGATTACATAAAGGCTGCGGAAGCATCAAGGTTCGCCGTAGAGGAGTTCAAAGCTCTCGTAGTGATCTTCCGTATAATACACGAGCCCGTCATTGCTGAAAACGATCCTTTTGCGGCCTCGGCTCCCTTTTTTGGGGTTATAGTCTATATCGCATTCCGTATAACTGCGTCCTTTTTTCTTCGGAAGCAATCCCTCATAGTTTCCGAAACGATCGCCGCCGATGCTCTTTCCGGGACACACTTCCGAAAGGTTTCCCTTCTGGGAGTCCCAGCCGGCATCTCTTGCTTCATCCTTAGTGATGTAATTGGAAGGAAGGTGACCGTAAGTATGGATATACAGCGCCACACTGTCCTTGTCCGTATACTCGCCATCCTCTGCGATCTTTTCTGATGCCGGGGCCGATGCCAAAACCGCAGCAGACTCTGATGGCAGCGGATCCTCTGAACCGCTTTCACCCTCTCCGGAATGTTGAATCGTTTCTATTGCAGACGTCAAAGGTGATTCTGTGGTTTCTGTTTCGCTTATATCCGGAACAGCCGGCAGCTCTATCGCAGCTGCAGCCGTAGATTCCGGAACGGGTGCCGGTGATGACGGCATGTCCCGGATCAGTCCCAGAACAAACAGCACCGCCACAATCGCAAAAACCACAAGCTCTATTTTTGTTCTCTTTTTCATTTCAACATTAACCCCCCTGGCAGCATCCCTGACAGGCCGTTCCTGACAGGCCGCCGGCTGATTTGAGCTATTATATCATAGATTATAGGGATATGTTCAAAGAACATGCTTGTTTTTCAGGATTTAATATGCTAGACTTTAACACATTGTAAGGTTCCAGTGTTGAAGTGGGCGACAGAAATCCGTGCTTGCACGGAATTCCGGAAGCACACTTACAACACGCCGGGTTATGAGGAAGCAGCCGATCCGTGATCGGCGAATTCCGAATAAGGCGGCACGCGAAGCATGGAGTGCAAAGCGGGCCTTTGGAACCGCAGGTTTCAGTGTTGAAGTGCGCGATGGAAACTTATAATCATAAGGGATTGGGAAAGGATGAAAAAAATGAAAAAGTATAATATCGCAGTTCTTGGTGCCACCGGAGCCGTCGGCCGTGAAATGATCAAGGTGCTTGAAGAGTATCAGATCCCCGTCGGGACCCTGAAGCCCCTCGCAAGTGCAAGAAGCGCCGGCAGCCTCATCCGTTTCAACGGACAGGACATTGCTATCGAAGAAGCAACCGAAGATAGCTTCGAAGGCATGGACTTTGTTCTCGGCGCCGTCAAAAACGCCATGTCCAAAAAGTTTGCTCCTGCCATCGTAAAAGCGGGTGCTGTATACATCGACAACAGCTCCGCCTTCCGTATGGATCCGGAGGTTCCGCTGATCGTTCCTGAGATCAATGGTGAGGATGCTTTCAATAATAAGGGAATTATCGCGAACCCCAACTGCTCCACGATCATCACCATGATGGCAGTTGCAGCGATCTCCAGGATCTCCCCGATCAGGTCCATGATTGCCTGCACCTATCAGGCTGTTTCCGGCGCCGGTCAGGACGGCCTGATCGAGCTTGAGAACCAGATGAAGGCCCTGGCAGAGGGTAAGGAAATCGAAACAAAGGTATTTCCGACACAGATCGCCAACAATGTGATCCCCTTCATCGGAAGCCTTACCGGCAATGATTATACCGATGAAGAAATGAAGATGCAGAACGAGGGCCGCCGCATTATGCACCTCCCGGATCTGAAGGTCACCTGCACCTGCGTTCGTGTACCGGTCATGCGTTCACACTCCATTGCAGCAACTGTTTACACCGAGGAGCCCGTCAGCGTGGAAGCAGCCAATGCGGCGATCGCAAAGTTTGAGGGTGTCCGCCTGATAGAGGATTATCAGGGACGCAGCTATCCGACTCCGCTTGACACAAGCAATCAGGACCTTGTCTGGGTCGGCCGTGTCCGTAAGGACCTTGTTCAGGAAAACGGTCTTACACTTTGGTGCTGCGGTGACCAGATCCGTAAGGGTGCTGCTTCCAATGCTGTTCAGATTCTTAAGAAGATGATCGAAAAAGGTTGATTATTATCAGCTTATTCTTCTGCTAACGAACTATTCTGATTTTTTTATTATATCCGGCTCGTTAACTGACAGCACAGACAAAATGTATTTTAAAAACAGCCTGCCGAATGATCCGGCAGGCTGTAATCATCTTCTGAACAAAAGAGATCCATCTGAAACTTTATTCCTTTTCGACAAATAAGCGGATGCAGTTCATGCTTTCCTCACTTAATACATGTTCGATCCTGCATGCATCCTGTTCCGCTGTTTCCTCTGAAACACCGAGCTTCTTCAGAAAGTCAATAAGGACTGTATGCCGTCCGTAGACAGCACTGGCCTCCTTCATACCCTCTTCCGTCAGCTCAATAAAACCGTTATTATCCATCGTGATCAGGCCAGCGTTCCGCAGAATGCTCATCGCCCGGCTGATACTCGGTCTGGAATAATCAAAGTGTTCCGCTATATCAATGCTTCTTACAACACCCTTCTCGGCCTTCAGCATCAGGATAGACTCCAGATAATCTTCTCTGGATTCACTTCTGTCAATTGCCATCGGATCCTACCTCCCAAAAACCTGGCACATTCATTTGTGCCTCATCTAGTAGTGTAACAAAAATAAGGATAAAGTCAAGAAAGAAAGTGCTTGACATCCCAATAACAGCGTGATATACTCCATACAACAAATGAATTAGCCACTGCTAACATATGAATCCGAAAGGATTTTGATACGATACATCGAAGATGTATAAACCTTCTTAAATATATGCTGCTAAGAAAGCACCACAGCTTAATGCTGTGGTGTTTTCTTTTGTGTCGGATCTTCCCGGCATGAAGAGAATGGAAAGAGGCACCGCCTCCGCGATGCCTCTCGTATCACTCACAGTACCCTGTGGATAATTCAGTTTACTTTCTGTTCTTCAGGAAATCCGGGATCTCGATCGGAGTCTCACGGTTCATCTGAGGACGGAAGGGATAGTTTTCCTGGCCGCCTGCTGCCGGAGCTGAAGCTGCGGAGGATAACGGAGCCTGCGGAGGAACCGGGCGTGTGCTGGTGCTTCCGCCGAAGCCGAAACCAAGCTGTACGCCGTCATTCTTGCGTGCCGGTGCCGGAGCTGCTGAAGCCTCTTCCTTTACGGGCTTGAAGCTCGGTCTTGCCTGTGTCTGTGTATAGTTACCGATGCCGGCGCTGGTACCGCCGAAAATTCCGGGTCTCTGTGCCGGTGCCTGTTTCGCCTGAGCATTGCCCTGCTCAACAATACCGGTTGCGATCACAGTGATCGTGCACTCATCCTGTGCCTTCTCATCATAGATCGCACCGAAGATGATGTTTGCATTCTCGCCGGCCAGCTCTTCGACAAAGCTTGCTGCCTCGTTTGCTTCGATCAGGCTGATGTCACCTGATACATTGATGATGACATCGGAAGCGCCCTCGATGGAAGTATCAAGAAGCGGAGATGCTACTGCCTGCTTGACTGCCTCAAGTGCCTTATCATCGCCCTTGGACTTGCCGATACCGATATGAGCGATACCCTTGTCCTTCATGACGGTCTGAACATCCGCAAAGTCGAGGTTGATCAGGCCCGGGACATTGATCAGATCCGTAATACCGGTAACAGCCTGCAGAAGGACCTCGTCAGCTTTTTTAAGCGCCTCCGGCATGGTGGTTCTTCTGTCAACCAGTTCCAGAAGCTTATCGTTCGGGATCACGATCAGCGCGTCAACATGATCGCGCAGGTTGCTGATACCCTGCAGAGCATTGGTCATACGCTGCTTGGCCTCAAAACGGAAAGGCTTCGTAACGATACCGACAGTCAGAATGCCCATATCCTTGGCAATGCCGGCCACGACCGGAGCAGCACCGGTACCGGTACCGCCGCCCATACCGCAGGTGACGAAGACCATGTCCGCACCCTTGAAGGCCTGCCCAAGTTCATCCGAGCTCTCCTCAGCCGCCTTCTCGCCGACTTCCGGTTTTGCGCCTGCGCCCAGACCCTTGGTCAGCTTCTCACCGATCTGCATCGCAGTGGGAGCCTTGCAGAACTGAAGCGCCTGCTTATCCGTATTCACGCCGATGAACTCCACGCCGGCTACATTCTCATCAATCATTCGGTTGACCGCGTTGTTGCCTGCGCCGCCGATTCCGACTACAATAATCCTTGCCGCTGATTCACTTTCCGGAATTTTTATTTCTAACATTGATTTATCCACCTTTATAATACTTCTTATTTAATATAAGACGTTTAACATAATTTTTCAAGATATTTTTCAAAGAAATTCTTTATAAGTTTATTCTTCTGCTACATTTTCAGTTACATTCGAAGAAGTTTCTTTAATGGTTTCGTTTGTCGGCCGCAATTTAAAGCTGCTTGTGCTCCCTTTTTCCTTATCATTGTAGTTTGACAGATCCAGTGTTCCCTTCAGTCCGTGTGCTTCTATCTCCGGAAGCATGTCATGGAGTACCGAGATCTTAGCCAGTATATCCTCGTTGCTGCCGAGATATACGTCCACATCTCCGCCGGTGAGGGAAATGGTGATGTTTCTGTATTCATCAAAATGGATCGTCTCGCAGGCGATCTCATACAGATTGAACTGCTGCGTGAGATTCATGATCTCGTTGAACAGCTGCGGGCTGCCTGCCGGCAGCTCCTTTCCGAGCACGACATGACCGAATTTCAGTCCGCTGATCACAGGGACATCAGGAAGCCTTGTCGAGGAGCTTTCCACCATCACCCCGTCTTTATCGAAATACATGTAATTGCTCATGTAGACGATACAGCCAATGGGGTTTTTCTCATAGATGATCAGGTCGCAGCTGACCGGTCCCGTCAGTATGATCTCATAGTCCTGCACAAAGGGGAGGGTCTTTTTTTTACCGCGGATCCGGTTGATCAGGCACAGGGCTGAGTTGCGGTCCCAGTAATCGCTGAACACGAGGGCTTCCGCCTGTTCGTCCGTATAGGTCTTATTGCCCATGACCCGTACATCTTGGATACGAACGCGCAAAGCAACGGCCAGGATGATCAGCAGGCCCAGAATCACAGCCCACTGCCTGACCTTACGCTGTTTGATATAGAGAATATCAGCTTCTTTTCTTCCTTCCATCAGTCATTGCCTGTGCGGATCTGGTGCGCAACGCTTAAAACCAGTCCGATCTCGGCCATTGTGATCAGGACCGCCGAACCGCCATAGCTGATGAAGGGAAGCGTAACTCCGGTATTCGGAATAACCATGGTAACGACGGCAATATTCAGCGCAACCTGCAGTCCCAGATGTGCCATGACGCCGGTGCAGATCATGGTTCCGAAAACATCGGGTGCGTTATAAGCGACCTTATAGATACGGTAAATAATATAGAAGAACAGCAGGATCAGCGTTGCCGCGCCGATAAAACCGAACTCCTCGCATACGATCGTAAAGATCATATCGTTCTGGACCTCGGGGATCTTTCCGAATTTCTGAATGCTTTCACCGAGTCCGTGGCCTGTCATGCCGCCGGAGCCGATCGCATACATTCCCTGCATCGTCTGATACGCATCAGCCTCAAAGATCTCCGGCGCTGCCCATCCGACGATGCGCCGCATCCAGTATTTCTCCGGACGCGCGGTAAGTCCGCGTTCAATAATGACCCTGTGCAGCAGCGGCTTTGCTCCGAGGATCCCGCCCAAAGCCAGCGCGCCCAGTCCAAAGAACGCGGCATAGTTTTTGATGGAAACGAAGATCATGATCGCCGCGATCATGGCCACGATAAAAGCGGAGCTGATGTTCTGCTTCAGGATCAGAGCCGTGGGAAGCAGGCTGAAGCCGATCGCTCTCATGAGATACTTTGACTTACGCATATTCGGTCCGTGAACTGAAACATAATACGCCATCAGCATGATCAGACCGACCTTTGCCACCTCGGCAGGTTGGAAGGAAACACCTGCTATGGAAAGCCAGCGGGTCTTGCCGTGGGAAGCCAGTCCGCTGATCAGTGTGATCGCGAGCAGCGCACAGGATCCGGCATAGGCACCATAGGAAACGACCATGTTTTTGAACAGGCGGTAATCAAAGAATGACATTACGACCGCGCCGAGAAGTCCTGCAGAACCGATAAGCAGCTGGCGCTTGAAATAATACTCCGCGTCGCCCTTTTCCAGCATTGCCATATACTGTGAGCTGGAATAAATCACCAGAAGGCCGAGAGCGAAAATGAAGATCACGCCGAAAAGAAGGCTGTAATCATAGTAACGCTTCGCTTTTCTGGCCGGAACGGCTTCCGGCTGTCTCTGTTGCTGCTGTTGCTGCTGCGCACGGATCTCGTTTCGGTAAACAGGCCGCTTCGGTGCCTGCGATGCCTGCGAACGGACAGCATGCTTATAGGCAGTGCTCTCGCGCTGCCCTCTGTATGGCTGGTTCCGATATTGTGCTGTGTTCTGGTAAGCAGGCAATTACAGCTCCTCCACACACTTCTTGAAGATCCTGCCGCGCTCCTCATAGTTGCGGAACATTCCCCAGCTTGCGCAGGCAGGGCTTAAAAGCACATAGTCGCCCTCATCGGCGAAGGATGCGCAGGCTTTGACAGCCTCACTCATATCCTCTGCGTAGGAGATCTCATCAAATCCGTATTTCTTGCAGCACTCGTAGATCTTATCCCTTGTCTCTCCGAGGAGAACAAGCTTTTTGACCTTGCCCGGAAACAGCTTGACCCAGTCATCATACTCGGAGTGCTTATCATAGCCTCCGGCAATCAGGATCGTCGGTCCCGGCATTGCCTTCAGCGCCTGGATCGCAGCGTCCGGATTGGTGCCCTTGGAATCATTATAATACCGAACTTTGCACCGTTCACGTACAAATTCTATTCTGTGCTCAACTGCCTTGAATTCCTTGAGTGCTTCACGGATCTTGTCGAGCGGCACGCCCATCTTAAGACCGACCGCAACGGCTGCCATTACGTTTTCGTAATTATGGGTCCCCAGAAGCTGCAGCTCATGCACATCGATCACGACTTCTTCTTTACCGTTTTCCCTGAGGAAAATGCAGTCATCGTTCAGATAGAGTCCGTTGCCCTCCGGCTTTTCCCTCGAGGAAAACCAGACGACCTTCGGTTTCAGGTCCCTGCTCTTTCCGAAGCGCCGAAGCTCCGGATCCGAGTAATTCAGAATAATATAATCATCTCTTCCCTGGTTGATGGCGATCGCCTTTTTGCAGCGGATATAATTTGCCATGGTCTTATGCCGGTCCAGGTGATCCGGCGTGATGTTAAGTATGGCGCTCACATGGGGCTTGAACTCGTTGATCGTTTCCAGCATGAAGGAGCTGACCTCCACCACTGTGGCAGACTCCTCCGTGGTCCTGAGTGCCTCAGCAGAAAACGGCTCTCCGATATTTCCCGCAACATGTACATCGCTGTATTGTTTTTTCAGGATCTCTCCCACCAGCGCCGTTGTCGTTGTCTTTCCATTGGTGCCGGTAATGGCCGCCAGCTTGCCCTTGGAGGCCTGGTAAGCCAGTTCCAGCTCTCCGATCACCGGGATCCTGGCACGGTCAAGAACCGTGACAAAATCCGCCGTAAGCGGAATACCGGGGCTGACGATCGCCAGATGCACTCCGCGCAGCTGGACCGGACGCAGTTCGCCGCAGATGATCTCCAGACGGTCCGTCTGCTCAAACTGTGACGCGATCTCCTGAATATTTGTGTCCTGGCTGCTGTTGTAGAGCAGCACCTCGCCGCCCATTTCCAGGACCATTTTTGCGGCAGCTATGCCGCTCTTGCCGGTTCCGGCGATAAACAATTTTCTGTTCTCGTCCATATTGTCCCCTGATATCAATGATGAAGGGCGCCGATCAGTGCCGCGCCGCTTAACAGTATAGTTACGATCGTGAATGCCGCCACGATACGGGTCTCCGAATTGCCCAGCAGTTCGAAATGGTGATGAATGGGCGCCATTTTGAAAAAGCGCTTTCCATGCGTCACCTTAAAGTAGCTGACCTGGATGATCACCGAGATCACCTCGATCATGTAAATAAAGCCGACGACCGGGATATAAAGCTCCGTGCCGCTGACGACAGCCGCCGAGGCCACGAAGCCTCCAAGTGCCAGGGATCCGGTGTCCCCCATGAACACCCTGGCCGGGTAAACATTAAAAAGAAGGAATCCGAGAAGGCCTCCGGCTACCGCGGCAGATACAACGGACATTCCGGGTATAAAGTAAGCCAGTCCGAGTATCAGGAAAAATGTCGCGGTGACGGATGTCACTGAAGAGCAGAGTCCGTCCAGGCCGTCTGTGAAGTTCACACCGTTATCCGTGCCGAGCACGACAAAAACCACGAAAGGAACAAACAGCCAGACCGGCAGATCCACATACATCGCGGCATCCCTGTCTCCGGTGAAGGGGATCCAGATCCTTCCGCCGGGCTGCCCCGATTCCTGATGCATCCATACCCACAGGGCAAATACAACCGTCAGGACAAGCTGCAGAAACAGCTTTTGCTTCGGACTTAATCCA
>Ga0256404_1003658_pt1 | contig 30581 bp, 19 predicted proteins | sample RumenRJG_01DNA_FD_185990 | JGI IMG/M metagenome (GOLD analysis project Ga0256404, IMG submission 185990) | Bovine rumen microbial communities from Lethbridge, Alberta, Canada - RJG_01 | ecosystem: Host-associated > Mammals > Digestive system > Stomach > Rumen | place: Canada: Alberta | collected...
AACTTCTGCCGTATACCCTGCGTCACGACCTCATAATCGACCGCCAGCACAAACACGCAGCTCTCACAATCCAGGAACAGCTTCAGTACCTCGAGAAGCTCCACGGCCTTCGCCGGCTGCAGCCGGTCGAGATCATCCACGAAGATGACGACCCGATTCCGCCCCGACTTCTGAAGCACCGCATCGATGGCATTCTGAAACTTATCCTTCAGATTCATGATCTCCGTCGCATAGTCCACATCTGGACCCGACGCCAGCTCATCGACGATCTCCGCACTCGCCCCGCCGAGCACATGATCCGTCGCCACCGTAATGAACTTCCGCCCAAACCCGGCGATGCCCTTCACTATCTTCTCCCGGAGCTCGATGTCACAATTCACGCCCTTCAGCAGCACATCCATCATCGAGAACGCAAGCGTATTCCCCATATCGAACTGTGAGAACTGCCAGGTATTGAACCACACCGGCCAGATGCTGTCCGCCATCTTCGCCCGCATCATGTTCATCATGCTGGTCTTGCCGCTGCCCCAGTCGCCCTGAATGGACACGGTCATCGGCGTATCGCAGGTCTCGATGAACTGGCAGAGTGCCTCGACATACACCTCTACATGAAAAAGATCCTCCGTAATGCTCGCGACCGGCTTATCCGGATATCCCACATGCTTCATCAGTCCCCGCTCCTTTCAAAATCCGCTCCCTCTTCCTTTAATGCTTCCTCCGGGCAACCTCAGCTCGAGGCTTCCTGCATTGGCGCCGTAGCGTTCACCCAGTCGCACACCAGCCGGATAAACTCGTCCCGCTTCTTATACTGCGGATGCCCGATCCGTAGAATCCGATAGCCTCTCCCGCCAATGCTTCCTTCAGCCTCCATCCACGGCATGCTTCTCTGCCCGACAGGTACGGTCTCATTCCGAAGAATCCGAAACGTATCAAATGCTTCCGGCAGCACTAACGCTACCATAAACATCATCCGGATCACTCCGCGCAGTTTTCCTGACAAAAAGTACTCTCTTTTCATGCTCATAGAAATGACTACCGACAACCCACGCACTGACCGGCATCGAAAGCTCCGGAACCGAAGCTTTGCATTCCTGGCAGATCGGATTAGCCCCGAGCCGAATGGTATCATACATCTCCATCAGCTTCTTCTCGGCATCATTACAATATTCCATGGCGAGCCCTTTTCTCAGGATGAACCATAAAGCCTTAACGTTTCTTCTTTCGCTTATTATATCGACAGCACAATAATGATCACAAGTGCTACTCCCACAGGCAGGATACACTGTGCGACAATAGCTTTGCCGATATCATCCGAATCAGATCCTATCGAAATCGCATGCTTACGGCACCTGTATATACCCAAAACATAAGATCAATAATAAAGTTTAGCATTTACGATTATTTCACACTTAAAGAAATAGTATCATCATTTTTCTCAATCTTCTTATTCGCCAACAAATATGAAATAGCTGCATCGCACTTTTCTGTTACTTTCGACCCTGTTCTTGTGATTTGCTGTAATTCAGCTATTTTCTTATAAAGACTGTCTAGTGGAACTGAAGCATTTTGCTCGATAAGCCGCAACATGCCTTCTGCTATTTCCTCTGGAGAAATATATTTGATATCGCGCTTATCACCTGGTATATGAAAGACAATGTCCATATTCTTAGTATAAAGGAATCCATTTTTTCTAAAGACATCGTCTGATTCACAACCAAACATAGCATATTCATAGCTGGACGAAACAGCCTTTGTTACCTTTTCTCGTCCAAATAGATATACAATTCTCTTTAATAGAAATTCCTCCGAAACAGGTCCTTCTTCCTGAATGAGTTTTTTAATGCTTCCCCTAAATAACGCAGGAATTGGTACTTGATCATAGCTGAATGATCCTCTAAAGATCGTTTGGGCATTTTTCAGGTGAAATAATGGGAAAACGTTTTGCTTGTTCTTTATTTCCGTTACATATTTATCAACATCAATAGTGGGCTCTTCTTTTTTGATAAAACTTGCGGTGTTCTTTAAACTATCATCAATTAAGGCTTTTGAAGCTGATTCTACCAATCGCTTCTGCTCTACAGAGCGATTCTTAAACCAGTCTGTAGACCAAATTCGATAGAATTTCCACCCCATCCGTTCAAGAACCTGTTGCCTTAATCGATCTCTATCCCTAGCATTCTTTCCAGAATGATATGTAGCACCGTCGCATTCTATTGCAAGAACATATTCAGAACTATCAGCCTTTCTCAGGCCCATATCGATTCTATACCCAGAACAACCAACCTGAGTATCTACTGTAAAGCCGTTTTCTCTTAAGAAATCGCATACCTCTACTTCAAAATCAGAATCGAATTGATCTTTGCTCGATACAGTCAGTGAACGATCTAGTGCCATTTCACCATGCTCCGCATAATCCAGATATGCTCTTAACAGATTAACACCTGTCGATTGAGTCGAGGCAACATTAATATCGGTGGCATGGATTGAGGATACAATCTGAACATTGTCTTTTGCTCGCGTAAAGGCAACATTTAGTCTTCTCTCTCCGCCTTCTCGATTAACAGGTCCAAAGTTTTGGATAAAGCGGCCTTCCACATCCTTAGCATAAGCAATACTGAAAATAATTGTATCTCTCTCATCGCCCTGTACAGTTTCTAGATTCTTTATAAAGAATGGTTCACGGCTATCTGAATTGAAAAACCACTCCTTAGAAGGATCTGTTTCCCTCTTCTTTGAAAGCAGTCGATCTATTAGATTTTGTTGCGCTACGCTGAAAGCAACCACGCCAAGGCTTCTATTCGGGTATTTTTCAATGTTTTTATAAATCAAATCAACAATATACTGTGCTTCTTTAAGATTCGTTTTACTCTTTCGATCAAAAATCCCTTCTGTAAAATAATAGTCCACGCCAATTCCTTCATGATCCTGACAGGAGGAAGGAAATGTTACAAGCGTATTATTATAAAAATGAAGGTTTGAAAAGGCTATCAACTGTTCATAATGGCTTCTATAATGCCAAGCAAGCCTTTTTGTCGTAAATACAGAACTACAAATGTCAAGGATCGATTCAAAATCACCAATGTCTCCTACATCTTCATCCTCAACGTCTATAGAGGCATTGAAAAAGTTACTCGGTGGCATCTGTTTTGAGTCGCCAACAACAATCAGTTGTTTACCACGATAAATAGCGCCAATAGCATCTTCTGGGAAGATCTGTGATGCCTCATCGAAAATAATCGTATCAAATTCGACTATATTCGGATCAAGAAAAGTGCTCACACTAAGAGGAGACATTAAAAAGCACGGCTTAACTGTCTTTACAAGATCCCATGTCTGTGAAATAAGAGTACGAATAGGCATAATCTTTCTCTTTTTCACTGCTTCTCTACGAAGAATGGCAACCGGACTTCCTCCTGCTACTAGACTTAAATTTGGTCTCTTCTGCGACAATTCCGATTTTATCTGTATTTTGCTGATTTCAAACTGAGCAATATCTTTCTTAGAAAATATATCTACAGCCTGATCCTGCGAGATTCTTGAAAAATGAGAAAGCGCAGGATCGGAAAATATTATGTTTTTAATCCACTGATCATAAAAAGACCGTGTAAATGTTTTTACTATCTGATCTGATTCTATTTTCTTCTTGACTATTTCATCAACAAATTCGTTCACACCTGCTTTTTTGAGTGAATTCAATAGCTTCTTAAATTGAATCCAATTCTCCAGCTCATCAAAATGATCTATGCAGCCCTTTGTTTTAGCAATAGCTTTCTTCGTACCTACGATATCAGCGTTTATTTCATCAACTTCAAACTGCCCAAGTAATTTCTGATATAGAACAAATAGAGGCTTGAAAGCATTTTCAATATTCTCAGAATCCTTGCTAAACGCCTCTTGCTTTTCTTGCAGCTGAATTAAAGATAATTCAGGCAAAAGACCTAAATTATCTGTATTTTTTAAGAGCTCCATGCACCTGTTCATTTCCGTCAGCACATGATTCCAATCAGTTCGATAACCCTGGTAACTCTTGCCGATACTGCCTTTTACAACATTTTCTTCCTCTTGAAATTGCTTCAAAAAGTCCTGTAGATTCATGATATCAGTGGACAGCGAAACAGCCTTTTGATAATTAATTTTTTCTGCAGATTTCTGGTGAAGTTTCAAATCTGTGATAATTTTTTTGTATTCACTGTTAAAAATCCGTGAGAAAAAGGAGCCATATTTCGATATCAAATCATCATGTATAGCCTGGCCATCAATATCTGTAAGAAGCTCTTCGTTATAATTAGCTGATAAACCATCAACAAGCGGAATGATTCCATTACTTAGCTCCTGCATCAGAGAGACATGCGGAAGTATATTTGCAACTGCATCCTTTTGAATGTCCAAAGGTGTAATAACTGATGATTTTCCAAGAAGCTGCAGCAGAGCGTGCCACTTAGGAAGGTCATGATACTCTAATTTGCCAAGCTGATATTTTTTTTGTAATTCATCAGAAAGAGCATATATTCTATTTAAGCCTTCTAATAAATCACTTAAATCTTCTCTTAATTGGTTTCTCTCATCGAAAGATAGTGTTACGTTAGCATATCCATACCAGGCATTTTTATGATAATCTTGACCAATAGTTGATACAAATCCAGAGTACTGCGAAAGTAGTTTTTCAGAAGAAAGAAGATATTCTTCACCCTTAGACGCTATATCCTTTATCTTTGTCTTAACTTCAGTATACTCTCTTACTGCTGCGAACTTTTCATACAATTCATAAAGAGAGTGTTCAATAACATTTCTTTTTTTATGTAACGCTTCAGCATAATGATCTAGTTGCTTTTGAGATTCAATCTTTTCTCTGATTTCAGAGTTAACTTTGGATGAAACCTGCGTTGCAGGCGTTTCTATTGTCCGCATCAATTCAGCTATGACTGCTTTTTTGTTAGCTTTATAGCTATGAAGTTCAAGGCAGAAATCCTGCAAATCAACCTTTTTAAGATTATTATATACAACATTAAGAGCAGCTTGCTTCTCTGAAACAAATAATATCTTTTTACCGTCATGAAGGCATTCCGCTATAATATTTGTAATGGTCTGGCTTTTTCCTGTTCCAGGAGGACCTTGAAGAACAAAGCTCTTCCCTGTTTTAGCCATTTCAATCGCTTCAATCTGACTTGAGTCTGCATCGACTACGGTATGTAAATCTACCAGATCATTGTTAATTTTCAGTTGTTCTTCAGAGATGTCTACGTTGTCTGCTTCAGGCTCTGCATCTCCTAACAGGGCTTTTACATTAGCATTTTCTAGAATCTTATCCATATTACTGGTAAGATCCTCATACATATTAATTTTCAAAAATGAAAATGTATCAAGACGACACTCTTCATCAATGGTCCATCCAAGTTTTTTAATAAGATCGGAAATACTAGAAATATAATCTTCTAGAGACTCATCCTGATCATAATCGGGGATATCAATATTTCGATCTCCTTTTACCAGGAACTTAAATGTAGGATTAACAAATATATCATCATCTTCAATTGAAATCTTCACAGGATCGGTTATTGAACCTATGCTGATCGTAACATGCACCAAAAGTAAGGGTGCCTTATAAAACACCTTTGAATCTATATTTTCATTCCACCGGACAAATCCGAAAGCCAAGTAGGCTACATTAATACCTGTTTCATCCAGTATGCTTTGTGCCTTCTTTTGTATTGTGGATACAGCCCGAACAGGACTCAGAGAAGGTGTATAAACGAGTATTTGTTTATCCCGGTTTATTCTTCTAGAGTACCTTTCGATATACTCCGCTTTAGAGAGTTTATGCTCTTTATCAGCTTCGTTATTTTCTTCTTCCAAATTATCGATGTCATCGTCATCATCAATAAAATGAGGATCAAACACATCAAAAACATGGCTGGATTGACATTTCGAAAAGAAATCATGAATATTAGGTGAAACTATCTCTGCCGATGATCCTTTTCTTTCTTTATAGCTTACCAGATTATTTCTCTTGCCAGTATCTAGCAATTTCTTCGCCCAACTATCAAGCTTCAGCTTATCTTTCTCTAAATCCATAATATTGAAGTATACCTGCCTTTTCTTCGTATCGAACGTGAAATTCTTGCATCCAACAACAAGACTAATGCGAAAAATATTTCCTACTTGCTCTTTCCATTTACCAGATTTTCAATCACATCTGACGTAGAACAATGCCATTCTTTTGCAAGCTTTTCTATTTGATTTATAGTATTCTCATGAAGAGAATATTTAACAACATCTCTCGCAATCCTCTCGGCAGGTTCATAATTATTCTTATAATCTTCTGGACTAAGATTGCCTTGTGCCCATTCTCTTGCTTCTTTAATGCTCAATGAAGTAAAACGGTTATAATCGCTAATCTTGCCGTTTGAATAATGATCCCTTCTAAAAAATTCTCCTGTACTTTTTTGATATAAGCTGATACTTATATAACCGATTCCATCCGCTTCGCGCATTTGCTCTTCATAAATGCCTACAAGTTTTGATTTTTCAATATCAAACTTTTTTTCACTCATTCCATATCCTTTCTCGCATTTAGCTTAGCTGTGGATATTTAATTCTAACAGAATCATAAAGTTCTTTTGAATGGTACCTATATGATGCGCATCCAGATAAAACTCCGGTTGCAATTCGCTGTAGCTTAAGATTTTTTGATTTTAATATAAATTCATACATCATATTTCCAAAGTGATCGTAGTTTTCAAAATGTCCATATCCTGTTGCTTCTGCATAATTATTGCGAATATTATTAAGTGCACTTTCTTGATTAATTTCATCCATTTGGAGAAGTATATTAGACATCTGATAGTCTTTATGCTCAATCAACGCAAATGCCAATTGATTATCTTTAATTAATGTCAAAATATATTTTTCGACATCTGGATTGCACTCACCCTTTACCATTTTGACTTGAATTTGCTTAATACGCTCCTCTTCATCCACATCTGAAATTGCAGCATTAAAATCAATTTTCAATTCTTCAAGTGATTTATATCTCTTCTTTTTATCCCGATTTGTTGCTTTATCGATAACCAGATTTAGCTGAGAGCACAAATCAGGTGCCGTATTTCGTAATATATATTCAATTATTTTTCCTAACGAATAAATATCGCTTTGTTTATCTAAAAGTCTGAAATCCGTCAGCCCCACTGGATCTACAAAGATATTTGAATTTTTAGGTGTAGCAGAAGACTGAAATGAATGTACATTCATCATGTCTTTACTCAAACCAAAATCAGAAATAATAACTTCTTCTCCTTTAAACAGAATATTTCCCAAATGAAGATCCCTATGTATTATTCCTTTTGCATGAACACCTATAAGCCCTTCAGTGATAGAATTAATAATGCTGATAACCTTGTCTTCATCAATAAATAGGCTGTTTTTCTTTATATATTCATAGAGATCACAATCACATCTCTCCATTAAATATGAATTCTCCTCTTCCGAGTAATTAAAAACCTTCAGTACATAAGGCGATGATGCTAGCTCAACCATATTTTCATATTCTGTCTTAAACCTTCTTCTCCATTTTTCTTCAACAGCATAACTAGCTTTAAGCCTCTTTTTCAATATATTTTCGTCATAATAAAGAACATCACAATATGACCCTTCAAAGAGCTTTCTTTCCGAAGAAATCTTATACATCTCGTTGGTATATTCTATAATTAACCCATATCTCTCAAGATATTTGATTGATTTATTAATTAGTTCGTTACTACGCTCCGTATCATAAGATGATATTTTTATCAACGACAAAATTGCTGCTATAACTTTGATTTTGTTTTTCTCGTTTAATTTTGAATATTGCTCGAACAGACACTCATTATCCTGAAAACTAACACTTGCTATTGTTTTAAAATAATCTTCTATATCCAAATAGTCATACTTAAATAACGAATTTTCAAAATATTCATCTAGAATGAGACCATCATAATGTGCACCCATCATTCCATTATTATCAATCTCGACCTTTTCACGAATTAGTTCTTTATCAAAATAGCTTAATAACTTATCCAGCTCTGACATCAATACTCACTCCACTCCCAGTGTCTTGAACACTGCATCCTCCGCGCTGCTGTAGAAAATAAGGTTGAAGGATCCCACCAGCTCAGCCGGCACGGTCCCGAGATCCGCCGCAGACGTAATCGGAAGCAGCACCTTCTTGGCTCCGGAATCCAGGCAGACCTGCAGGCTGTTCGCCAGTTCATTCACCTTGATCATCGTGCCGCTGATGCTGATCTCTCCCAGTACAGCCAGCGAGCTGACCGTTGGCTTATTGAGAGCAATCGAGCATAGCGCGATCAGTGTCGGCAGCGCCAGTTTCCCGGTGATCCCGATGCCCTGCAGATCTTGGTAGTTAATGATGTAGTCTTTCGACGTCGTGCTGATAGCGCCGCTGATTCTGCTTCCGTTTGCCTTCAGGAAGTTGAAGGCTGTATTCGTAGCTTCCTTCGCATCCCTGTCGGATCCGATTCCAGTCCGCTCAAACTTGCCGCTACCTGGCAGCATCTGGCTCTCCAAACGAAACACACCAATCATGCCAGATTTACCCTGCGACACGGTATAGACCTGTCCAGGATTGCTGATGCCCTCCGGAATCAGCTTTCCGCCGCCCTGTTCCGGAACAGAGACATACTTTTCCTCAAATGTGTCATTATCGATGTAGGAGAAATTGACGTCATAAAACTCCATGCCGCCCAGCTTCTTCAGCTGTTCCTTCACCCGGCGCCGCATCTCCAGCGCCAGGACCAGGACTTCTTCCACATCCTCTTTCTCAAATACGCCGTCCGGATACATGAGCTTCAGGTATCCGTCCACCATCCGGCGGACCGCGATCACATCACGCTGATTCAAGTTCTTCCCCAGTCGGAAATAATGATCCAGGGCATCACCATACTGCTCCTTCCGGAGCTCCCGGATAAACCCGGCAAGGTAGTCTGTGATAAATCCATAATCATTCGTGAAATGCTCCGGTCGGAACTTCGGCACTTCCCAGCCCGGCAGGTAGCAATGCATTCTGTCCAGGAAAGCTGTGTCGGTTCCCATCTCCGGAGGAAACGGATCAAACAGGCTGGACGTCTTCAGAAGTACATCCACACTCTGATTGATATTGCCGACAAAGACCATTGAGGCAGATGCAGCCTTCTCCTCTTTGCCACGGGCAAAGGATCCGGATGCCATGTAGTCCTTCATGATCTGGATGCCGTCCTGATCCTTGAACTTGATCCCGGCGACCTCATCAAATGCCACACAGTCCCAGAGGCTGACCAGACCAATCGTCTTTCTGCCCATGTTATAGAACAGGTTCGCGACCGTTGTCTGCCCGCCGGACACCAGGATACTGTTCGGTGACACCTCTTTGTACAGATAAGACTTACCGGTGGATCTGGGTCCCAGCTCGCAAAGATTGAAGTTATTCTCCACCAGCGGAATCATTCTGGTGAGGAGCAGCCACTTTTCCCGCTCCGTTAGTTCATCCGGTTCCATGCCGATGGACCGCATGAGAATATCCATCCACTCCTGCTTCGTGAATGCTTTCCGGCCTTCCTTCAGTCCATCCATATCCACATTCGGTAACTGAATCGGTGTCAGCTTCCGGATGCTGACCGGCGTCATATCCTTCTGTTTCTTTCTCTTCGACTGGATCCGGCTGCCATCCATCGATACAATATCCGGCACAGCCTCTTCTCCGGAATCGTATTCCAGCTGGACAATGCACCAGATGCCGCCGCAGAGCAGGCGGTCATATTTCTCCGGATACTCCTCACTGATCGGTATGCCAGCAAGCCCCAGGTTTGAGAAGGATGCTTCGTATTCATCGTACCGAAGGTTCAGATTGACCGTCACCATATCAATGATGGTATGGCTTCCACGCTGCCGCAGCTTGCTGAGAACCTTCTGCGCTTCATCCGGACGGACAAAGTTGTCCGCCAGGATCCGCTTTACATTCTCAATACCCTTCTCTATAACCTCTTCATCATCGGAGCTGCAGTACTGTCCCAGAAGGAACTCCAGGACATAGACCGGCACATTGGCGCCTTCCTTGATCTTCTTCGTGAGATCCTTCCTGACGATCTTGCCGTCGAAATTCTCCCGAAGCTTCAGCTTTATCTTCTCACGAGTGCTCAGTTCTTCCCCGCTCTCTTCCATCTATACGTCCTCCTCAGTTTCAGCTGAAGAAATTGAAATCGTCCGTCGCAAAGGCGATATCAATCGTAAACTCGATCTTAGACGGCTCTTGCAGTCCGGATTCATCAGCTATCACAAGGTAATAATTCTCCGTGTTCTTATACTGCTGCGACTTCAGACTGAAGCTGCACCGGAAGGTCCGCTCCTGCCTGTTCTCATTGGTCTTATCTGCAATAATCTTCTGCACGTCGCTGATCTTCTGACCATTCTTGTCAACGAAATACAGATCATACGTCGCCGCTTCCCGATTGGCTCCGACAGCCTCCTCCTGATAGAAATTCAGAGAAAAGATCATGTTGCTGATCTTCCGGCTTGCGGATAGGAGTGCTACCGTCACCGGCTTCGTATCGTACTTTCCGCGGTTATGCTGATACTCAGCATAGTCGCTCCTCAGATGATGATATTCAATGAGTGGAACGACCATCTCCTGCAGGCTGGTCCCTCCGTGAACGAACTGCATTCCAGCGCCACTCATCTTGATCCGGACATTCTCCCGCGGAGCATAGCCTTCATATTGGCTTGTCTCCCGGACCATAGAGATCTTCATCAGATAATCCGAATCAAATCCCTTCTGGCTCAGGGCAAATCTCCTGCCATATTCGATGACTCTGTCCGAGAACCCGGTACCGACCTTGTCTACTTCTTTCAGCGGACTTGCGGTATACAGGAAGCCATGATCTGACGTGATATAGAAATTGCCATTTCCATAGTCGCCGATGATGATCCGGATCAGGTTCTTGATCTCCGCAATGGCCTTCTCGCAGGCCGTGAATACCTCCGTATCGGAAGTATGGCTGGCTTCATCGATTGTGTCGTGATAGATGTAGACGACCTCCATGCCCTTCATGGCAGCATTCCGGTCAGGCCGCTTCATGGTTATCAGGTCGCTGTATTTCAGTGCAACACTCTTCGGATTCGCTGCCTTAAGTACCGCATCGCGATTCCCCATATCAGTAGACATACCGTCAGCCAGGACATTGACATGGTCGCCTTTGCCCTCCACGGTCAGCTTGTCATGCGGCAGTAATGCTGCCATTCCAAACTTCGTGATCGTCGGAAAGATCCCCTGCATGGAGCTCAGCTTAACCTTGCTCTGCATCTCTGTCTGCAGCTGCTGAGAAAGCTCCACCGCCACCTCATAGCGCATCGCATCTGAGATGATGACAAAGATCCTGCTATCGCAGGGCTTCACCTTATCCCTGTAGAAGCTCTCCTGCTGCGGAATGCCGGCGATCGTCCCGTTCTTCTCCAGGTCATCTGCGCACATGTTGGTCCAGTTCTGCATGAGCTGCCCCAGGAACCAGTTGGAATAGAGTCCCTCGACCTTTGTCACCACACCCTTGAACAGATCATCCAGTAGCGGATTAGAGGTCATCAGGCTCTTTTGGAAGCTCAGATGGAACCGTCTGTAATAGGTATCCATCAGGTAATATTCGTCGGTATATTCCTTCCAGATCTTCTTCGCTTCGACCGTATGGAAGGATGAAGCGTGCGTCTTATAGAATGCGTGCATGTTGGCAACCTGCACGATTCCATTAAAGAAGTTCTCAAAATTATCAAACCAGGCGCTGGTCCTTCTCTTGTCCGCAATCTTCCGGATCTGATCCGGATCAATGATGTCATTCCCGATATCAGCCATGATCCTGGACAGGAGCACTTCATTGATACACGGGAAACACTCTGTATCTGCTAGAATTTCCAGCGGAACCTTCGCAAAACGTCCGGGCAGTTTCAGCTCTGCCTCAACCCGGCGTGCTCTACGGCGCAAGGATCCATCCGCATCGTCATGAAGCCACTCGTAGATAAAGTCATAGCACCACGCCTGATGGGAACCTGAGATGAAACTTTCCAGTCCTCCAAGATAATCCTCCGGCATGGTTCTGGAAGTCGCTGTCAAAAGCAAATGAGACATCAGTCTTCCAAGATCCGGTTCATCTTCACTATAGCCTGTTCCCTGCGCAACCATTCCCCAGAATGCCTGATCCGCGCCAAAGTCGACCAGCTTCTGATAGGCTTCATTCTTCTTAAGATCAGGATCTCCCTGCAGAACGGTCCGAATGATATCGTCTGCTGCTGCATCCTTTGCTCCGGTCAGCACCGCCATCACGATCAGGTGAAGCTGTGCCGGCGTCGTCGGTGCCTTGAACTTGACAAACTTCGTCCTACGATCCTTTGCATTGAAGAATTTCCGGTAAGCTTTCATCTGCTTTCTCATGGTCGCAGATGCGGGGACGTTCAGCTCATCCATCCATATGGAGATCAGATCCGCCCGGAACTCTTCGCTGTAAAGCTCCATGTCCAGGAGCCAGTTATCTTCCAATTTCTCATACAATACCGGGCAATGAACCAGGTAATTGCTTTTCTTATCAACTTTGGTGATCTGCCTCTTGGCATCAAAAAGATTGCTGCCGGTGAGAGCATATACCCTCACGTCAGGAATCGAAACATCACCCAGCTTGTCTCCGAATTCATTGTCTTCGTCATACCAGAATATGATCCGACGGTCATAGAACTCCGGAAGAGGCGCTGCAAAGCGCCGGCTCAGATCCTGTATGATCTTGTCTATATCCATACCAGGCACTATTCAACACCTCCCTTACTTAATCTTCGCCAGAATATCCTGGAATTTGGCATAGTTCGCCTTAACTCCGTCATCCAGATCTATGGAAATATACTGATCCGCAAGATGGTGGATCTTCTCCTCGTAGTCATGGATCTCTGCACTCTGTTCCTGCAGATGCTTCAATTTCTTACTCAGTTTAACGCGATCGCTTGTAGATGCACTTTCAATGCGCTGCTCGAGATCCGCAATTGCTGTCCTGTAACGACTCTGCTGCTCATGAACATAATCCGTACGGATGCGAGCAATGGTATCCGGCTGATACCGATGCATGTAGATCAGGCACTTGAAGCCATTCTTCTTGCCGGAATCGAACAACCAATAGATTGGATGCTTTTGATAAATCTTCAGATGATCCGAATAAAAGTCATTCAAAAAATAGTTTCGTATAATTTCTCTTGGAGATCCATTTCTGCCTAGTGCATCGGCGATGAACTTTAAATTTTCCTCAAGAGTGTCTTTTCCAAATACAGTCTCTACGAACTTTACAAATAATCCAGTGATATCATCATCAAAGTATTCATCGTCGCAAATAGGAAGAATGCCATCTTTATCCGCAAGGAATGTCTGATGGGTGGGCATGTCCCATTTCCCGCCGGCAAATGCAAGGCCATCCTGGTCAAGAGAATATCGACCTAGCATGCAACCTACCGCATAGGAAATAAAAAATCGAATATCACGACGAAGGTCATCCTTGTTTACTGTAACGTCTTTGTCCTCGACATCAGGAGTCAATTCATTTTGCAAACCATATATTTCAATAAAAATACGATTTAATTCTTCCTCATCAGCTTTTAATTGATTGAAGTGATTAGTACACTCCTGCTTCCAATCAGCGTAAGCACTCGAAATAGTAGAAAATGACCGAATCAATGGATTATGATCAAAATCCCAAGAGGTTTCCTCAGAATCATAAAAAGCCTTTGTTATTTTGACGCATTCTTTAGCTAATTCATCTATTTTCTTATGTGCATCATCACTTGGGGCAACAACAGGAATTCGCTTTAAATCACCCACTTGAGTTGTTGTCGTAGGATTCAATGAATCAATATATTTTGGAGTTAATTTACTATTAAGCAACGCTAGTGAAAGCCAAAATCTATTTTTTTCCGGGAATCCACAAGATCCTTTTACATCAAAAACAGAGCCTTGCATACAGTATCTAGCAGCAAAAGATCTCCCTGAAATATCAGACCATGTTATACATTCTCGACAGTAGTATTGTCTTGAAGGAAGATGATTTCCTTGATTGCTTAATATCTCATAATTCTTTTTATCGAACATTAAGACATAATCATTATTTCCATACCAACGAATTTGCTTCCCTCCCTTGTTATATGGTATGTATAACTTTTTTGATTCGTGGAATGCTTCAACGCTAGGGTATCCAATACCAATTTTGTTCCGCTCAACCTCAAACCAATATCTCATAAACCTATCGTTTTCACCAGTTGTGATTCCTGCTCGCGGATTTCCATACTCTTCAAAAGGCACCCCATTATCAAAAGACTGTCTCATTTTTTCACTTATCCAATATGAAAATGGCATAGCCTTAACATTTTCAAATTTATTACTACTACAGTAATACTTGTTTTTATTTATATTAATTGCGTTCGGTTTTTCATTACACGGATAATCAACCGCTCGTACAAAGCAAGCATTATAATCACTTATAGTATTTTTTGCAGAGAGCACAAACGCTGTTGTTTGCACCACTTCACCATTTATCTCGGGAAAGGCGTCCGCCCCTAGATGAATCATTGAAATAAAGTGGTTCTCATGTATAAGTTTTACACGCAATTCCTTATAATCGTCAGTAAACATAAATGATTGTTGCGTTACTAAAGCAGCTAGCCCCCTCCTAATTGTCAAGTTCAAGCAACGCTCAATAAAAACCGTATACAAATCAGATTTTGAATCAGGATAGTTTTTTTCTACGAATCTTTTTATTGTAGGATTCATGCTTTTTCGGCTACCCATATAAGGCGGATTTGTAACCACCACGTGATATTTTTGTGAAAGAGACTGGCCTATACTTATTAAGTGCTGCAGACGTGGTGCCGCATCAATTTCTCCGTGAATTTCAAAAGAAATCTGGCCTCCTTCTGACATCCAGCGTGGTACTGCAAATCGTCGGAGCAAGTCCCAGTCTGCTTCACTTACGTTGATGATACTTCCATATTCCTTAGCGTCATGGAATTCATCGATCAGCTGCATGATCTGTTTCACCGCTTTGCTATAATCATCTGAAGACAGACCGATGCCCATATCATGAAGCGGCGCCGATGTAATGCCATTACTATCTTCAATGGCATATACGTTAGGCTGTACATCACGGCTAAAGAATCTACGATCATATTGACGAGCTTTCATCATGACTGAAAACTGTGCCAACTGGGCAGCGCGCTCATCAATATCAAGTCCATAAATATTGTTTTTTACGATGCTTGCTGCAGCATCACGAGATGAGATTCCATAAGCTCCATAGATCTGAACCAGTACATCAAACATATAGGCAAGGATGTGCCCACTTCCGCAACAGGGATCTAACAAGACTTTATCTTTGATACAATGTGCTTTTCCCGAATATGTGTCCCGATGCCCGTAGAAAGCCTTATTCTGCGGGCTTTTTGGCATTTCAAAAGGCACAACCCGGCCTATGAAATACGGCTTATATGCCCTTGTTGTCGCTGTACTCATTCCGACTGTGCCTCCTTTCCGAAACCCTTAACAGGCAATCCTTAAAAAGTGTGCAAACCTTAAATTGTGTGGGAAACCTTAAAAGGTTTCCTGCGATTGCTTATTCGCGTCGATCAACTCTTTCACCTTCACATCGGGATTTCTCCAACGCTTGTCGCTCTTCTCGCCCTTGATGTGAATAGCGGTCTTCGGGCAGGCGTGGATACAGGCGAAGCAGCTGTAACACTGATCGCCGAAAGCAACGCATTCATTCACGTTGATATTCCCGGCAGGACATACCTTAGCGCAGGTGCCGCACTTGATGCAGCCATCATTCACAGTGAAATCGCGGGCAGCCAATCCGCTGTTGGTCTTCTTCAGCATTGGCTTCTCAAAGAACGCGCCGATGCTCTTAATCACAGTGTTTTTCGTCAGCTTCCGCTTACGGGCAGCAACGTCTGAAGCGATTCGGAGCAGGTTCTCCTCCACTTTTTTTGATGGGAGTTTTGCAATCTCTTTCTCCACATCAAAGAGCGGAAGATAGTTGTCCACCATCAGCAGTTCTGCGGAATAATTCAGCTTGATTCCGTGCTCTGCGGCAAGTTTTTGGAATGCGTACAAACTGTTTCCGGGGAAGAAGCCGTAAGTCGCCACTGCAAAAAAATAATCAGCTTCAAATTTCTTTTTGCTCAAAAGCTCCTTCATAATACGCGGGTAGGTGCCGTCGAACACAGGGAAAACAAATCCTATCGCATCATCCTTATAATTGGATTTATCCCCATGAATTGCCTGCGGAATGGAAATCACCTCACCGCCGATTATCTTTGCGGCAGCAAGACAGTTTCCTGTTGCAGAAAAATAAAACACTTTCATAATCTGATCTCCTTCCTAATCAAATGTTGATTCATCCCGTGTAGGCGTCATCCTTAGAATTGCTGAAGTTCTGCTTCTCCAGCCATTCCCGTTCTTCGTTTGTCTCCGGAATATCAATCCGCTCGATCTTGAAGATTACAGGTCGGGTACCATCGTTGCAGCAGGTAATCATCATGCGCTCGTCATTCGTCCACCTGTGCATAATGGAACCGCCCTGAAGAGCTGTGTAAACATACCGGCTGATGGCGTCCCACGCCTCACCGCAGAATCTGCCATTCATCAGATGATAGAAATCGTCCTGTTCGGCTGTTCTTTTCAAGAGGAATGTATCTCCGGTCTTGAAGCATGGACATGCACCGGATTGCGGATCAGCCAAATACTTCTCTTGTAGTTCCGGAAAGACCTTCGTTTCCAAAACGGTTATTTTACATTCGTGCTGCATAATGTCTCCTTCCCGTGTACCTTCGACCTTAATTTGCCTGCGTGATGTAAGGCACGATCACGTCGTAGAACTTCTTCGTCCACTCGGCATGGAAGTTAGCCATCTGGAGCCAATCAGTCTCGTTCTCAATACTGACGTTACTCAGCTGAATAAAGACCTTCGACGACTTGATGTCATCACCACGGTTCCATTGCAGGCTGGTGCCGAGCGCCGATTCGATCTCGGTCTTATGCGTATAGAGGCTGTCAAAGGCATCCTTGTTTTCCTGCTTGTTTCCTCTACCGAATACGACCTCTGCCCGCGCTGCATCATAATTTGCTACGCAGCACAGATAGAATCCGCCGACACCAAAGAAACCGTTGATCCAGTTATCCCTCGAAGGATTAACATTGGAGAAAGAGCCGTTTTCTCCGTGCGCCTTCTGGATAATCGGAAGTGCATACGTCCAGTATTTTCTCCGGAGCTCATGACGGCTGCCCGGCTCATCGGCATTCGCTTCATTCTCATCGCGCAAGTAAAATACCAAGTCTGCCGGATCTTCATCATACAGCTTGAACAGACGGCTCAAGACGGACAGCTTGCTCTGGGTGCTGGTGTTTGTCCACACATAAATCCCATCGCCGATTTCCAGCGACTTCGTAAACGCATCCGCATTCGTATTGAAGTGGAGTGCAATGTTCTCCTCTTCAGACATGGCCAGCTTTGTGATAATAGCCTTGTCCTCTGCGTAGAGAATCTGGATGACCTTCTGGAACATCTCTACCCAGCTCGTCACCGGCTGTTCGGTGTTTTTAAAGGTAAACTTGGCAATGAGACGTCCGGTCAGTTCACCCTCGTCCTCAAGGGTATAGGTGTCAAGCTGCTTTTCTTCCGGCTTATATTCAGTAACCGGAGCTGCCCAGATGGTCAGAGCTCTACCCATAAGGTATTCGCTGCGCTCCTCCAACTCTGCCAGTGTCCACTTGTCCTTCTTGGCGATCCAAGTGTTCATGCGGATACCGCTGTCGTCGAAACCATTCTGCATGGTTTTCTTTTCAGTGAAAGAGCTATTACTGTATTTCGAGTTATAGGCCGTCAGCGTAAGGTTTGCCATGCGATGCAGCCACAACTCGTGAATTTGCTCATAGTCGTCGCCCAGCTCCTTCTGCCATACCGGCGTCAGATGCTGAGGCATAATGTGTTCAATCGAATAAGTGCCATCATCGCAATGACGGTATACGTCCTTATCCTCCGACGTGCCAAAGTTCTCGAAACGCTCAAGAATGTAAATCTTATTCTTGCTGTTCATCAGGTAGACAGGACGATCTTCAAATGCTGCCTTAAACTCCACATCATCCGGGAAGCGGGCACGCTCCTTCTTTGACAGAAGTGCAAATTTCAGCTTCTCGACATAGTTATCTTCGGTTCCATCGTACCGGACAATTTCACGGTGAAGCATAAGGAATATTTTATTCAGGGCATTCGTCGGCAAGTCACACATCGTCCTGCGGAACAGGTAATTCTCTGTCGTAAGGAAAATCTCTGTGACCTGTGCCAGCGTCAGTTTGTTTTCGTTATACAAACGCAGCACTTCGAGGAAGTACGGTCTTGTTACTGTTGTTTCCAGCCGGTTCAGGCGGTCAATGCACGCATCAAGGGCGGCGCTGCCAGAATTGCCATCAAGGAGAATCTGGTAGCGTTTTGCATAGGCCAGCATCTCAGCCAGCAGCGGCTCCGTCTCGATTTTTCCGAGTTCCACGAAATCCTTAAAATTGATGTAGATTTTCTTCTGTTGCGGAATGGCCTGCTGCTTCACACTCAGGTAATCCCGGATAAAGGCACTCACATCATATTTCGTGCAGACCTCAATCTTGTTCCAGTATTTCTCGTAGTAGTCTTCCTGCTCCTTGGAAGGTAAGCCCATAAGAATAAAATTCCTGATTTTATCACCTTCGCTAAGGTCAAGACCGGTCGAGTTCAGGCTCTCGAAAATCAGCTGCGGATTGTCGTCCATGTCCAGCCGGATGTTGATGATCTCCAGACAGCAGATGGCGTCATAAAGCTGGTCGATGGTGATTTCCTGCTTCTGAATCCGGTCATAGAAATAATCGTAGTTCACAGTCAGATTGGACTCGCGGATGTGCTCCGTCGGATCAGAGAACAGCTTACCGAAAGCCGTCTGGTCATTCTTAACCGGCTTCAGCTTTATCCGGGTGTCCTCCGGCTTCCACTTATCGACGAGATATTCTTCAAAAATCCGCTGCTTCAGATTTGCGGTTTCAGGAACGACCACGCCCTTATCAATCAGGTTATACATGGCAAGGAAAAGCAGAGATACTGTGGTCAAGCGCTGCTGGCCATCAATGATAAGGAACTCCTCGTTATGGCCGTCCGGATTGTACACGGAAACAAGACTACCGAAGAAGTGACTCTTCCGGTGTCCCTTGATAATTTTTACAAGGTCATCATAGAGCTGTTTACAGTTCTCGGTCTTCCAGTCATAATTACGCTGATAGACTGGGATAACAAACCGCTTGTCAGAGCCTTCCATGTATTTAACGAATTTGCATTCTGAACCTTTCATCTCGTATTACTCCTCCTCGCTAACGAATATTCCCGGAACATTCTGCCGGATGTATTCGACTTCGTTCTCTACGCTGGTTCTTCCACACTTTGATAACGAGGCCTTCAACTTCAACTTTCCGGTGCTGCCGTCTTTCACGACATACTCCGGATTTTCCTTTATGAATCGCGCCGACTCACGAGAGAAGCCATTTCTCTGCAAAAGGATCGTCAGCGGATTTGTGGTTCCGTATTCTACATATTCATACCAGTTATTCTCGTCCAGTTCATCGTCACCCTTAATGCGCCGGAACTCATTAGAGAAACGCAAGAAGTAATTCGAGATGCTGAACAGAACTATATTTTCAATAACCTCAAGGGTATCGGCAAAGACAATATTCCTGTGGATTTTGTCATTGTCGTTATAAACTCCTCGCGTGTAATTGTTTATCCAGAAATTCTCCGGCTTCTCACGATGGTGCTTTAGGGCAGCCCGCATAATATAATTAAGACCGTTTCCCTCCATCCACTCACAGAGAATAACTGCATACCAGCTCAGAAGCGTGTCCTTTCCAAGCGTGCTGGATTCGTATATCTTCCACTGGAAAACATCGCTCAGCTTCTTCAGAAAATCCAACACTACATCGTGCTGAAAATACCCGTCCTTTACTTCCGGGTAGTGAAGGTTATCTTTCTTTATGGCCATAATCAAACGCTTGGTCTGGTCAACAGATGTGTTAATATCATCATCCGGAATCGTCTCCGTATTCTTAAACCGTTCCCGGATACTATTCTCTTCTTCATCTGTCAGATATTGCTTAAACTCGCGCCTGACAAGCGTGTCCTTATCTTCAACTATATCTCGAAGAAGAATAAGGCCAAACTTACGCATCATAATATAGGATTCCTCTGATTGAAGAGGCTCTCCGTTTTTATTGACTCGCTGCGGAATTACAGTGCTGCCGCTCTTGAGGATATCGGCGACATACTTTTTCTCAACACCTTTGAGAACCTTTGGATTCGTAGCGATGGAAAGAACCTGTTCCGGGACTTTCTCTTGCAGCATCCTGACATAATCATCCGACTCTACTTTTTCCGTTTCCTCGCTGACAAAGTACACGTTTCCGAAAAGGTTAAAACTGATCCTGCCCACGCGGCCTATCAGATTTCTGAAATCGACCGGCTCCATCTCGCTACGGAATATCTTATTATCCGTAATAAAGAGATTGTCTGCAGGCAAGTTTACGCCCTCCAGCAAAGTGCTGGTGCAAAACATAATAGTGATGTGTCCCTCTTGGAACAGCGTCTCTATTCTTGCACGTATAGAGGCAGGCAGATAGCCAATGTGGTAAGCAATGCCCTTACGAATCATATCGGCAAGAAAATAGTCTCCGTGGACTTCCTGCCGGATATCCTTTGAAAGCGTCTCAAGAACAGGATCATTTTTAATGCCGCCAACACCTAACTCGTCAGAAAACTTCCGCGCAGCTTCTATTGCTTTGTTTCTGCCATTAAAGTAAACGATAGTTTGTTTTCTTTTATTCTCCGGCAAACCATCATTCATTTTTTCAAATTTCAACAGAATATCTGTAAGGGTAGCACTCCGGCCTCCACGATTACGGATATTGGCAACATGGATTCTGTTTCCATTATGCTCATTATATACCTGTATCTCTTTGTTCTTTAGATCGACAAGGAATTTCACCTGCACGACCGGCGAATATGTAATAGCGAGCTTGCTATCGTCACCAGCCTCGATATCTGTCATCATCCGGAGATAAACCTGCGGATTCGGGATATTTGGAGAGGCAAAGATGAAGTGCGGCTTATGCTCACGCTTCAGAAGCATATCCACAACCTTGTAATAAAACGGAGCGCGGCTGTTCTTCCCAGACAGCTTATGTGCCTCATCAATAAATAGGTAATCCAGCTGCACCCTCGGCACACTGATGAGGAGATAAAGCAGACGCTCAGGCGTAAGCACGAAGATAAAGTTGTGCTCCTCCTCAAGTGCAATATCACTGGCCGCTGTAACCACACGATAATTGCAGCGGTCGAGATAGTTAATCTTTTCAAGGTTTCCGTTCTCGCCAAGGTCATCAATCACCTTGCCACGAACTTCATTTATGAGTGCCTTCGTCGGCACAATAAGCGCATAGTTCTTCTGTGCGCCGTGAATGACCTCGTTCTTTATGAACATCCTCATGATGAAGGATTTTCCCATAGAGGTCGGAGCCGAATAGCTGAAGCATTCATCCGTCAGGTGGTCGTAGGCCGTTTTCTGCGCAGCAAAGAATTTCTCGTCCGGTTCTGCCGGGATGGTAAGGTAGTCATCTCTAAACTCGGAAAAGAACCTCTCCAGTGCTGTGATGTCCTGATATTCAGAATTGATGTGTTCGACACCCTTGTGGTTTCCGATACTCGAAAAGACATCTCCGGCATAGAGCTTAATCAGGGAATCCTCCGGGTAGAGTTCATTCAAGAGGATTACAATTTCCTGTGCCCAGATCTTATGTGCGTTTGCCTTTTCAGGATCATTGGATTTTGACAGCAAATCAGCAAAACGCAAAGCATCCCGCTTTTCCTTGTCATCAAAAGGCAACGGCTCCTTTTTGTTAAGCTGCAGAAGCCGGAGGGCATAGTTGTACAGCACTTTTTCATGTAGCTTATTCAGATATGCGTTATCTTCGATGTCGGCAAAGATGGCGGCACCGAGTGTTCTCTTTTCACCGCTCATAGGTCAACATCTCCATCCAACACGTGCTGCATTATCGTTTTCTTTTCATTCTCGGCATCATTCAGCGGAAGCAAGTAAAAGTAGAATGCGTGATTTTCCAGCCCACAGTCTTTGATTTTCTGCGCGATATAATCAGCATGCGCCTTGGCATCCTGCTCCATTTTCTCTTTTATGATTTCCTTAACCTCATCATCCGTATGACCAGTTGTAATGATTCCCAGATCGTAACCAAGGAACACCCCGTAGGAAGTTTCATAGCTCGCTTTCTTGCCTTCCTCCGGTACAACGAATTCTTTCAATACTGCGAGGTCATTCTCATCGTAAAAGCGGTCGAGCACAGTCTTCTCAACCATATAGATTTCACTGTCCTCGTGTGCATCTATTTTTACAATCGTTTCGAAGGCCTGATCGATAGCGTCCTTGATATCACCCACTATGTGCGATGCGCCAAAGACCATCTGGTTATAAAGCGCACTGCTGCCATCCGCACAAAGGAAATGAATGCCGTCTGCCTCGCTCATATACTGCGCGGCATCTGTACTCAATTCGATCTTGCTCAGGAGTTTGTAGGCATTAAGTTTTTCTTCAAGGAAGGCATATATCATGATCTCGCCGAGTTCATTTCCGGTGCCCTTGGCGTTTACCGCGCCTCGTTTCCGCATAATACGAAGAGCCTGTTGCATGACTGCATCAAGATTCCCTGCCTTTTCGTATTGCTCCTGCCGCGCCCTCGAAAAAACATAACGACCTATGTTCAACATCGTGAACTTTTCCAAGTCGGAGATTTTTATTTTTCCGCTTCTGACATTAAGGTAAAAAAGGCGCAAAGACCCCGGTCGCACCATGTTGATCTGCTCGTTATGGTCGACCTCTGTAAAGTAATCCTGAAATGTATCATCCTTTACAGTCTTCGATAGCTTCAAAGTCTTTACGCCTCCTATTCGTTATTCGTTCTCTTTCTTCTCTCCATACTGAACCGGTTCTTCGGCCACCATCATCAAATCCTGCTGCGGAGTAAAATCGTATTTCACGACCTTCGGTTCCGCTCCCGGCATCAGATACGGTTTGCCTTCCGGATTATATGTCAGGTTAAACACCAGATCAGAGAGCCATTTCTTGAAGGACGGATTATCCTGAAACTGCTTGAACAGCTCCATATTGTCCGCCATGATCGAGAAGATAACCTGCTGCAGGGCACGCTCGCTTTCCGTGCGGGCTTCCTGTTCATCAGAGTTCTTCATGGCATTTTGATACTTCTTATCCTTGGACACCATCTCCGGAATGGCCAGAATCTGGCGCTGCACATTGTCAGCATCATTCCAGTTGATGTTTCCAAACATATCATTAAAGTCCATAATGATCTTGGAAAGCAGATCCATTTCCGGCTCAACGATGTGACCAACCGTACCCGCAGGCACCGGAGCGATTTCCGCATCATCATCCTCCAGCTTGATCGCTATGGCCTCCTGTGCCTCGTTACGATAACTGCTCAGGTCAATCGTCTGAAGGATTCCCTCTGAAAGATCATCGTCACGTGGCGACGGAAGTTTAGGAATCAACAGATTCATGAAAATCGACAGCTTCTCCCACTCGACATTTCCGTAAGGCAGGATCGCGCCAAGGAAACCATATGTACGCACAAAAGACTTAGCTGCGCTCTTGAATTTAATCTGGTCGTCGAGCTCCAGCTGCTTATATACGGCTGTGCAGGCATCCAAAATCGGATCAAGCCTATCGCGCTCCGCACCACCAAGGAACAGATCCACCAGCTGATTGACATCGCCATCATCATAAACCTGATAGCTTTCCATCAGCGTTATAAGGTCATAGAGCTTGTTCGGATCAGTCTCGCCGGAGAGAATCGTCGTCCTGTAGAATCTCTGGAAGGCATCTTCAATCGTGGATGTTTTATTGGCAAAGTCCAGAACATAGACTTCATCCTTGCCGGGACAAGCTCTGTTCAGACGAGAAAGAGTCTGCACCGCAGCAATATCATAGAGCGGCTTGTCCACATACATCGTCTGCAGCAGCGGCTCATCAAAGCCCGTCTGAAACATATCCGCCACAATCAAAATTCTGTACGGTTCCTTCTTAAACTCCTTCGGAATTTTTGCATCCGGGAATCCGTTCATCGCAGCCGACGTAAGCGCCGGTTCCTGACCGTTATATTTATGCTCACCGGAAAAGGCCACAATGGTCTTATACGGACTATGTCTGTCTGCAAGGCACTTGTTGATCGCATAGTAATATTCGATACATCTCGGAATGCTGGCCGTAACCACCATCGCACGAGCCTTGCCGCCCAGCTTCTTCTTGGCAATAACCTGCTCGTGGAAATGCTCCACCATCATGGCAGCCTTCTTTGCAATAACGTCGGGATTACCCTCGACGAAGGCACGTAGCTTCTTCTGCGCACGCTTCTTATCAAACATCGGATCATCCTCGACCGTCTTCATGAGCTTGTACCAGCTGTCGATGGTCGTATAGTTGCGGAGCACATCCAGAATAAAGCCCTCCTGAATGGCCTGCTTCATAGTGTAGACATGGAACGGACGATGTTTGATTTCTCCGTCCTCTTCATAAGGAACTCCAAACATCTCCTCGGTCTTATTCTTCGGTGTGGCCGTGAAGGCAAAGTAGCTGGCAGAGGAGACGAGCTTACGTCCCTCCATCATGGCATTGATCTTGTCTTCATTGTCCGCCTCGTCATCCGTAGCGAGGCCGGAAAGCGCCAGATTCATATTGGCGGAGTTACGTCCGCTCTGGCCAGAATGAGCCTCGTCGATGATAATGGCAAACTTGTTATTTTTATGTTCCTGTCCAATCTCGGAGATGATGTACGGGAACTTTTCTATTGTGGATATAATGATGCGCTTGCCATCCTGTATGGCTTTACGCAGGTCGCCGGAATGCTCCGCCCAGACGACCGTATTCTTGACCTGCATGAACTGCTTTATTGTATTACGGATCTGCTTATCCAAAATACGACGGTCAGTGACTACCAGAACGGAGTCGATCATTGGATGCCCGTCTTTTTCAAGCCCAATCAGCTGATGTGCGAGCCATGCGATAGAATTGGACTTTCCACTACCTGCGCTGTGCTGGATCAGGTACCGTTTGCCTACACCGTTTTCCTTCACATCAGCCAGCAGCTTCTCCACACAGTCGAGCTGATGATAACGCGGCCAAATCTGCTTAATGGACTTTTTCTTGGTATCCTCGTCCACTTCTTCAATGACCTGCGCGTAGTTTTCAATAATGCGAGACAGTTTTCTCTTGGTAAGAATGTCCTTCCAGAGATAGTCCGTCATCAATCCGTCCGGATTCGGCGGATTTCCTGCACCATCTTTATATCCCTTGTTGAACGGCAGGAACCAGCTGTCCTTTCCGGCCAGTTTTGTGCAGAACTGGATTGTGGCATCGTCCACGGCAAAATGCACCATGCAACGTTTGAACGAGAATAGAAGATCATGGAAGTCTCTGTCTTCCTTGTACTGGCGCACGGCATTTTCTGTATTCTGCTTTGTTAGCTGGTTCTTCAGCTCCATCGTGATGACCGGAAGGCCATTGATAAACAGGCAGACATCCAGCGCCAGCTTTCCGGCATCCTGCGAATAACGCAGCTGCCTTGTTACGCTGAAGACGTTCTTCTCATACATGATTCTGGCCTGCTCGTTATTTTCGGTCGGAGTCAGGTAGAACATGATGAGGTCTGCCGGATAGACTTTCACGCCATTGCGCAACACATCTATAATGCCACGCTTGGCAATCTCTCCGGAGAGCCGATTCAGGAACTGACGTTTCTTCGTCTCTGATGTAAACACGCCCAGCTTCGCCATTTCCTTCGGCTGTGTATCCTGCAGGAAGCGGAACAGGCGAGTCTCGTCGACAGCGTATTCTTTGTTATAGTCGGCGTTTGTTCCTTCCTCGTAACCGTTCTGCTCAACCAGCCACTTCACGATTAAGGATTCAAGGCCGTTTTCCTTTGTGTTGGTAAATGGCATACTTAATCCTCCTGTTCCTCGGTCTCTTCGCCTTCAAGATCTTCGCTATCAATCTCGTCTTCATCTTCGATATATTCGTACTCAGGAATAACCACATCTCTGACATCAATTTCGCCAGTTACTGCAGCGGAAATTAGGCTTGTTCGATATTCATCAATAAGCATCATTTCCCGTGCGAGCAACGATTTACTCGAAGCAATCATGTTTCCTTTTGTGATTGCTTTTTCAGGAATTAACCCGTTAAAAACCGAAGTCTTCCAGAGCAAAAACTCATAGATATGGTTTTGTTCTTCAATCGGAGGAACCGGAACATATATGTTCTTCATCTCACTGTATCGTGTTGTCCAAAGATCTGCCACGATGCCTCTTCCGTTACGATAAAATTCCTCTATGAATTTATGGCTTCTGAGCAGATAGTGGTAATACATAGACGTGTTTTCTCTTGGACAAAGAATGATATTGATCAGCGAGACCGACCCGTCGTATTGCGAAAAGCCACTTGACCCACGTCTGTCAGAGCGGCTATTTATGACAAAATCGCCCTTGAGCACTTTCTTTCGATTGTCACTATCCTTCGACTTTACTGCTGTATCCAGCTGCTTTGTTACGCCAAACTTTGTCACAGATAATGGCATGAAATCCTTATCCGAACACTTCTCTGATCTTTCAGAAAATAGATCATTGATTTTTTTCATTTCCCAGTGAGATGGAATTCTCTCAATCCAGCTCACGCCTGTCGGCTTGTATTCTGTATAACTATGAAATGTACTCATGACAACACCTCGCTTAAAACACCTGACATTTGACTTATCACATCTTTGATATCTGCCGCAATCGAATCAATATCTCTTATTGGACGAGGTTCAAAGAAGTACTTCGTGAAAGTAAGCTCATAGCCTATTTGTGTCTTCTTATCGTCAATTCTTGCGTCTGGAGTATACGGAAGTACTTCCGTAGCCATATACGCATCTATTCCACCGGGATATGTAAAAGGAACGATTTCTGTCTCTGTCTTAGACTTGTCTATCTGAACCCTTCCTTTTTTGTCTTTCACAATCTCGCCATGCTCATCTCGTAAAGGATGGACAACCGTTATTCTCCAATGGCCGAACTCTCTGTTTTCATACACGCGGCTTATATCACTCTCATCCATGTCCATGAAAATACGAACGATTTCTTTTCTTATTTCTGGACTCAATTCAGCATTTTTCTTTCCCATGTTCTTCCACATTGATGCCTTCATTTCCGTCGCATTTATAAGCTGAACTTTTCCTTTCCTCTCATCGCTTTTCTTGTTGCTCAACACCCAGATAAAGGTTCCAAGAGGCGTGTTGTAAAACATGCCATCAGGCAATGCAATAATTGCTTCAACGAGGTCATTCTCAAAAAGATATCTTCTCGCGTTACTCTCGCCACTTCCCGCGTCACCTGTAAATAAAGAAGACCCATTATGAACCTCAGCGATCCTACTCCCAATTGGCGTATCTTTTTTCATCTTAGCCACATTATTCAAAAGAAAAAGCAGCTGGCCATCCCTGACGCTTGGAAGCATTTGCAGACTTTCTCCACCCTCAAGATACGTATTAAAGCGAGTGTCAAGGATATCCTTTTTGCCACCCATCTTCTCAGCATCAGTTTTCCAACTCTTTCCGTAAGGAGGATTCGAGAGCATGAAGTCAAACTGGCGAGAAGCGTGCTGATCATCGGAAAGCGTAGAACCGTACATGATGTGCTGTGCCTCTTCACCGTCACCCTTCAGCAGCATATCTGCCGTACAGATAGCATAGGTTTCCGGCTGAATTTCCTGACCGAACAGATGGATGGCGACTTCCTTGCCGCGCCTCTTGGCCAGTGTCAAAAGTCTGTCCTGAGCGACGGTGAGCATTCCTCCCGTACCGCAGGCTCCGTCATAGCAGGAGTAGGAAGCGTCCTTGATCTTGTCTGCAATCGGCATGAATACAAGGTCGGCCATAAGCTCGACAACGTCACGAGGCGTCCAGTGTTCTCCGGCTTCCTCATTGTTTTCTTCATTAAACTTTCGGATGAGTTCCTCAAAAATCGTACCCATACCGTGGTTATCAAGGCCGGGATGCTTGAGGATGGTCTTTGCCTCGTCCTTATAAATCGGATTCGGGCTCAGGTTGATATCGGAAGACGTAAACTTCTCAATAACCGCGCCGAGGATATCCGCATCTACCATCGTATCGATCTGGTTACGGAATTTGAACTTATCCAAAATCACCTGCACGTTCGGAGAGAAGCCATCAAGGTATGCTTCAAAATCCTTCTTTAGAGTCTGGGCTTTACCACGGCTGGTCAGATCCTTCAGAAGGAAGGGAGACGCATTACAGAAAGCCTGTCCCGCTGCATTGCACAGCGCAGGCCACTGGTTATCGATCTTCGCAGAATCAAGCTGCTTCTTCATTGCCAGCACAGCCGGTTTCGTTTCTTCCAGCATGGCATCCAGACGGCGGATAACCGTCATCGGGAGAATTACGTCACGATACTTACCGCGCACATAAACGTCACGCAGGCAGTCGTCCGCAATTCCCCATATAAAACTTACTATCTGATTGTGAACTTGATTGTCCATGAATTTTTCCTCCGTTTGTCCGTGGCATAGTTTGCCACTCTATATTTTCATTCTATAAAATCAACTGTCCTAAAAAACGGACTCAGTCATTATTCTGTTCATCTTTTTCCGGCACATTATCGTCAGACGCACCGCCGGAACGAATCCAGTCGTCAACCTCGGATAATTTGAATTTCCAGAGCCTGCCAACTTTATACGCTGGCATATTCCGTTTTGAAATCCACTGCAAAATAGTCTCTCTGCCTACACCGAGATATGCCTGAACATCTTTCAATGTTACCCATTTTTCAACCTGCAGTTGTTCGCCCACTTTATTACCTCCGTCCTTAAGAGTTCTTCCTTTTGAATTTCACATCTATTTCTATATCGAACATTCGACTACCCTGATAGCAGTCATTATTATTGCTGTCGACCATGATCCAATGGCAAGTCGTGTGCCCTTCAAACGGCCTAAGCTCAATAACTGTAGAAATTTCCACGCCCTTGTTTGGCGGCGTCTCCGGTATGTCAATGTAATTGCTTTCTGCCCGTGGCCGTATCTCGTCGTGGTTTGAAAGATACAGTTTTCGACCTCGCCACGTCTGCTTACCCAAATTAGAGAACTTCCAAGTCACTGTCAGCTTCTCATACATGAAACCGGAATAGCTTCTCTGGTGATCCGGCTTAATGTATACCGTGTCGTCCGGGTACAGCGACGATATGTGATGAAAGGAGCTGGGTTCCGGTTCCTTTTCAGTCAGATACCGCTGATATTGCATTGCCACAATGTCGGCAGCATCCTGCTTATCGCTATCAATATATTCTTTGAACTGATCCGCAAGTGCTCTCCGGAGTGCCTGCGGATTTTTTTCTTCCGTCGGTGGGATTGCGAAGGCGAGCATTACATCGTCGTACTTGTTCTTGTCAATGATCTTCTCGAAATAGCCGCACAGACCATCGAAGTTAAAGCTCTTAAAGGAATCCTTCAAATCTTGAGACATCTTCCTTGACCCGTCATACAGCTTACGCTCCAACGGAACGTCATCGGATTTCAACCTGTCGCTCGGCTTATGGCTGAAGTAATTACTGCCCGCCTCAATAAAGCAGAACGAAACGAAGATGCCGCTGTTCTTCCTGCTCGGATAGTACATTTGCACGGCTGTGCTCGGAAATATCCGGCTGAAATACTCGCTTAATTCCAATCGAATACCTCCCTCCATAATCTGTCCTACGTTTTGTCCTATGTGTCCTATGTTAGCGGTCAGGCCGTCTCATTTTGCCGTGCGAAACTATATACAGGTAGGCAAGAGGAGCGGCTGAAGCCGACAAAGCGACACCTTAACTATTTAATTATACACAGAAACACGGTCTCTGTCAATAGTTGATGGTTATAAACTCACATAAACCGACAAAGAACCACTCCAACATCCTACCACACCATCAGGCCTTTGGATACATCCCCTGATCAAGGATGAGTTCAGTTTCCAAGGGTGGTGCAAATAACGCAGCTGACTTCTGAACGGAAGGCTGAGCAGGAAGGAGATGAGAATTGTGACTAAGGATGAACGTGAGAACTGGATCATCAATATCGAAAATACCTCTTCTACGATCAGCTCCCAGTTGGGATCAGCTGTAGTTGACGGAGTATTCCAGCGATACGGCGCTCACAGCGTCGAAGACCTGAATCCGTGTGATCTGCCGGACGTATTCAGCGAATTATACGCCATCGAATCGGATCTCAGATAAAGGTCACCGCCCTGAGCAAGGCGTTAAAAGGCTCACCGCTACGGACGCTCATCCGGCATGCAGAGTGGCTCGAACGGCCATAGCGGTCACAAGTAAATAAACCCAATCTACGAGCGTGATTGGCAACTGAAACGGATTTA
>Ga0256404_1003659_pt1 | contig 30573 bp, 25 predicted proteins | sample RumenRJG_01DNA_FD_185990 | JGI IMG/M metagenome (GOLD analysis project Ga0256404, IMG submission 185990) | Bovine rumen microbial communities from Lethbridge, Alberta, Canada - RJG_01 | ecosystem: Host-associated > Mammals > Digestive system > Stomach > Rumen | place: Canada: Alberta | collected...
TCATAAATGTAGGTATATTTTCTCAAAAATCTAAAAGCCACATATCTACAGGAAAAACCGCATACTTATTGAAAAAAATGGAACCGAACAGGCTCCATTTTTTATTTGCAAGTGGCAAACTCGGGTTTTAGCATATCTTTTCCGTCATTCCATAAATATTATACTTTGTGTCAAGTGGTTTTTAGTAAATTTTGATATTTTAGCATAATTTCACAAAACGTTTGTTCTTTTAGCCTATCTACAGTTTTCAACACTATGTGACATTATTTTCTGTGGAAAATGTGGATAACTACGTGCATAACTACTTTTTATTGGTATTTTGACATTATTTTTACCCAGAAGTTATCCACATTGTCTACATTGTGATGTTAATAACGTACTTTTTAAATGTGGTTACCTTTTTAAAATTTACATCAAATTTGTGCATATTCACTATCTTTATATTTGATATTAAAAGAAGAACGTCCATCTATGATGCACGTTTGATTTATGACGTATCGAGTGCGTATCATAGATGGACGTTCCTCTCTCAAATATTATGACTAGCGAATATTCGCTACATTTGTCGTTTAGTTTCTCTGTCCTGCCGCGTATTCGCCCGTATTAATATCTAACACCATTCTTGGTGGCTGAATCAATGCATCTTCATATTGGACATTCCATTGCACATTTATACTCATCTCTCCGTCTTCCAGCCCATCTATATGGTCGCCACTTTCAATAGGACAGTTATTATCAAACATATAAGTTAAGACATTATATGCGTGAACTGACACATTATCAGGATCAAGTCCCCTGAAATGATACTGTACATCAGGAAGCCACAATGTACTCATTCCTACAGAATCTATATTCTAATTATACTAAAAGGTCTATAGCTACTGTATTTTATGCGAATTGCATACCAGACGTAAGATTTATCTTACTCTGGTCTCAGTTGCCATAGACCTTTCTATATTCATTTATATTATTTGTTCATACTAATTAATAATTCTTACAGCACATAAAGGTGTTCTGTAATTAGCACTTGAAATCTTAATTCCTGTAGATGGTGTACTTGCATGAATAATCTGTCCATTACCAATGTATAACGCAACATGTCCGATACTGCTACCACCATTTGTATAGAATAATAAATCACCAGGTAATAATGAATCTAATGATACTCTTGTACCACAACCTGACTGTGAACCTGACTGATGTGGTAAGCTATATCCGAAATAGTTATATACTGCCATTGTGAAACCTGAACAGTCTGTACCATTAGTTAAGCTTGAACCACCATATACATATGGGTTACCCTCAAACTGTAATGCATATGCAACAACTGCGGCACGAAGTGCTGAAGCTGATGATGTATCTACTGAATCTGAAATCTGTGTGTTGCTTGAAGAACTACTTGATGAAGCATTTGATGAGCTGCTTGATGAAGTATTCTTTGAAGCTGCTGCTTTACGTCTTGCTTCCTCTGCTGCTTTAGCTTCTCTAGCCTTTCTCTCTGCTTCCTTAGCTTCTTCTGCAAGTCTTGCCTCTTCTGCAAGTTTTGCTTCTTCTTCCTCTAATGTAATGGCTGTGTTAAATTTAACATCTATATTTACATAATCCATAGATACCCAGCCCTTGACGTCTTCATCAATATTTAAGTATACCCAGCCATCTCCGTACTGGATTACATCATACTGTCCACCTTCAGGAAGCTGTGTAAGAATTCTTCCATCTGCCTGCTGTCCTTCTCTTACATTAAGAGTCTCTGTTGTAACAGTAGCATTAACATATCCACAATTAACTGCAATTGCCTTAGCTTCTTCTCCTGTTACGAAATAATCTTTCTTAATGTAACCTGTACAGTTACCTGATTCTATCTTATACCAATCTCCTTCAGTACCAACTATTGTAGCTGCACAGTTGTTATATATCTTACCAACTATATCTGCATCTGTGCTTGGTGCTGTACGGACATTTACATAATCCTCAACCTGAGACATTGCTATTGTATCATAAACTGAAGTCTCCTTAGGAGCTTCTGTAGTTGTCTCTTCCTGTGTAGGAGCCTCTGTAGTTGTCTCCTGTGTAGTTGTCTCCTGAGCCTTTGTAGTCTCTTCGGCTGCTGCTACTTTATCTGTAATTAACGCTGATAATTCAGCTTTTTTATTGCTTTCTACATTATAATTCTCCAGTGCAACTGCGATACCTGCACTTGGAATATTTACTGAAAGTTTATCTGTCTTAGTATTCTGTGCGCTTGCTGTTCCAACACCTAACACAACTGTTGTTAATAAACAGCCTGCTACAATCCCAACGTTTCTCTTTCTCACGAAAACCGGTCCTTTCTCAATAAATATTACAAAATTGTTAAAATCTTTTTACATTTTAGCAAAAATGTATTAATTTGTCAACCTTTATGGTCGTTTTTTATGTTGTTTTAAGTTGCCTTTTTTTACCTTTTATTTATATCTTTTACTTATATTTATATTTCTAAATTATTTATTTTTCTAAATTATTTATTTTTGTACCATTAACATATTTGTATACTTGTTTATAAATCTATTAATATATGTTATAATCCAAAAATACAAAATATATTGCAACATATTTGATTGCAGAACGGAGTCTGGTGCGAAAAATAATGCTGATGCGATTATTTTTCACACAGCTATTTGTTTCTGAGCGAAAGCAAATAGCTGTTATGGCAGATGAGAAATCGACTACGCGAATTTCTCATCGCCTCTTCGCAATAAATTGCTCAGAAACGAGGATTATTATGAATGATTATATTCTAATTACCGGTGCATCCAGGGGGATTGGCAGAGCTATTGCCATTAAATTTGCCAAAGCAAAATATCCCGTTATAATTGTATCCAAAAATAATTATGATGATTTACTCAATGTAAAAAAAGAAATCGAAGCATATGGTGGTATATGCCATGCTTATAAATGCGATGTAGCTTCTTATGATGAACTTCTGAATCTGAAAAAATCTTTGGAAAGTTCAAAAATATATGTATCCTGCCTTATAAACAATGCCGGAATCTGTGATTTCGGATTATTTCAGGACCTTGATATAACTACCTGGAATAATATTATAGCCACAAACCTGTCATCTGTATTCTATATGAGTAAAATTTTTATTCCGGATATGTTGCATTTGCAGAGAGGAAGTATTATAAATATATCTTCTGTCTGGGGAAATGTCGGAGCCTCCTGTGAAGTTGCATATTCAGCCTCAAAAGGCGGAGTCAATTCACTTACTAAGGCACTCGCTAAAGAACTCGCACCTTCACATATAAATGTCAATGCAGTTGCCTGCGGTGCAATCGATACTACAATGAATTCACGTCTTACTCCTGAAGAAAAGGCTGATTTAGAGGAAGAAATTCCTTATGGAAGAATGGGGACCTGCGAAGAAGTCGCAAATCTTGTATACAATATTTTCAATTCACCTGATTATCTTACAGGTCAGATTATAACACTCGATGGTGGGTGGACGTAAAACATCGTCATATCACAAATATTAAAACGCATTGTAAAATCCGATAACTTATCGGTGTTATTTTAGTTCTAAATTTATGTACATTCATCGGGTATACAACTATACGCCTATAACAAGTTGTCCGTATATATCACACACTCACGATACGTCATAAATCGAGCGAATGATATATACGGACAATCTTGTTTTTTAGTGTATCTAAATGCCTTTTTATTTATCCAATATACTCTTAGCATTTTCATTATCCTTACATATACAGATAATTGAATACTCTCCATACTGTTTAAATATGGCATTTTTTATTTTAAGCACTTCTTCAGGCATATAGCTTGAGTAATTATCCTCTTTATCTTTCAGATAAGCCTTAACAACTTCTTTAATCCCTGCTGCATCTCCTTTTAATAAAACAAGTTCTTCTGATGATGCACCATCTCCTACATATGCCTTTATTACAGAGGTATCTGTATCCGTAATCTTATATGTATTAATTATAACACTTTCATCAACTTCTGATAATTCCGTTTCAAAAGATGAACTTTCCTTTAATTCATTAATGTATTTAATCGCTTCATCTTCTGTGATATTTTTATCTTTCTTATCTGCTGTCTTTCCACATGCCATTAATGATAGCATAGCAGCTAAAAGCATCAGTATTCCAAATATTTTTTTTAACCTTTTCATCGGTTACCTCCTGTTTATATTTTTATATATGAACTTATGATATAAGTTCCTCAAAATCTGCCACCGGCATCGGTCTGGCAAAATAAAATCCCTGTATCAGGTCACAACCCTGTTCTTCTAAGAATTCTACCTGTTCTTTAGTCTCTATTCCCTCAGCCACAATTTTCATATTAAGGTCTTTAGCAAGTACAATTGTATTCTTAACAACGGTCTCACCACGTTCCTTATCATCTGATTCATTAAAGAACTCACCATCAAGTTTAATAATATCCAATGGTATGTTTTTAAGAAGATTAAGTGACGAGTATCCTGAGCCGAAATCATCCATTGATACAACAAAGCCATATTCGTGTAACTTCTTTATGGTGTTAAGTAACACATCCTTATCATCATAAAATGCGCTTTCAGTAAGTTCTATCTCGATATATTCATGCTCAATATCATATCTGTCTACAATGTCTCTTATATGCTCTGCCAGGTTTTCATCTGCAAAATGAAGTCTCGAGACATTCACTGATACTGGTACATATTTTTTTCCTTCTCTCTTCCAGTCGGCCTGTAACTTTGCAACCGCATCTATCATATAGTCATCTAACTTCGTAATAAAACCGTTTTTCTCAAATACCGGTATGAATTCACCCGGAGAAATAATGCCTCTGTCTTTACTTATCCAACGTACTAATGCCTCAGCTCCTAACAATTCTTCATTTACAGGACTATATTTAGGTTGAAGATATACCTGGAATTCCTTGTTCAAAAGAGCTGACTCCATTGATTCTTCTATCATATTTTCCTTACGTTGCTGCTCTCTTATCTTAGAACTGTACATTGTAACCTTAGTTTCCATCAGATCAGTTCTACTGTCTTTGGCACCTATTGCAACAAGATTGATGGCATTTACTGACATCGTCTTATCTTCAATCAGATAAATTCCTGCCTTAAAATTCATCTTAAGTTTGACTTTACTTATATATTCTGACAAATCATCAAGTATTCTTTTTACTCTCTTAACTAACTCTTTCTCATCTTCATAGCATAATAACATTCCATACTGTGACTCTGCATACCTTGCATAGACCTCATTCTTTCCTGTCCATTTCTTAAGACGTTCACTGATTTTCTCTAGAACCTCTTCTTCAAAGCCATCTCCATAATACTCTAAAATTATATGGTATCTTATTATTTCAAATGATATCATTGCAAATTTCATATCACGATTTCTGCGTTTTTTTAATATTTTACCTGCACTTTCTTCAAAATAAGTCCAGTTACCATATCCTGTCAGACTGTCTATATATAATAATCCAGCCATTCTTCTGTTGCTTCTAATCTTAGATATAGTAGAAACTAATAATAACGTAAACGGAATCAGCAGAATAATCATACTGAAAAATGCAGCATATACGAGTTTAACAACTGTTACATACTCAACATATGTCTTAACCTGTATATATGTATATAACTCAATATCTTTGCCTATTCTGATATCATTTATTTTCTGTTTATACCAGACATTTGATAATTCAATATCGTCCTGGGAATTATTATAGACAATAGGTCTGTAATCAGACATCCAGCTTTTAATTACTGAAATATTGAATTTTTCTCCGGTCATACCAAATTCACTATTTGCAGATTCTATATACATCTTCATTGAATCTTCACTGGTTGTCTCACCTGAATAAGAGAATTCCTTTTTACCATCATCACTCCAGTTATATCCTAAATTACCATTTCCACAATATGCTATACCCTCGCCATTAGCATCAGTAATATAACATACTCTTACTCCTGTTTTTCCTTTATCTGACTCATTATTTTTATAAGAATAATAGACATCATCTACCTGTCCTCTTTCGGTAGCATACAACACACCTACTTCTTTATCATTATTCTTTATCGGTGCTGTATATACCATATAGAGGGTATCATTTAATTTTTCTACTGAAAATCCATATTTTTCTGATAATGCATTTCTATAGAATTCTGTTTTTCCCGCATCTATTGATAATGCTCCTATATCAGTTTCATTTTCGTCAAACATTTTAATACCAAAATTAACAAAGTCATTTTCAGTATTCATAAGCTCAAATGCCTGTTTTAATTCCATCATATCTGTAATTTCATTATTGCTAGATGTTAATTTTCCTATCCGGTCTGCGTAATTCGAGACTTTCTTTCTGGTATTAATAATATGTTCAGTTACCATTTCTGTGATTTCTGAACTTGCTTTTGCATTAGATGAATAAATTTCATAAAATACATATCCCATAAAGCTCGCATATATTGCAAATACAATCACTGCAACACAAATTACAGAAGCAATTCCCGTTACAATCGAAAATGCATAACTTCTTTTTTTCATTCTTTTGATTCTGTTATCTCTTTTCAAAACTCGTTCACCTATCCATGTCTATTCTGTTTATTGCATATTCAAGTCTCTTCCGTCTGGTATTTAGACACTAATTTTTGAAACTTTGATTTTATAACTGTTTTGTCTTATCTTTATGTTTCTTAAGTATCTTATAATATAACCTTGCATACATAACAAATGCAAGTGCCATAAGAAACATACATATTATAATCATGGCATTTGCCACTGCTAAAGGTATATGTCTTATAATAAGTAATGTTATCATAACTATGTAAAATGTAAATGTACTTACCTTGCCATACCATTTTGCACCATTATTCTCGCCTGTTTTTCTTATAACTATTAGTCCGCAGACACTCATAAATGTCTCTTTGATTACAAATAATATTAACAGATATATAAGTATTTTGTAACGTTTCATAAGGCATATGGCAATGACTGCTTCTGTCGCCTTATCAGCTATAGGGTCTAAGATTTTACCAAGTTCACTTACCATATTAAATCTTCTTGCTATCTTACCATCTAAGAAATCGGTTATTCCAGAAAGTATAAGCACGATTATTGCCCACATATTATCCTTATTACTTCCCTTATCTGAGTAAAGCACGAAGAATAAGCCCACTAATATAAGTCTTATAAAGCTAAGGATATTAGGAATAGTAAGTACCTTATAATTCTTCTCATCTAGAAGCATTTCGTAGCAATACCAGTCATTATCAAGTATATCACTTTCTCCTACACATTTGAAATCTAATTTCTTATATGAAGCAAGTGCTTTTTCATTGTATTTACTTACAAGATAATGAACTGATTTGTATTGTCTTTCTTTAAGAACCTTTATGACATTTTTAATGAGTTCCCTTGCCATTCCTTTGTTCCGGCAATCCTCACGCACAACAAGTCTTGCAAGCTCTGCCATTTTGCCTGCATTACGATTCCAACATTCTAACCTGTCTACTTCTTCATCTTCATCAATAGAAATTGCACCAACTATCTCTTTATCCTGATTCTCCATACAGAAAAGATTATGCTTTGATAAATCTGTAAGAAGTATCTGCTCATTTGGATAATCCTCCGACCAGGTACAGCCCTCTGTTCCAATAGCATTTCTATATAACTGCATTATCTGCTCTTTATCTTCTGTCTTCGCCTCTCGAAAAACGAAAGTAACGATTTCCATTTTCTTCATTATTTCACCATAACTTTCAATTCATATATTTTACTTCTTATAATCCAAAATCTCCGTTTTGGAATTTCTGCATTATATCCTTTGATGCCCTGTCTATCTCTTCTTTTAATTCTCTTGAAGAAATAAGATTACAGCCTTGTCCTCTTATGATTATCTGCTCAAGTCCATCTGATGTAGCTACCGTAACATTATATTTTCTGCCATTCTGATGTGCAAATTTCTCAATATACTGGTCTGCTGTCTCGGCTTCTTTCGTAAATACAACGTGTATATTATGGTAGTCTGATATCTCCGTATCGTGGCCTTTCACCCTGTATGCATCAAATACAACTATTAGTTCGCATTTGCAGATAGCCTGATAATTGCAGAGAATATCCATAAGTTTTCCTCTTGCACCATCTATATTGACCGCTGCTAATTCTTTTAAATCGTCCCACGCAAAAATGACATTGTATCCGTCAACTAACAGATATTTTTCTCTCGGTTCACTATTAACCGACTTAGAACCCTTGTAATCAAAATAATCCTGCTCATTTCTGCTCTTCTTCCAGTTATTACGCTTATTTTCGCCCTCTGATTTCTTATTAGCATTATAGGTCCGGTTGATAATTGCATCAACTTCATCTATTCCTATCCACTCTTCCTTATATTCACCAGATACGATATTATTATCATTGTATACATATTCTTTGTCCAGTTGATTCCCTAATCAAATATGCATATATTCATAAACTTTATCATAACTTACATAGAAGCCTGCTCCATGTGTGCAGAATACTGAACCAGTCGGATTAAATATATCTGCCTCAGAATCATATCCATAAGCTTCCACAATTTCTTCCTGATTATGACAAAGAAGATATCCCTTTAATGTACAGGTAATCTTACCCTGACCTTTGGTATATGCTGCTATATCTTCTCTATATTTTCGCATTGTGACAACCGGTGCATATCCTGTTATGACACTGTATTCTCCATAATTTTCAGGAGGATTTATCTTACCGTAAATGCGTTCAATATCTGTCATTGCCCTGCCAAGCATTTCCGTAGGTATCTCTAACCTGAAATCATAATAAGGCTCTAACAATACTGATTGTGCCATTTTAAGGCCTTGTCTTACTGCCCTGTAGGTAGCCTGTCTGAAATCTCCACCCTCAGTATGTTTAAGATGCGCCCTGCCACTTACTAAGGTTATCTTCATATCGGTTATTCCCGAACCTGTAAGTACGCCTTTATGTTCTCTTTCCTGTAAATGTGTAAGAATTAATCTCTGCCAGTTCTTAGCTAATACCTCCTCGCTACATTCTGTTGCAAATGTAAGTCCGCTGCCAATCTCTCCCGGCTCTAACCGTAAATGCACCTCTGCATAATGCCTGAGTGGTTCAAAATGTCCCACGCCCTCTACCGTATTACTGATAGTTTCTTTATATACTACATTTCCCTGGTCAAATTCAATAGCTACATTAAACCTGTCAAGCACAAGCTTCTTAAGTATCTCTATCTGGACTTCACCCATCAGACAGACCTGTATCTCTTTTAACTCCTCATTCCATTTAATAGATAATGTCGGGTCTTCTTCCTCTAATTGTTTTAACTTAGGAAGCATCATTGCCGCATCAATTCCCTGTGGCAGAACAACCCTGTACATAAGTACAGGTTCTAGGATTACATCATTGTTCTCATTTTCTATTCCTAAGTTTTCTCCCGAATAGGTCTTAGTAAGCCCTGTTACTGCACATACTTCCCCTGCATATATTTCATTTGCGGTTCTGTATTTATCTCCTGAATATATTCTAATCTGATTAATCTTTTCTTCTGAATCATCAATTATGTCTTTGACTCTTAGCACTCCGCCTGTAACTTTGAGGTATGTAAGGCGGTTTCCCTGACTGTCTCTGTTAATTTTATATACTTTTGCACCGAACTTATCAGGGTATTTCTTTTCATTTATATACGTATTCAAACCGTCTAATAAATCTGTAATTTTATCATTCTTAAGTGCCGAACCAAAATGACATGGAAATATCTCTCTGTCAGATATGCCTCTCTTAATATCCTCGATATCTATTTTGCCACACGACAAAAACTCCTCCATCAGAGACTCATTTGTCATTGCGACTTCTTCGTTAGACATAACTTCCTGTATATCTGTGAAATCTATACAACCATCATCTAATTTCGACTTGAGTTCTGATAAAAGGAGTGCCTTATCTGTATCAGGCATATCCATCTTATTAACGAATATTATTGTCGGAACTTTGTACATTTTAAGTAGTTCCCATAACGTTCTCGTATGGCTTTGAACACCATTTGCTGCACTTATTACTAAAATTGCGTAATCAAGTATCTGTAATGTACGTTCCATTTCTGCTGAGAAATCCACATGGCCCGGAGTGTCCACTAATGTTACCTCCAGGTCTTTCCATATGAATTCCGCCTGTTTTGAAAATATGGTTATGCCTCGTTGTTTCTCTAATTCGTCCGTATCTAAATACGCATTTCCTTTATCAACACGCCCTAATGCTTTAGTAATTCCGGCATTATATAACAGTGCTTCTGATAAAGTAGTCTTTCCCGCATCTACATGGGCTAAAATTCCAATAACTGTTTTCACCGGCATACACTCATCTTTCTTATTCCATTATTGCTTTATGGAATGTCTTTTTACCTTTTCTTATCTTAACGCCATCTTTTAACATATCTTTAGTAACGGCAAAATCAATTGCTGCTACCTTTTCATCATTTACAAATACACCGCCCTGCTGTACAAGACGTCTTGCTTCACTCTTAGATGCAACTAATTTGCACGCAACCATTAAGTCCATAATTCCGATTGCTCCATCATTTAACTGGTCTTCTGTTATATTTGTTGTTGGCATATTAGAATCATCTCCGCCACCTGCGAATAATGCATGTGATGCTGTTTTAGCTTTCTCTGCCTCTTCTTCACCATGAACTAATTTAGTTAATTCATATGCAAGAATCTCTTTAGCTTCATTTAATTTAGCGCCCTCCCAGCTATCCATTTCATCTATCTGCTCTAATGGAAGGAATGTCAACATTCTGATGCATTTAAGAACATCATTATCTCCTACATTTCTCCAGTACTGGAAGAACTCGAATGGTGATGTCTTATTAGGATCAAGCCATACTGCACCATTAGCTGTCTTACCCATCTTCTTACCCTCGGAATTGAGTAATAATGTGATTGTCATTGCATATGCATCTTTACCTAATTTCTTACGGATAAGTTCTGTTCCACCAAGCATATTAGACCACTGGTCATCGCCACCGAACTGCATATTACAGCCGTATTCTTTAAATAAATGATAGAAGTCATATGACTGCATTATCATATAGTTGAATTCAAGGAATGATAATCCTTTCTCCATTCTCTGTTTGTAACATTCTGCTCTAAGCATATTATTTACCGAGAAGCATGGTCCTACTTCTCTTAATACATCGATGTAATTAAGTTTCAAAAGCCAGTCTGCGTTATTAACAGCGATTGCTCCGCCCTCGCCAAAATCGATGAATCTTTCCATCTGTTTCTTGAAGCAATCACAGTTATGTTCGATTGCTTCAGGACTTAACATTGAACGCATATCTGTTCTTCCTGATGGATCTCCGATGTAACCTGTTCCTCCGCCTAATAATACAACCGGCTTATTTCCTGCCATCTGTAATCTCTTCATAAGGCAAAGTGCCATAAAATGTCCAACGTGAAGTGAATCTGCGGTTGGATCAAAACCAATATAGAATGTTGCCTTTCCCTCGTTAATTAAGTCTTTAATTTCATCTTCATCTGTTACCTGCGCAATAAGTCCACGCGCAACTAATTCGTCATAAATCTTCATTTTTGTCCTCCATTTATTTTATTATTTTTCTTATAAACTAAAAAACCTCTGTACAATATAAACTATTGTACAGAGGGCATTATCTGCGGTACCACCTCTTATTGAAGATTTCTCACAAAATCTTCCTCATCAAGTGCAAACACACTCATACGCTGTATCGGGCGTTCCCGTCTGTCCCTACTTAAATCTATAATTTGTTCAGGAAGCTGCTCTGAGACGTATTCATATAATTTTGCTTGAGCCTTTCCACCAACCAGGCACTCTCTGTAAAGCTTCTTTTATACTACTCTTTCTCTTCATCGCATTTTCTATTAATATCTGCATTATACATTATTGTTTTGAAAAAAGCAACTAGGCAATTTTAAAAATTGTCTGGCAATAAACATAAAAAATTATTTAGTAAAATATATTGTTTTATTTTTATAGATATAATATATTTAAATTATATGTTACATTTCATATACAACTTTTAAATATCTACATATATTTTAAATACTATTTATTTTAAATAAAGGAGGAAATATGGCTTCAGTTACATCAAGAATTCGTGAAATAAAACAACCTAGAGGTGGATACATTAATCGAAAAGAATTTACAACCATTACTTTAGAAGATGGAATTGAATTAAACAAATCAGAAAATATTCGTCCCAACTTAGTTGGTCTTGTTATTGATTATATGACCAGATTCTGTATGGGAACCCCAAAAGAAATGGCATTTAGCATATCTTTATTAGGCGCTAAACTATCCCAAAATGAATTTGATGCCTATAATTTACTTTCTAAAATTAATGGCTTAGATTCCGAATCTATTATTAATGCCAGTAGATTAGTTGGATATGATGTATGTTATCGTGCTGGAATGGATGGATACAAACCAGTATCAGAAATTACACCTGATACCAATACAATCACAAATATTATCACAATGATAAACAGAACATTATTCTTTTGGAAACAATACGGTCCAATAGTAAAAGATGGTTTTACCTTTAAAGGTGGGTACACGCCACTAATATCAACAGGTGATGGTGACTATTTAACAAAAGATACTTTATGGGATTTAAAAGTTTTAAAAGAAGAATTTAGACCTCAACATTCATTACAATTACTTGTATACTATATTATGGGACAACATTCCATATATAAAGAATTTAAAAGTATTACTCAACTAGGTATATATAATCCACGATTAAACAAAATTTACACAATCAAAATAAGTTCCATATCACAATCTACAATAGATACTGTATCACGTGATGTTATAGGCTACGGAATGTCAAAAGACGAAATTGAAAAATTAGAATTATCCAAATTAGAGAATTTTAAAAAAATTATTCTAGAGAATCCTCCTAAACCAAAGGCTGTAATTGATACTAATTCTGAAGATTATTTAGACGAAAAATTATATGGATATTCAAGCAAGAAAAAATATATATCTATAGCTCTTCCATCCAAAATTGATGATAAAGCTATTTTTAATAAAAAACCTATTTTTTGGAGTGGAAATATTTTTCCCAATATTATAACAGAAAAAAAACTTTCATATATAATAAGGTTTAAAGCCTGTTTTAAAATAAAAGCTAATCAAAAACCTTTTGTCATTAATAAAACAAGCTTACTCTATCCACTAAATACACCTTTACAAACATCAGATATATATGACTCCAAATTACAAAAATATTATGCACACTATAAAGACTCAGATGGGAATATCGTAAAATCAAAGCCTATTCTCACTTTAACTGGACGAGATTTTGAATTATTCCAAAAAATATATACTGTGCAAGATTTAGAAATTTTAGATGGTTGTTACTTTATATAACCGAAAACATATAATATCTCCATTCAAAACAGAAAGTTTTTCATATTCTATATCAATTATTCTTAAAATTTATTTTTATAAATTGAGGAAGCTTTCAGAAAGGACGTGAACACTATGTGTAACCTTAGTCAGGGTATAAAAGAAGCCGGAATTGCTGAGGGTAAAAACGAGATTATTATAAATATGTATAATAACGACTTTACATTAGAACAGATAGTAAAAGCAACAGGCAAATCTATTGAAGAAATCAAACAGATAATTTCTTCAAATAAATAATTTGATATGCATAATTATACTTTTGACACCATAGTCTAATCATAAAAACCTGTAGAATAAAACTTTATCTTATTGTTTTATTCTACAGGTTTTATCTGTTTCGTTATATGTTTAGTTAAATATTAATTTATATAATATGTTAAGTTATATATTTATTTTCTTTATATATTTACTCCACACTCTTAAGGCTCTCTATCATATCAATCTTCTTCAACGAAAAATGTGTTATTACATTTACAATAATTGTAAACAGCAATGCTAAAGCCATTGAATACAGATAGCTTTGCAGCTTAATATGATGCACAAATCTTATTGCCTCTATTTCTACTGTCGAAATCAATTCATTTGTAAAGAAATATCCGCCTATCAAGCCAACTGCGATTCCTAAAAGTGTAAGAATAATATTTTCCCTGATAATATAATTGTCAACCTCTCCGTTATAGAAACCTAAAACCTTAAGTGTAGCAATTTCTCTTTGTCTTTCTGCAATATTTATATTGGAAAGATTGTACATTACCACAAATGACAGTGCTGCTGCGAAGATTATCAGAATCAATACTACATAATTGAGCGAAGTAAGCATTTTATCGACCTTGTCAATTATCGTATCAATTACTGTTACCTGCAAGACCTTTTCGTTATCTAACAGTTCTGTCCTGAAGTCATCTTCCTCTTTATCAGTCATTGCCGATGTCTTAATAAATGCTGTGTTAGTGTTATACTGTCCGATATTTTTCTCATAAGTATTCTTATTAATAAATACAAAATGATTTACATATTGCTCACATATTCCACCGATTGTAAATGTATATTCGTTATTCTGACTATCGAAAATGCTTATATTATCACCAACTGACAGTTTCATAAGCTGTGCCATTTTGTCACTGATAATAATTTCATCATCTAGAAGTTCTAATTCTTTATGAGTTTTGGCATCACGAAGATTAAATATCTTAATAAAATCATTTGTATTTTCCGGAACAACCATTGTCATCTCTATATTTTTATTATTCTTTGTAGATGTATATGCTGCATACTGAGTTTTGGCTGCTTCCTTAATATTGTCAGCATTTAACAGGGTATCGATTTCATCATCTGTTATTAATGGTGAAAAATATAACATATCATCATATGTGAAAATGTCACGATATTGTTTCTCAGGAATATTTACAATGGAATCTCTGAGTCCAAAGCCCGCCATTAATAATGCCGTACAGCCTGTCACACCAAATACCGTCATAAATACTCTTGCTTTATATCTAAATATATTTCTTATTGTTACCTTATTTGAAAAGCTTATATGCTTCCATAATACGGGAATGTATTCAAGTATAACCCTCTTTCCCTTTTTAGGTGCTTTCGGTCTTAAAAGCTTAGATGGTTTCTCACGAAGATTCTTAGCTACTGTTATAAGTGTTACACCGACTATGCATACAAATGAAATCAATACACCAATAAAAATGTATGTCATATCCAATTTTGTAACAAACTTAGGAATATCAAATAATATCTTATAAATGTTCCAGATAATTTTAGGAATAGTAAGAAAACCTAATACTGCACCGATTACTCCTCCGGCAATAGTTGCAATTGCTGAGTAAAGCAGGTATTTAAAAGCAATATGTGTATTGCTAAAGCCCATACTCTTTAGAGTTCCTATCTCCATTCTGTCATCATCAACCATTCTAGACATTGACACAAGGCTTATAAATATGGCAATAACGAAAAATAATGTTGGAAATAATTTAGCCAGATTAGAAATACTCTCGGAATCATTTACAAATTCGTGATAGGTATCATCATTTCGTCTGTCTGTAATTCTGTATACATTATTTCTCTCTTTAATCTGCTTCTCGACCTCTTCAATTCTATCATTATATTCACTACTGTTAGTGGTTAAATTAAGTACATCATTAATGGTTGCATATATTTCCGTATAAATATTAATATTAAAATTATCTTTTAAACCATATATGTAGTAATTAATATTACCTGTTCCAAGTGACGTACTTCCTAAGTTCTTATTGTTTTTAGTATTCTTTACATATAATGCCGAACGAACAGTTCCGACAATTGTAAGCTTGCTGTCCTTTATAATTCCATTGCTGTCCTTTATAGTAATCTGGCTTCCAAGCTTCAGTTTCTCACTTTTCAATAAATTATCCTGCACTACGATTTCATCAGATGCCTTCGGAAGTCTGCCTGATTCTATCTGTATTTTATTAATATTATCTGAAATGCTATGATAATTCACTACAAATGTGCTGTCATCATCTTCTGCTTCAAACCCATATGTCAAAGTTCCCTCAACATCTTGTATATCCTTTATCTCTTTTAGCATACTGATATCTTCATCTGTAAGCCCATTTGCAGAAACAAGCTTTATATCATAAATATTATTTTCATCATAATACTTATCAATTGAATTCATCATATCTGGTGCTGTTGCCTTAATTCCGACAAATACAGTAACACCTAGCATACTTATTATCAATAAAGACAAGAACCTCTTAAATGAATTCTTTATCTCTCTAAGACTTAAAGTTATTATTCGATTTTTCACACTGTTCTCCATTCCGCAGACGTTTAAGTCGGAGGAATCGCGGGCAAAATTTCAAATTTTGCCCTGCGATAAATGCTAAATGTGACGTCTGCGGCACATTTAGCTGTGAAAAAAATAATCACATCAGTATTATTTTTCTCACTATGCTCCATTCCTACCACTCAATCTCATCAATATTTACCGGATTATCATTAGTAATTACCTGTTCTACTGAACCGTTTTTGAATTTTATGACTTTATCTGCCATAGGTGCTAATGCTCCATTATGAGTGATTATGATTACTGTCACATTTTCATTTCTACATGTATCCTGTAATAATTTAAGTATCTGTTTACCCGTTTTATAATCAAGTGCTCCTGTTGGTTCATCACATAATAATATCTTAGGGTTCTTAGCTATTGCCCTTGCTATAGCAACTCTCTGCTGCTCTCCTCCTGATAACTGCGATGGGAAATTCTGTTTTCTTTCAGACAGTCCAACTTTATCTAATACCTCTGCCGGTTCTAAATGGTCTTTACACAACTGTACTGCCAACTCGACATTTTCTATAACCGTAAGGTTTTGAACCAGATTATAGAACTGAAATACAAAACCAATATCTGTTCTTCTATATTTAATCAAATCTTTTCCTTTAAGCTTGCTTATATCCCTGCCATCGACTATAACCTCGCCACCTGTCGCAGTATCCATACCACCTAGTATATTTAAGCAGGTTGTCTTTCCTGCACCACTTGGTCCTAGAATAACCACTAATTCGCCCTTATCTATATTAAACGAAGTATTATCTAATGCTTTAATTTCTACTTCTCCCATATTGTAAGTTTTATTAAGATTTTTAATTTCTATATATGACATTCTTTTTCCTCTTTTCATACATTTATGTTTTCTAAGTATTTAATGTACGCCTACACCACTTAATTTGGTCGCCTTTTCACTCATTTATGTTTTCTAAGATATCTACTGTATGCGCACTTGCACCGATTAAGTCCTGTCTTTCCGCAACGGCAAGCTGGTACTTAATAAAATTCTCGAATGTCTCATCATCCATTGCATTCAGAACAGGGCGCATATAATTAGCCGGACCATCCGGTGCGATTATCTTTATACGCTTTATGCCTGCTGCCTCATTTATTCTGTTGATATCTTCTATTCTTACATAATCGTATAAGTCCTCAGGCTCAGAAATACAATGAAAATCTTTCGTAAGCTTGTTATTCTCTAAACATTCTTTTAGATTATTTTCCTTAAATGCGTGTCTGATTACAGCATAGTCATTCATACAATAAGCTACCAGAATTATTCCTCCGGTTTTAGTTACTCTCTTCGCTTCGCTAAGTGCCTTTACCTTATCTTCAAATGTATACAAATGATACATAGGTCCAAAAAGTAATGTCACATCAAATGTCCCAGCTTCAAATCTCGAAAGATTAAGCGCTGTTCCCTGATATGCCTTAACACTGCTTTTCTTAGATTTGAGTATTCCTAAATTATATTTAACTAATTCAACAGCAGTAACATCATAGCCCTCATTTGCAAGGGCTACAGAATATCTGCCTGTCCCTGCACCGATATCTAATATTTTCTCTGATTTGTCATCACTTAGGTAATCGTGAATATATTTCATCGATACAACATATTCCACCGTACCATGACGGCTGTTTAATCTCTTTTCTTCGTTAAATTTATTATAATATTTCTCTAATTCGGTCATATTTTAGCCTCATTTCCATAATTTATCTTATATTAAATAATGCCAGGGGCAAAAGGTCTAAACCCACATGAGCTTGCTCATAGTTGGGTGAAAGGCCTTGGGACCCGCCCCGATATGAGCATAAAAGTGAGATGATAATCCCACGATATGCGAATATTGGGGAGAATTGTGGGAGTGCGTAGCACGAAACAATTCGTAGGCATCAAATTCGGGGGCTTTTGACCCCGACATCATTAAATGCGTTATACCTATAAGAATCAGGTTGTAAAAACTTGTCCATACGTTTCTCCTATGTTAAAATCTTATCAGACTTATATTATAAATCGTTATTTACAAACATTAAGATTTTTAAAGACTTATATTGCAAATTGCTATTTACAAATGTTAGTATTTCAAAAGACTGCCCTGCAATTAGTCTATTTAACTTTGCTGTTTAGCAAACAGGAGGCACATAATGAACATTCTATTTGAAGATAATAATTTAATTATTTGTATAAAACCTATTGGTATTTTATCACAGAGAGATGAAAGTGGAAATGAAAATATGATGGATTTATTAGATAAACATTTCGCTGATAATAATTCGAAATGCAAATCTTATGTTGTACATCGTCTTGATAAAAGCGTTGGCGGTATAATGGTATATGCTAAAGATTCTAAAACCGCAGGTAAATTGTCTGCTGCAATTTCTGAAAGAAATTTTACTAAAGAATATATGGCAGTTGTCAATGGAGTTCCATTAGAACCCTCTGCCACACTTAAAGATTTCTTATTTAAAGACTCAAGGAAAAATAAATCATTTGTTGTCAAAAAAATGCGTAAAGGTGTAAAAGAGGCATCTTTAGAATACAAACTGTTAGGTACAAGCGAATCGAAATATGGAGAAATATCACTCGTTAGAATATTACTCCATACCGGTCGCACACACCAGATTCGTGTCCAGTTTGCATCACGAAAAATGCCTCTTCTTGGTGATGGTAAATATGGTAGTCGTGACAGTAATACGGATATCGCATTATGGTCTTACAGACTTGCATTTAAGCATCCTGTCACAAATGAAATGATGGATTATTCAGTAAATGTACCTGCTACCTATCCTTGGAATCTATTTAATTAAATCAGACTTCGCAATTTCTTCTTAAGATTATTTTATCTGTCTGTAATAAAACTGATATGTATAATTATTTGAAATGATTGTCTGAAATTGCATAAATTTGTCAGTTATCAGTTTCACTCTCAAATTTTGTGTACATTCAACAGACAGACATTTAAGCCAAGGTGTCCGTCTATGACACACATTCTCATATTCCTTTATCGGGTGCAAGTAAATGCCGTCCTCTGCAAAGTTTATTACGGTTCAGTAAATCAAACGCGCTTCGCTTGAACGGTGATTTACTGCACCGCCCTTTTGCATCTGACGGCATATAACTTGCACACACGATACGTCATAAATCTAATGTGTGTCATAGACGGACAACCTTGGTTTGAATGTTCTGGCATTGAATGAACTCAAATAATAAAAAGAGAGTGAAACCGATATCGACAAATTAGTAATTTCAGACACAATTTCAAATAATTATATGTCGGTTTTTATTACCAGCCGATACTTTTATTTTATTCAGAAATTGCGAAGTCTGGTAATTAAAATAATTCTATTTACATAGCTGCCAGAAAGTAACGGCACTGGCAGCAGCTACATTTAATGAATCGACTCCATGTGACATCGGAATTTTAACAGTATAGTCACTATCTGCAATTGTCTTTTCAAGCAGGCCATCGCCCTCTGTTCCTAATATAATTGCAAGTCTTTCTTCTTTCATAACGTTTTCGTCATCTATGCTTACGGAATTATCACTTAATGCCATGGCAGCGGTCTTAAAACCTAATTTGTGCAGATAATCGACTCCATTTTCTTCCCATACCACATCATCTTCTATATTAGTCCATGGAATCTGAAAAACGGTTCCCATACTTACTCTGATTGCTCTTCTATATAAAGGATTACTACATTCTTTTGTAAGCAATATTGCATCTACATTAAGTGCTGCCGCCGAACGGAATATTGCTCCTACATTTGTAGGATTCATAACTCTTTCTAATACTGCAATTCTTCTCGCATTTTCACATATTTCCTTAGAACTTCTAAGTTTTGGTCTGTGCATTGCGCATAACATTCCTCTTGTTAACTTGAAACCAGTAAGGTTGGTCAATACATCAAATTCTGCTGTATAAACCGGAATGTCCTCACAACGTTTCAATATAGCTTTTCCCTGTCCATCAATGTGTTTATGTTCCATTAATATCGAAACCGGTTTGCAGCCTGCATCTAATGCGCGTTCGATTACCTTTGGACTTTCTGCGATAAATATTCCATCTTCTAAGTTTGCCCTGTTTAATAACTGTCCCTCACTTAGCCTCGCATAAATATCTAACTCCGGCGCATTAAAATCCGTAATCTCTATTATATGTATATCTGCCATTCCTTTTTCTCCATTCATTATTATGTGTACCGTCAGAATCTTTTGACACCCCTAATCTTTATTATTTTCATCGGTACATATTATTTAGCAGGATTAACATGAACCATAACATGTTTTACCTTATGGAAATTATGTTCAATAGATTCGTGTACTTCTTCAGCAATTTCATGTGCCTTTTGTAATGTATATGAACCATCAACCTGAATCTCCACATCTACATAAATCTTATTACCAAATATTCGTGTCTGTAATAAATCAATTCCTAAAATTTCTTTATTATCTAATACTAAATCATATATTGCCTTCTCTGTTTCAGCATCACATGAATGGTCAACCATTTTATCCATTGCATCTTTAAAAATATCATATGCTGCTTTTGCAATAAATACAAAAATAACAAGACTGGCAACTGAATCCATTACAGGATATCCGAGCATTGCACCACTAATTCCTATTAATGCTCCAATTGATGATAATGCATCTGAACGATGGTGCCATGCATCTGCCATCAAGGCACTCGAATCAATCTTCTTAGCATAATGTCTTGTATACCAGTACATAATCTCTTTTACAGCTATTGAAACTATTGCGGCAACCAGAGCCAATACCCCCGGTGTCTTTATATTGCCATAATTCCCACTAAAAATATCCTTTATGGCTTTTGAACCTATCTCTAAACCAGTAAACAATAAAACCATCGCAAGTATATTAGCTGCCACACACTCTAAACGTTCATGCCCATATGGATGCTCTTTGTCGGAATCTTTTGAGGCAAGTCTCACTCCTATAATTACAATAATTGTACTGAATACATCAGATGCTGAGTGGATTGCATCACTTATCATAGCATTAGAATGAGCAAAAATACCTGCTAATAATTTAAATACAGACAACAAAACATTCTGTATAATCGTAATAAATGCTACCTTATTAGCAACCTTTTTAAATTCATTCTCAACAGCCTTTGTATCACTTGATACTTCATTACCAGCTTTTGTAGCTCCTGACACTTCAATACCAGCCTTTGTATCCGCTGTTACGTTATTACTTACCATAATTTTCAACCACCTTTTCTTAAATGCTTTAATTCGTAATATTACAAATTATTACTTTATAACAGATAGCTCTATGCAACATGATATGTGGATACCATCTTAGATTGTATAAATATCAAACAACCATTTTAGATATAATAAAAGTTTTTATTATATAAAAATACACCCACGAATCAGTATAGTAACTACTGTCCCGTGGATGTTATAATCTCACTGCCGCTCTAAGGCCCGACTCCTTGGCTAAGCCAATGGTCTGATCAGTTTGTACTGTAGATTAATATGCAGTGCAAAGAGTTAGCTTATGGTACCATTTTTATTATATTATGTCAATACATATTTTTATATTCTTGCCATATTCTTTAATTTATATTCTTATATTTTCCAATCTGTATATTTTATTCTTTAATCTTATAATCAAATAATTTTATGGTCTTTTAACAAGTCTTCTATTACGGTTCCTTTTATTTTCTTTATAATTAGTTTTCTGACAACCTTTAGTGGTCTTGGAATATCAATATCAAGCGGAGATTTACCGTCCATCAGCTTAATACTGCTGTCAAGCAAGTCTCGAACATCATAAACACTTCCCCATACTTCTGGAACGCCTCTGTCAACACCGCATAAACCATATACCGCTTCCATAGCAGTTCTTACTGAATATTCCGTTGTAAATATTGTGTCTCTCGGAGTCTCAGCAAATTGTCCGAGAAATGCGAAATTTCTGCTGCCATCAGGTATAACGTCCGGTCTGTCTCCCTTTCTCCTTGGCATAAAAAATGCTGTAATATAAGGCATCATTGTCGGCGTACAATTTGCATAGTCACTTGCTAATTCATCTATCATATCAACCGGAACTCCTATATGATAAAGCCATTCGGAGGTAATCTCCTTACCTGTACATTCCCTCATTGGTTTCTTAATATAATTACCATTAACATCCGTAAATAAGCTGTATACCCATATACATACCTCATCTCTATCCTGCTCTTTAAATTGTCCCTGCCTGTTAATTGTCCAGCTTAAAAGCCAGTTAGAATCCTTGCACGATACAATTCCACCTGTTACAACCTTTCCGGTTCTCGGATTTCTTTTACATATTTTCTTTATATGAGAGATAATCGTTTCATCTGAAGTTGTAATAGTAGCTGATTCCCAGCTTGAACGACTTGTATCTGAACAGAATTTATAAGGATTACCAAATGCTTTGTCCTGATTTGCAATATTTTTCCATAATTCCCAGCAGCCACTCTTTCTCACTTCTGCACCTTTTACAGGGGCTTTATTCTGACTTCCATAGATTGTACCCTCCGTACAGCTTCCATTTGTAACAAATACGAGGTCATTTTCTGTAAGTTTTATCTTCTGTTTTTCGCCATTTACTTTACATTCTATGCATTTTGCAATTTTCTTATCTTCTGAAATGTCAAAAATCACATTTGTTACTTCTGTGCCAAATTTAAAATTAACACCTGCATTTTCTAAATATTTCTGCATAGGAAGAATTAACGATTCATACTGGTTGTATTTCGTGAATTTCAATGCTGAGAAATCAGGCAAACCACCTATATGATGTATAAATCTCTGAAAATATAATTTCATTTCCAAGGCACTGTGCCAGTTCTCAAATGCAAACATTGTTCTCCAATACAGCCAGAAATTACTGTCAAATACTTCATCATCAAATACATCTTCGATTGTCTTATCATATAAATCTTCATCTTTAGTAAAGAAAAGTTTCATAATCTCCATACAACCTTTCTGGCTTAAACCGAATTTGCCATCTGTATGTGAATCTTTACCTCTGTTTACAGTTGCCCTACATAATGAATAGTTTGGATCGTGTTTATTAAGCCAGTAATATTCGTCAAGAACTGACACTCCCTCTGTCTCGATAGACGGAATACTTCTAAATAAGTCCCACAAACATTCAAAATGGTCCTCCATTTCACGCCCGCCACGCATTACATAGCCTCTTACCGGATCATTAATTCCATCACACGCACCACCAGCTATGTCCATTGCTTCGAGAATTGTAATATTTTTGCCAGGCATCTGTGCATCTCTTACAAGAAAGCACGCAGCCGCTAATGAACCCAGACCGCTTCCTACGATATAGGCCGTTTTCTTCTCTATTCCCTTTGGTTTCTCCGGCCTTGCAAATGCTTCATAGTTGCCACTGCTGTAATAGATTCCCTTACTATTTCTTTTGTTCTTATCCCTCTCTGTGTTACAGTAATTTTTAAGATATCTGTCATTTCTTATATTACTTGATTTTAAACCTACTGTATTACATTTATTCCTTTGTGGATTATTTGAGCCTCCTGATTTCATATTTCCTTTTCCGAAATTATTTGAGCCTCCTGATTTTGAATTACTTTTTGAAGAGTTATGTGTCATAGTGTCAAATTTTCTGACTTTATTATTTATAAGTGCTAATCCTGTAACACCCACCGCCATAACAGCAATTGTACTGGCTTTCAATTTTCTATTCATAATTATGCTCCATTCTTATTTTTTCTTTAATTAGTATGTGTATTGACATTATTTTGTATTCATTTTAAAATTATAAAACTATGATTAGAAAAACAGAAAGACGGTGTTCAAATGATTTTAAAATTATTAGTATGTATTATTGCCGGATTAGGTGCAGGGCTTGGAACAGGTTTTGCCGGAATGAGTGCTGCTGCAGTCATAAGTCCTATGTTAATCACATTTCTTAACATGAATCCTTATCAGGCAATCGGTATCGCCCTTGCAAGTGATGTCCTCGCAAGTGCAATTTCGGCATATGAATATAAGAAAAATAAAAATCTTGACGTGCGAAACGGACTTGTAATGATGTTTACTGTGATGATATTTACATTTATTGCAAGTTTCATTTCTAAATATGTCTCTGGAAATGCAATGGGTGGCTTCTCAACAGTTATGACTATGATGCTTGGTATAAAATTCATCATTAAACCTGTAATGACAACTAAAGAAAAGATGATGTCGGTAGATAAAAAGACACGTATTATACAATCTATAATATGCGGTGCTATTATTGGTTCAATCTGTGGTTTCGTTGGTGCAGGCGGTGGAATGATGATGTTATTAATCCTTACTTCTGTATTAGGCTATGAACTTAAAACCGCAATCGGCACAAGTGTGTTCATTATGACATTTACAGCCCTTACAGGTGCTGTAAGCCACTTCTATCTCGGTGGTATGCCCGATATAAGTGTCCTTATTATGTGTGTAATCAGTACACTTGTATTTGCTCGTATTGCTGCAGTATTCGCTAATAAAGCAACGCCTAAAACCCTTAACAGAGCCTTAGGCGTGGTATTGACGGTACTTGGTTTAGTGATAATTATCGTAAAATATCTATTGTAAAATCTCAGACTTTTCACTGAATCCTCATTCCTCTGTTATAGCAGATTTTTTGCAAAAGAAAAGAGGTGTCGCGAATTGCTAACACCCAAACTATACCCTTTTCGCTTTTACATTCACGCCTTTCTTTATTGCTTTTTCTAGTAAAGATGCGATAAGATTAAATACATCTTTTGTTTCATCAAAATCGAAAGCCTTTTCTTTATAATGCATTAAATCTTTAATATATTCCGTTGGGTTGATTTCATAAATACCACCATTCTCAGAAAAGTCCATTATCTAGCATCTCCTTTTGCTCATTTGTTGCAGTACAGTTTTTACTAGAAAGCTACATCTGACAAATTTACGCAATTCTTACAATAAGTTAGAATATTTATATTGCTCATTCTTCATTTACAGAATACTTATATACCTCTATGTGCGATTCTGCGTTATTAATCAATCTCATCGATATTTTTAAATACAGTTTCGAGTTCAGCAATTAAATCTTCGCCGTCCTCAATTCCTGTCGAGAGTCTGAGTGTACAAGCTGTAATTCCATTCTTCTCTCTGACTTCTTCCGGAACATCTGCGTGTGTCTGTGTAGTTGGATATGTAATCAGGGTTTCAACACCGCCAAGACTTTCCGCAAATTTAATCATTTTGACTTTCTTAAGTATTGCAAGTGCGTGTTCCTTAGTATCTACATTAAATGTAATCATTGAACCAAAACCTCTTGCCTGTTTCTTAATAATCTCATAGCCCGGATGTTCTGGTAATCCCGGATATATAACCTTAGTTACAATGCTCTGTTCTTTAAGCCAGTTAGCTAATAATATCGCATTTTTCTGGGCACGTTCCATACGAATTCCAAGTGTCTTAATTCCTCTTAATATAAGCCAGCTGTCAAATGGTGCCAGTCCTGCACCTGTAGTCTTTATTAAAAATCTCAGTTTTTCGCTGATATCTTCTCTGTCAGTAACGATAAAGCCTGCTAATGTATCGTTATGTCCTCCTAAGAATTTTGTACCACTGTGTATTACAACATCAGCTCCTAATTTTAATGGATTCTGGAAATATGGTGATAAAAATGTATTGTCAACGATTAATAAAAGGTTATTCTTTTTAGATATTTCTGCTAATTTCTGAATGTCTGATACATTCATCATTGGATTAGTAGGAGTCTCAATATATATTGCTTTAGTGTTCTCTTTAATATAGTTCTCAACATTGTCATTAGAGCAGTCAACGTATGAAAAATCTATTCCGTTTTTCGAAGATACATTGTCAAACAGACGAATACTTCCACCATAAAGGTCTGCTTCTACGATGAGATGGTCACCCGGTTTAAATATTTCCATAAGCAGAGTAATTGCAGCCATTCCTGAAGAAAGTGCAAGTGCATCTGTTCCACCCTCAAGTCCTGCTACTATTTTCTCTAAATGCTCTTTGGTAGGATTCTGTAATCTGCTGTAGTCATATCCTGTGCTTTGTCCTACCTCTGGATGTGCATATGTTGCTGTCTGATATATCGGAAAGCTTATTGCTCCGTAGTTATTAACTGTTCCTTCTGTCTCTTCTAAGTGTAAACATCGTGTATTAAGTCCTCTATCCATAAAATAACCTCATTTCTATCTATTGTATTATAGTATATATTCAAAAAAGTCTTCTACTTTTTTACCTCTTAATGAACCATATAATCTAAGAAGTGAGCCTGCTGCCCCTGCTGCTCCTATGTAGAAGCCTAAATAACTTACTACTCTGTCAGGTGCGATTCTGTCCCAAGCTCCGAACCACGTTCTTCCCTTGAATTCAGTATTTGATTCTGCTATAAGTATATCTGCAGTTCTTAAAGCGTATTTTCTATATTTATCATTACCTGTATATTCGTATAAATCTGTGAAATATTCCAACGCTCCAGGACCACCGCAGCATATACATTTACTGCCCCAGTAGCCCCAGGACTTCTTCTCTGGAACGCCTGCCTTAATAAGTCCGTTTGCAAGTCTTTTTACCCAGTCTCTATAAATGTCATCTTTAGTCACATCATACATTTTCTTAAAGAAGAATGATGAGCCTATCGGACCACCGCACATTCCGAGATAGAATTTGTCTTTATCAGGACCACTTTCAGGATTATCCTGATAAGGAAATAATACTGCCTCATCATCTCCGAATGATATTCCATCAAGATATTTTATAATTTCATTTGCAAGGTTAAGATACTTCTTATCCTTAGTTGCTTCATAGACTACTGCAAATAAATATCCTATTCCTGCTGAACCATGTGAGAAATTAACGTGGACTATTCCTTTTTCACCCTCACCTGCAACGGATAAATCATATAAATCATAATATGTTCCGCCATTTTTAGCCTCGTGGCCAAATTGTTCAATATATTTTGCATATTTAACTGCTGTGTCTAAATATTTTCTATCGCGTGTTGCTTTGTATGTCTGCAGAAGATAAACGGCTCCGCCTGCATCTCCCACTATATCTCTGGTATCACTCCAATGTACGCCATTTTCATCTGCAATTGCCGCCTCTACGAATACATCTGCCTGACGAATGGCGAATTCATAATATTCCTTTTGTTTTGTTACTTTATATAAATCATATACAAATTGCCCCTCACTTATCGGTCCGACCTTGTAGCTGAATGCCCAGCCGTAAATCTTCGAGGAATCATTTGCAATCTGCTTCTGTATGTCTCTGTAATAATCTATCTTCTTTTCATTGGCTATTATATAAGCGGCGGCTTCTTTCGCTTCGTTTAACCACTTTTTATCTCCTGTAACCTGATACAATCTTAAAAAGAAGAAGCCTATTCCGCTAGAACCTGCATAGAATGAAGTATTTCCAAGGAAAGACAGATTAGTTATTCCATTTTGTCCGTCAGGAAATATCTTCCAGGTCTTGCCGACTTTTTCCTTAACTTCATACTGACTAATCCATTCTGCTGTCTGTATCGCTGCTTTTAAATAGTCATCTGCTGTATTTGGTATAAATAAATATGGTATCTGTCTTGCCATTGTAAACCTCCTTTTCCTGCTAATTAGTAAATTAAATAAATTCTCAAATACTATGTACAGTCTACATATTCATTATTCTGAACTTTAAACTTAATTGCCATACTCATAAATCTGCATATTCATTGTTCTGAATTTAATTGCCATACTCATAAATCTACATTTTCATTGTTCTATTTATAGGATTAGTTAATTTTATTCACTATATTCATAAAGTCCGGCTACATCGATTCCTTTTAATTTACCATAAAGTGAAAGCAATGCACTTGCTGAACCTGCTGCACCTACAAATAACCCTAAATGTGCATCTACGTCCCAAGGCTTGATTCTTGTCCATGCATTGTACCATCTTGCACCATCTTTATCTCTATAAGAATCACTTATCGATTTGTCCGCTGTTCTCTTAGCATATTCTAAATATTTATCATCATATTCTGATGCTTTTGTAAAATGTAATAACGCTCCTGCTGAACCACAGCAAATGCAATCGTTCCAGTAGCCTGCTGATTTCTTCTCAGGAACCCCTGCTCCAATAAGCGCATTGGTAAGCTTCTTATAGAAATCTAAATATTCTTCATTGCCTGTTGCTTTATATAACTCTAAAACTGCTATTCCATCACCAACAGGTCCATGGCAATATCCGAGATAAAATACATCATAAGGCTTTTTCTCTTTTTCTAAATATATATAAGGCACTATTGCTGTGTCATCATCTGATATCGCAATACTTTTTAAGAAGTTATAACCTTTTATTGCATAATCAAGATATTTTTCTTCTTTAGTTGCTTCATAATATTTAGTAAGAAGATATAGAATTCCTGCTGTTCCATGTGCGAAGTTAGGTACTATTCCGCCTGCCGGAACTGTCTTGAAATATTCATGTGGATCAAATAATTTCCAATATACTGAATCTTCACCATAATCTACCTTGAGTTCAAGAATCGAATCTAATGTTTCTTTTGCATATGCAATATATTTCTTATCACCTGTAACTTCTGCTATCTTAAGCCAATAAGCAATTACTCCGCCATCTCCCATATAATCGAAATAGCTGTTCCAATGTATTCCCTTTTCGTCTTTAACTGCCACCTTGTATACATCATCAGCAATTTTTACTGCCTGATTTAAGTATTCTTTATTACCAGTTCTCTCATATAGAAGAATTAAAAATAATCCCTCTCCTGAAGTTCCGGAATGTATTCCCGGTTTCTCACTTAATTTCTCATCATATGTAGATATAAGATAATCTGCTGCTTCAATCGCTTCATTTAACCATTTAGAATCTTTTGTAGCATCAAATAACTGTATAAAGAAGTAACCGATTCCTGCTGCGCCTGCATATATGGAACGATTTCCAAGAAATGAACTCTCGACTTCATCAGGAACTTTTCCCTCTGTTCCACTGATAGCCCAGTATTTACCTGTCGGAGCCTTTATCTCATATTTCTTTATCCATTCTGCAACACTTATGGCTTCTTCTAAATAATCTTCTACATCTGTATTTTTATATAATTCTATTAATTTGTATCCCATAGCCGAACCTCTTTTCTGAATTTATTTGTACATATCTGTCGAAAGATATTTTGTTCCGTCGTCGGCCATAATAACTACAATATTTTTTCCTGCATTTTCCGGTCTCTCTGCTACCTGTCTTGCTGCATATAATGCTGCTGCCGCAGAGTGTCCTAAGAATATTCCGTCAGTTCTAACTAACTCTTTACCTGTTGCATAAGCATTGTCTGCTGATACGTTAATGCACTCATCTATAACTGTATTGTTCTTTACAATAAGTGGTGGAAGAAGTCTTTCAGGAAACTGATAGAATGGTACAACTCCGTCGATTGTGTGACCTGTTTCATTGTTAGCATCAAGTCTTGATTTCTCATCAGGCTGTACAGCAATAATTTTAATATTCTCATCTTTCTCTTTAAAGAATTTACTAAGACCTGATAAAGTTCCTGCTGTTCCTGCAAGCATTACCACAATATCTACTTTTCCGTCTGTATCCTCCCAGATTTCAGGGCCTGTTGTATAATAATGTGCTAATGTGTTATTTATATTTCCGCATTGGTCTGTATAATAATATCCGTTCTTCTCTGCAAATGCCGAAACTCCCTTTTCTATAGTAGGAACTTCTATTTCGCCTCTTTTTAACGACTCTGTCACTTCATCGCTGATGTCAGTGAACCAGAACTGTTCAACACCGTATGCCTTGAAAATGTCTTCTCTTTCTTTAGAAACACCAGGCTCAAGGAATGTAACAAACTCATGGCCTTTTGCATGTGCAAATGCTGCTAAGGCAATTCCTGTATTACCGCTTGTATTATCAACAATTGTCTGACCAGGTTTTAAATCGCCTGACTTCTCAGCTTCTTCTATCATTCTAAGAGCTGCCCTGTCTTTAACGCTTCCTGATGGATTGAAATATTCAAGCTTACCAAGAATGGTTGCATTCAATTTATACTTTGCTTCGTAGTTTGTTAATTCAACTAATGGTGTATGTCCTACCAATTCTGCGATACTTTTATAAATTTTTCCCATATGTTTGTCCTCCTGTTCTTATATGGTAGTGTCAAATGACACTCCTATTTTTTATTTAAAAACTTAATATTTCAATGGGTTCTATCACTTTTTTACAATAAAAAAGTGATTACCCCCTAAAAAAACAGTATAATTGAATCTACGACAAAAC
>Ga0256404_1003660_pt1 | contig 30568 bp, 16 predicted proteins | sample RumenRJG_01DNA_FD_185990 | JGI IMG/M metagenome (GOLD analysis project Ga0256404, IMG submission 185990) | Bovine rumen microbial communities from Lethbridge, Alberta, Canada - RJG_01 | ecosystem: Host-associated > Mammals > Digestive system > Stomach > Rumen | place: Canada: Alberta | collected...
TGATTGAAAGGGAGAATGCATTTAATATGGAGCAGTTTGCTGCATCAGTCAATGAGTTCCTAACCTTCAGGAGGTACGCGTTGTTACCTGACAAGGGAAATATCAGTCGTGAAGAAGCAGACCAGAAGGCAGAAGAAGAATACAAACTGTTTAATCCAACGCAACGTATTGACTCAGATTTCGACAAGGAAATACGTGGATTGTTTAATAAAACATGAGTTCGACGAAACATTATGGGCTACGCACCTGAGGAATTATCTAAAAGTTCCTTCACGCCTTCATTGCCTCATAAACAACTGAAAAACAATGGGATACGGATGAAACCGCGGTTTCATACCGCCTTCATACTATTATTTGGGAGAAAGATAATCAACGGGAGCGAAAAAGATTATGTATTGATGACCGTTTAATCATGTATTCACGCTCAATCTATGATTAATCGATGAGCAATCTATTATATATTAGGGAGTAATTGATAATCTTTTTGTACGGTGGTGATATTGTTTCGGACCTTGATAGCATATGAAAGCGGATGAAACCGCGGTTTCATCCGTAAATCACTCTGCTTCAACATGTTGCAGAAAGATGAAGGCGTGAAGGCGGATTGTAAGCTAAAGGGTGTTTTCTATATAATTGACAAGGGCCTGATTGCAAAGTCGGATGCCTCCGGGGGTGGGATAGCGCCCCGTGAAATACCAGTCTCCCTGATGATGGGGACAGGCAGCATGGAGACCCTCGATGCTTTGGAAAACAAGTTCTATGGGGGTTGTGATACCCTCTGGACGCAGCATCTCTACCATTTTTTGATTCAGTTCTGCCACGGTGAAAGGTTCGTAGAGGCGTTTCACGGGAAGTGCTTCCGCCATTTTTTGCGCTGGTAAGGAAAGCTGTTGCTTGCATTGCTGATAGACTTCGTCAATGAGCGGTTGCATGCCGCGCTCTCTCAGCAGCGCCATACAGGCGCGGAAAGCAATGAATTCCTCGAGGCGTGCCATGTCGATGCCGTAGAAATCGGGATAACGGATTTGCGGGGCACTCGAGACGAGGACAATTTTCTTGGGATGCAGACGATCGAGAATCTTGATGATACTTTCCTTTAAAGTAGTTCCGCGCACGATGCTGTCGTCGATAACCACGAGATTGTCCTCACGGGGACGCACCACACCGTAGGTGATATCATAGACATGGGCGGCGAGATCGTTGCGCTGGTTGCCTTCTGTGATGAAAGTGCGGAGTTTGATATCCTTCCAGGCAATCTTCTCGAAACGTACGTCATGACCCTGCTTCATGAATCCGTGAAGCATGCCGTAATAAGCTACTTCGGCGGTGTTGGGAATAAAGGAGAAAACCGTATGACTGACATCGCCACCGATCGCCTCAGTGATGGCGGGTACTAACTGTTCACCCAACTGCTGACGTTCGCGGTAGATGTCGCGGTCGTTGCCACGACTGAAATAGATGCGCTCGAAAGAACAAGAGGAAGAAGACCCACCTCCCAGTCCATCCCTATAAGGGAGGGGAGTAATGACCTCTTCCATTTTTATTTTTCCATTGCGCTTTACAATAAGTGTATGGCCGGGAGGAAGTTCTTGGATGTCTTCCACTTGGAGATCGAAAGTGGTTTGCAGAACGGGACGCTCACTCGCTAAGGCGACGATTTCCTCATCCTGATAATAGAAAGCGGGACGGATGCCCCAAGGGTCACGCATGGAGAAGAATTCACCGGAACCCGTGAGACCACAGACCACATAACCGCCGTCAAACTGCGGCATGGTGGTTTTCAGGACGTTTGCCATTTCCACATGATCGTCGATGAACTGGGTGATGGCCGTTCCTTCGAGTCCCTGTTCCTTGGCCTGCTGGTATTTGCATTCCACTTCACGGTCAAGGCGGTGGCCCATCAGTTCGAGCATGATATAAGAGTCGCTGTAGATGCGGGGATACTGTCCCTGCGTGGTGAGACGCTGGAAAACCTCATCGATGTTGGTCATATTGAAATTACCACAGATGCAGAGGTTCTTGGCACGCCAGTTGTTGCGGCGAAGGAAAGGATGGACGAAGGTGAGACCGCTCTTGCCGGTAGTGGAATAACGCAGATGTCCCATGAGCAGTTGTCCTTCGGCAAAATGCTCATCGGCACGAGAGAAAATCTCCGTGATGGCATCCTTTCCCTGCTCTTTCTCACGGAACATATATTCCTCTCCAGGCACAGCGTCGAGTTGTACGGCGGCAATACCGGCACCCTCCTGTCCGCGGTTGTGCTGTTTCTCCATCATCAGATAGAGTTTGTTCAGTCCGTACAGCCGTGTACCGTATTTCTGTTCATAATACGCTAAAGGTTTCAGAAGGCGGATCATCGCCACACCACATTCATGCTTAAGAGGTTCCATCGCACTTTTAAATATTGAATCTTGACTCCTTTCTCAATAAGCCTGCTCGTGGACACCCGCAACGGCACGCCCACTGGGGTCATTAAGTTTCTTGAAAGCTTCGTCCCATTCGCGGGCTATGGCTGTAGAACAGGCCACACTGGCTTCCTGCGGAACGCTGCGGGCAGCGGAATCGCTGGGGAAATGCTCGGCGAAAATGCTGCGATAGTAGTATTCTTCTTTGTTCAGCGGCGGATTGATGGGGAAGCGTTCGGCTGCATGTGCCATCTGCTCGTCGGTGACTTGTTCGGAGGTGATCTTCTTCAATGTGTCAATCCACGAATAGCCCACACCATCGGAGAACTGCTCTTTCTGTCGCCACGCCACTTCCTCAGGAAGCATATCGGCGAAAGCCTCGCGTACGATGCGCTTCTCAATAGTCGTTCCCGGACACATCTTGGCTTCGGGATTCGTACGCATGGCCACATCGAGAAACTCCTTGTCGAGGAAAGGAACGCGTCCTTCCACGCCCCATGCCGAAAGACTCTTGTTTGCCCGCAGACAGTCATAGAGGTGGAGTTTGGAGAGCTTGCGCACGGTTTCTTCGTGGAAATCTTTCGCGCTGGGTGCCTTATGGAAATAAAGATAACCTCCGAAGACCTCATCGGCACCCTCACCCGAGAGCACCATTTTGATACCCATCGACTTGATGACGCGTGCCAGAAGATACATGGGCGTAGAGGCGCGGACTGTCGTTACATCGTAGGTTTCGATGAAATAGATGACGTCGCGGATGGCATCGAGTCCTTCCTGAATGGTGTAGTTGATTTCGTGATGCACGGTTCCGATATGATCAGCAACGAGTTTGGCCTTTGCCAAATCAGGCGCGCCTTTCAGTCCTACGGCAAATGAATGCAATCGGGGCCAGTAAGCACGTGTCTGTCCGTCGTCTTCTATACGGTTCTCGGAAAAGCGTTCGGCAATGGCTGAAATCACACTGGAATCGAGTCCGCCACTCAGCAACACACCATAAGGCACGTCACTCATCAACTGACGCTTCACGGCAGCACGCAATGCCTGACGGATGTCCTCACTACTCGCTTCATTGTCTTTCACAGCGTCATACGAGAACCAGTCGCGCTTGTAGTACCTTCTAAGTGAAGAGTGCAGAGTGGAGAGTGAAGAATCATCCAGGTCCTTGCTCCAAAGATAATGACCGGGAAGGAAGGGTTCATAGTATTCGCATTGTCCTTCGAGGGCTTTCAGTTCGGAAGCCACATACACTTTGCCGTCGCTGTCGCAACCGATATAAAGCGGAATCACACCAATGGGGTCACGGGCAATGAGAAAAGCATCCTCTTCCTCATCGTAAAGGGCGAAGGCAAAGATGCCGCTCAAGTCTTCCAGGAAGTCAATGCCTTTCTGACGATAGAGCGCAAGAATGACCTCACAGTCGCTGCCCGTCTGGAACTCGTAGGTGTCGGCAAACTCGCGGCGGATCTGCTGATGGTTATAAATCTCACCATTGACGGCGAGAATCTGTTTCCCGTCGGGAGCAAACAATGGCTGTCTGCCGCTTTCAGGGTCCACGATGGAGAGACGTTCATGCGCCAGAATAGCTGTCTTTCCACAGTAGATACCACTCCAGTCAGGACCGCGGTGACGGATTTTCTGACTCATACGAAGGGCTTTCTGCCGGAGCATCTCCGGCTTCTCGATATTGAATATTCCTACGATTCCACACATACTATTTTTACTTTTAAATACGTTTTGAGCCCCTTGATAAGGGGCGGCTCTAAAGCAGGGATCTAATCAAATTATACAAACAATTTTTATTTGTACACAGAGATACAGAGACACAGCGTTTTTTTTCTTCCCTCTTTATCATTCATCACTTATAACTTCTCTAATAAAGTCCATGAACAGCGGATGGGGATGCAGCACCGTACTCTGATATTCGGGATGAAACTGAGTACCGATGTACCAGCGCTTTTCAGGTATTTCGATGATTTCCACGAGATTGGCAGCGGGATTGCGCCCTGAACATTTCATGCCGTGACTTTCGAAATCGGAGAGATACTGATTGTTGAACTCATAACGGTGACGATGACGCTCACGGATGAGCTGTTTGCCGTAGATCTTTGCCACACGGGAACCCTCCATCAATTCGCAGTCGTAGGCCCCGAGTCGCATCGTTCCTCCGAGGTTAGCGAGATTCTTCTGACTCTCCATAAGGTCGATAACGTTATGCTCCGTATGCTCGTCCATCTCGCGGCTGTGTGCATCTGGCATTCCCAAGACGTGACGGGCAAATTCGATGACCATCATCTGCATGCCCAGGCAAATGCCGAAACAGGGGATGTCGTTTTCACGGGCATAACGGGCAGCAAGGATTTTCCCTTCAATGCCACGGGTGCCAAAGCCCGGACAAATCACCAGACCGTCTTGCTTCTTGATGAGTCGGAGGAATTCCGGGTTCTCCTGATTTTCTGATAATTCCGATGAATCCGAAAGCTCCGAATTAATAAAAGTTATCACCACCTTCCGATGATGATAGGTGGCGGCATGACTAAGACTCTCATTGATGCTCTTGTAAGCATCCTGAAGGTCGTATTTTCCGACGAGTCCGATGTGTACCTCTTCCGTGGCTTCGCGGCGGAGTTTCAGGAAATGGTTCCAGGAAACCATCCCGGGTGTCTCCCCAACGGGAATGCCCATCTTCCGCAGAATGGCGGCATCGAGACCTTGTCGCTGCATGTTGAGGGGCACTTCGTAGATGCTGGGCAGGTCCTCGCTCTGAATGACACATTCCAAATCGACATTGCAGAAACCAGCCACTTTTTGTCGGAGGTGGTCGTCGAGATGTAGTTCCGTACGGAGAATGAGGATATCAGGTTGAATACCCTGACTCTGCAGTTCCTTGACGGAGTGCTGCGTAGGTTTGGTCTTGAGTTCATTGGCGGCTTTCAGATAAGGCACATAAGTGAGATGCACACACACGGCATCGCGCCCCAGTTCCCATTTCAACTGACGGATGGCTTCCAGGAAAGGGGCACTCTCGATGTCGCCGATAGTACCGCCAATCTCCGTAATCACGAAATCATAATTCTCCTTTTCACCCAAATACTGAATCTGCCGTTTGATTTCGTCGGTGATATGAGGGACCACTTGAATGGTCTTCCCCAGGTAATCTCCGCGGCGCTCCTTGTCAATAACCGACTTGTAGATACGTCCTGTCGTCATCGAGTTGGCGCGCGTTGTCTGAATGCCTGTGAAGCGTTCGTAGTGTCCAAGATCGAGATCGGTCTCCATGCCATCGGCCGTCACGTAGCACTCTCCATGCTCATAAGGGTTCAGCGTTCCGGGGTCGATGTTGATGTAGGGGTCAAACTTTTGAATGGTGATTTTGAAACCCCTTGACTGCAGCAATTTGCCGATGGAAGCCGAAATGATGCCTTTTCCCAGGGAAGAAACGACGCCGCCTGTCACGAAAATATATTTAGCCATCTTGCTTTTATTTAATCCTTAGAAATCAAAACCTTAATTTTTAAATAACAATCTTATTAATATCGTTGAACAATCCTATTAACTTTGTTGAACAATCTTATTAACTTCGTTCAACAATCCTATTAACTTTGATATTTGTTATTGGCTTTTAAGGAATGCATCCACGGCCTGTGCTGTTTGTTTCCCACTCGCCATAGCCCTCACAACGAGCGAGGCACCGTTCTTACTGTCGCCGCAAACGAAGACGTTCTCGGGATATTCGGGATGCTCGGGCTTGAGGAATCCCATGGCAAGCAACACCAGTTCGGCCTTGATTATTTCGGGCTCTCCCTTGGGAACCATCAGCGGACGTCCGCCTTCGGGGTTGGGTTTCCAGTCAATTTCCTGCACCTTCACGCCCGTCAGCTGTCCATCCTTTCCGATGAATTCCAGCGTGTTGATGTTCCAGCGGCGTATGCAGCCTTCCTCATGTGAAGAGGTCGTCTTGAAAGTACGTGGGAAATTGGGCCATGGATTGTTCGGATCTTCAGGACCGATGGGCGGTTTGGGCATGATTTCTATCTGCGTCACACTCTTCGCGCCCTGACGGTGAGCCGTACCGATACAGTCGCTTCCGGTATCACCACCGCCAATCACGAGCACGTTCTTGCCCTTCGCGGTAACACGCTGCTCCTTAGAAAACTCCATACCGGCAAGTACACGGTTCTGTTGCGAAAGCATTTCAAGGGCGAAATGCACGCCTTTCAGTTCACGTCCCGGTGCTTTCAAATCGCGGGCAACAGGCGTTCCTGTGGCGATGACGACGGCGTCCCATTGTTCCGTTTGATGCGATAGTATTGCTTCATACGGAACTTCCTCACCATAGCGGAAGGTGATGCCTTCCTCTTCCAGAATCGCGATGCGGCGGTCAATTACCGCCTTATTTAATTTGAAATTTGGAATGCCATAGCGGAGCAGTCCGCCGGCAGCTTCATTCTTCTCGAAGACGGTGACTTTGTAACCCATCAGATTCAGATCGTGAGCGGCAGCAAGTCCTGCAGGGCCTGCTCCAATCACAGCCACCTTTTTGCCGTTGCGCTCAGGATGATGAATGGGGATATAACCCTCGCGGAAAGCGCCTTCAGTAATGGCACATTCGTTCTCACGATTGGTGGTAGGCTCATGGTCGAAAAGATTGAGCACGCAGGCTTTCTCACAAAGGGCAGGACAGATGCGCCCCGTAAATTCCGGGAAGGGGTTGGTGGCAGAAAGCAACTGGTAAGCCAGTTCCCAGTCGCCTTTGTAAAGGGCCTCATTCCATTCCGGGGCCTTATTGCCAAGTGGACAAGCCCAATGGCAGAAAGGAACTCCGCAATCCATACAGCGCGAAGCCTGCTGGCGACGGTCGTGGGCATTGAGCGTCTGCTCCACTTCGCTGAAATCATGAATGCGGTCGTGTATCGGACGATAACCCGCTTCTTTCCGGTGTATCTCTAAAAATGCTTTTGAATCTCCCATATCTTTTATCTTGAAACTTAAAACCTGGAACGCTCAATAGTCTCTTTGAACATCTGCAATTTTCTGTTGTAACTTTCTCATTTGTTCCTCCTGAAGTACGCGCTTGTACTCAATGGGCACCACTTGGATGAAGTCCTCCACATAGCGCTGCCAGTCATCGAGCATCGTACGTGCGAGCTTACTTCCCGTATAGAGATAATGCTGGCGGATGAGCTCGTGCAATTCACGGCGGTATTGCGTCTCCTCAACTAAGTTGATTTCCACCATGTCCATGTTGCAATAGTAGTCGAAGTTGTGGTTCTTGTCCCACACGTAAGCCACACCGCCACTCATTCCTGCGGCAAAGTTGCGGCCTGTCTCTCCGAGTACGACCACACGTCCGCCGGTCATATACTCACAACAATGGTCGCCGGCTCCTTCGATGACGGCAATAGCGCCGGAGTTGCGGACGCCGAAACGCTCTCCCACACGGCCGTTGACATAAAGTTCTCCGCTGGTAGCACCATAGAGTCCCGTATTACCGGCAATGATATTGTCTTCGGCGGCGAAGTTGCTTCTCATCGGAGGCAGGATGGCAATGCGCCCGCCAGAGAGTCCCTTGGCAAAATAATCATTGGTTTCGCCTTCGAGTTTAAAGCTGATTCCCTTCACGAGGAAAGCACCGAACGACTGTCCTGCCGAACCTTTGAACTTCACGTTGATGGTCTCATCGGGTAAACCTTCCTCACCATATTTCTTGGCGATGACACCTGAGAGCAGAGCACCTACCGTACGGTCGGTATTTTTAAGTGTAGAATGAAGCGTGAAGAGGGATGAATTTGCTGAAGTCATTCCTTCCGGGAAAGAAGGCTTTTCCTTCCGTATCTCTTCAAGGAGGCGGGTATCCACCATGTCTTTCTCATCGATGCGGGGCAAATCCTGCGTATGTCGCAGCACACCCTTCTCTTGATAGAGTAAGCGGCTGAAATCCAAATGAACATCCTTCTGAGTGGTTGAATATGCTTCACGCTTCACGCTTAACTTTTCACTAATGAGTTCCGTATGACCGATAATCTCGTCAAGACTGCGATAGCCCATAGCGGCAAGATATTCGCGGACTTCCTGTGCCAGGAAAGTAAAGTAGTTCACCAGATGATCTACTTTGCCGAGGAAATGCTCACGGAGTTTGGGATTCTGTGTGGCCACACCCATCGGACAGGTGTTGAGGTTACATTTACGCATCATCACACATCCCAGAACGATGAGGGCCGTAGTGCCGAAACCGAATTCGTCGGCACCCAACAAAGCCATGAGAATAATGTCGCGTCCGGTCTTCAACTGTCCGTCCACTTGCAGACGCACCTGTCCGCGAAGTCCGTTTCTCACCAAAGTCTGTTGTGTTTCAGAAAGACCAATCTCCGGAGAGATGCCCGCGAAACGCATGGATGAGGCAGGGGAAGCACCCGTTCCACCTTCGGCACCGCTGATGACGATGAGATCTGCCTTGGCCTTGGCCACACCGGCAGCAATGGTTCCCACGCCACTCTCAGCTACGAGTTTCACGGAGACGGCCGCCTGTGGGTTCACATTCTTCAAATCGAAGATGAGTTGGGCAAGGTCTTCAATGGAATAGATGTCGTGATGAGGCGGTGGCGAAATGAGGGAAATGCCGGGGATGCTGTGGCGCGTCTTGGCGATAATCTCATTAACCTTAAAGCCCGGCAGTTGTCCTCCTTCACCAGGTTTTGCGCCCTGTGCCACCTTGATTTGCAGTTCTTCGGCATTCACCAGGTATTCTGTAGTCACGCCGAAGCGTCCGCTGGCAATCTGTTTGGTCTTCGAACTGAGGCTGACGCCATCGATTTCCGTATGGAAACGTTCGGAGTCCTCACCGCCTTCACCCGTATTACTTCGGGCACCCAAACGGTTCATCGCCAGACAAATGGTTTCATGCGCTTCTTTCGACAAAGCGCCGAACGACATGGCTCCCGTGACGAAATGTTTCACGATGCTTTCCACGGGTTCCACCTCGTCGATATTGATAGGATTCCGCTTGATGTCGAGGAAGTCACGAATGAAAATGGGATCGGCTTTCTCGTCAACGAGTTTGCTGAATTCCTTGAACTTCTGATAGTCGCCTTTGCGGCACGCCAGTTGCAGGGTGGCAATGGTTTCTGGATTCCACGCATGGCGGATGCCGTCCTTGCGCCAACGGAACTGTCCCTGATTCGGTAGGAAGTCCTCTTTGCCAGTTGCGACTGAATTGCAACTTACGTAGTGCGCCTTTGCATCCTGGGCGATTTTCTCCAGTCCAATACCGCCGATCGTGCTCACCTCCGTACCGAAATAACTGCGCAAAAGATTCTCGCTGAGGCCGATGCTCTCGAAGATTTTCGCACCACGATAGCTGCGGATGGTCGAGATTCCCATCTTCGCCATAATCTTAAAGAGTCCTTTCTTCACAGCCTTGATGTAGTTGGCTTCTGCCGTGGCATAGTCTTCCTGAATCTTTCCGCGTTTCACCAAGTCATCCAGAATGGCAAACACCATATAAGGACAAAGGGCGGAAGCGCCATAACCCAACAGCAGGGCAGCATGCATCGTTTCACGAATCTCTCCGCTTTCCACGATAAGAGCCGTCTGCACGCGCTTGCCTACTGAGATCAGATAATGATGAACGGCAGAAACGGCGAGCAGGGAAGGGATGAACGGTCCTTCTTCCTTTTTATCGGTCAGGATAATGTAGTTATAGCCTTCATCCACACTCTCCTCCGCTTTCTTGCAAAGTTGATGGAGTGCTGCCTGCAAATCATCCTGGAAGGCCATGGAAAGCTTTACGGTGTTAAAGCCCTTATAGCGGATATGGCAGAGAATGTCAAGTTGGGTGTTGTTCAGGATGGGATGCGGCAGACGCACCATCTTGCAGTTGGTCTCGTCAGGATTCAGAATGCCGGAACCCACACGTCCTATATATTCCGTCAGACTCATCACGAGATTCTCGCGAATAGAGTCGATGGCGGGATTGGTAACCTGTGCAAACTGCTGTCGGAAATAGTTGAAGAATACTTGCGGACGGGTGGAAAGTACGGCCAGCGGCGTGTCGTTACCCATAGCTGCCGTGGGTTCCTGTCCTGCCGTTGCCATCGGGATGATGGTATTCTCTATATCCTCCGCACCATAGCCGAAGAGAATCTCCTGTCTCAAGAGGTAATCACTCTCCTCGCCTTTAGCAGAGGGACCGGGGGTGAGACCATTCTCCACCTTACGGCCGCTCTTCAGTTTCTCCAACTGAATACGGTTGGTGGAGAGCCATTGGCGATAGGGATGCTCAGAAGCCAGCTGCTGCTTGATTTCTCCATCGTAGTAGATTTTGCCTTCCTGCGTGTCAATGAGCAGAATCTTTCCAGGCTGCAGGCGTCCTTTCGCGGCCACTTCCGTTGGGTCGAAATCCATTACGCCCACCTCGGAAGCCACCACCATCGTATTGTTTTTGGTGATGGTATAACGGGCGGGTCGCAGGCCATTGCGGTCGAGCATACCACCGGCAAAACGTCCGTCGCTGAAAAGTAGGGCAGCAGGACCATCCCAAGGTTCCATCAGAATGGAATGATATTCATAAAAGGCCTTCAGATCTTCTGAAATAGGGTTCTTGTCGTTGAAGGATTCCGGCACGAGAACCGCCATGGCATGCGGCAGACTCAGTCCGCTCATGACGAAGAATTCCAACACATTGTCCAACGAAGCCGAATCGCTCATCTCCGGTTGTACGATGGGTGATATCTTTCTAATGTCGCCGAGCGCCTCACTCGACAGCACGCTCTCACGTGCCTTCATCCAACCGCGGTTTCCACGGATGGTGTTGATTTCTCCGTTATGAGCCAACAAGCGGAAGGGCTGGGCCAATGACCACGTAGGAAATGTGTTTGTGCTGAAACGTGAGTGCACCAGCGCCAGTCCGCTTGTGAAATAGGGATTTGTCAAATCAGGGTAATACTGCCGAACCTGAATGCTCGACAGCATTCCCTTGTATATTATGTTTGTGTTGTTGAGAGAACAGATATAGAAATCTTTATCCTGAACCCTTTTCTCAATCTTTTTCCTGATAACATATAAGATACGCGGAAATGATTCTATCTGATCGTCCTGTATCCCTGTGATAAACACCTGCTTGATGTCGGGTTCGCTGCTCAATGCCCGTTCTCCAAGACATTCCGGACAAGTGGGAACGGAGCGCAGGTGCATCAGTTGCAACCCTTCGCGCTCTATCTCCTCGATGATGATGCTGAGGATATCCTGCTGGCGCTTCTCGTCCCTTGGCAGGAAAACCAGGCCCGTTCCGTATTTTCCCTTCTCGGGTACTGGAATGCCTTGCAATAAAATAAACTCATGGGGAATCTGTAGCATGATACCGGCTCCATCGCCGTCTTTTCCTACTTCAGCGCCGCGATGCCGCATATTCTCCAGCACTCTCAGCGCGTCGTCTACCAGTTGGTGGCTTTTGTTTCCGTGAATATTCACCACCATGCCTACTCCACAAGCATCGTGCTCATACTGACTCTGATAGAGTCCTTTCCCGTTCTTGTCGGAATTGCATTTTGTCATATTAATCCTGATTTATGTATCATTCTGGTTGCAAAATTACTTACTTTGAATACAATATGTTTAATTCTTTCATATTTTTCTATCAAGAAATCAAAACAAACTTATTATATGCAACAATTTTGAAAGCTGTGGTTTCAGATTGTTAGTTTTACGGGTGTGTTTTCTTACAGTTTAAAACCACGATTCAAAAAGAAGGTATAATTTGACGGTTTTTTAGCGGCTTTATATCGAAATGCATTATCTTTGCAAACAAAAATAGCAAAAGGTTATATTGAAGTACAAAATCGAAGCAAAATGCCAAAGAAAGTTCACTTCACGAAAATGCAGGGGGCAGGAAATGATTACATTTATATCGATTCCTCCTTATATAAAATAAAGGACCCCACAACCGCAGCCATCACCTTGAGTGACCGCCATAAGGGCATTGGTTCCGACGGACTGGTGCTCATCGGCCGTTCTCCGTCACCGGAGGCTGATTTTACGATGCGTATCTTCAATGCTGATGGGAGTGAGGCGATGATGTGCGGCAATGCTTCGCGTTGTATCGGAAAATACGTCTATGAGAAGAAACTGACGCAGGAGACCGATATCCGCCTTTCCACCCTTTCCGGTATCAAGAAACTGCAGCTGCAGGTGAAAGGCCATCAAGTGAAGGCGGTGACCGTGGACATGCTGGAGCCGCAGTTAGAGAACGAGGCGCAGTTTCATACTTCCTCCAAACTGCCCGAAGGAACCTTTGTGTCGATGGGAAATCCGCATTACGTGATTTTCACGGATGAGATTAACCGCATTGCCGACGACGGTCCCGTTTTGGAGGAGCACGAGGCCTTCCCCGATCGCTGTAACATTGAGTTTGCCAAAGTAGAACGCGACGGCAGCATCCGCATGCGCGTCTGGGAACGTGGTAGCGGGGTCACCATGGCCTGTGGAACAGGAGCTTGCGCTACGGCCGTGGCAGCAGTCCTTACGGGGAGAGCCCAGCGCGATTCGGATATCATCATGGATGGCGGTAAGCTTCACATCCATTGGGATGAGGCCGACAATCACGTCTATATGACAGGTCCTGCGGAGTTTGTCTTCGAAGGAGACGTAAAAATATAGTTCTTAAATTAACTTTTAAACCCATTAAACAGCTGCAAGGCAGCACTTAAACAGCCGAAGGCGCTTAAACCTTTACAAATAAAATATGGCATTAGTAAACGAACATTTCTTAAAACTACCAGATAATTATCTGTTTGCCGACATTGCCAAGCGGGTGAATGCCTTCAAGGCGACGCATAAGACTACCGACGTCATCAGCCTTGGCATCGGCGACGTCACCCAGCCGTTGTGTCCTGCTGTGATTGAGGCACTTCACAAGGCTGTCGATGAGATGTCAACCGCCGAAGGATTCCACGGCTACGGTCCCGAACAAGGTTACGCTTTCCTGCGGGAGACCATCCTGAAGAACGATTTCCTGCCCCGCGGTATTCATCTCGACATAGATGAGATTTTCATCAACGATGGTGCCAAGAGTGATACAGGTAACATTCAGGAACTCATCCGCTGGGACAATTCCATTGCCGTCACCGATCCTATCTATCCCGTCTATATCGACTCCAACGCCATGATCGGACGTGCAGGTATCAAGGATGAGAACGGACACTGGTCGAATGTGACTTATCTTCCTTGTACGGCTGAGAATAAGTTCATCCCGTCTTTGCCCGATCATCGCGTAGATGTCATTTACCTCTGCTATCCCAATAACCCCACGGGAACGGTGCTCTCCAAGGCCGAACTTCGCAAGTGGGTGAACTATGCGCTGAAGAACGATACGCTCATCTTCTACGATGCCGCTTATCAGGCCTATATTCAAGACGACAGCATTCCACATTCCATCTACGAAATCCGTGGAGCCCGCAAGTGCGCCATCGAATTCCGCAGCTTCTCCAAGACGGCAGGCTTCACCGGCGTACGCTGTGGCTATACCATCGTTCCAAAGGACCTCACGGCAGCCACGCTACAAGGCGAGCGCATTCCGCTCAATCCCTTGTGGAACCGCAGACAGTCTACGAAGTTCAACGGCACCAGCTACATCTCCCAGCGGGCGGCAGCGGCCGTCTATACGCCAGAGGGCCGACAGCAGGTGCGTGAGACCATCGGTTACTATATGCAGAACGCCGCCCTCCTTCGTGAAACGTTCCTCCGTCTGGGTTTCGAGGTCTATGGAGGAGAGCATGCGCCTTACCTGTGGATGCGTACGCCTGAGAACACAAGTTCCTGGAAATTCTTCGACGAGATGCTCTATGGTGCCCATGTGGTCTGCACCCCCGGCGTGGGCTTCGGTCCCAGTGGCGAGGGCTATGTACGCTTCACGGCCTTTGGCAGTCATGAGCAGACTGCTGAGGCCCTTCAGCGGATAGAACGATGGCTCAAGTTATAGCATTTGTAAACAAAAAAGATATTCACATTTCACAAACACAAAATATTATGGCAAATTTAAGATTTCAGGTTGTTGGCGAGGCATTCAAGAAGAAGCCTCTCGACGTAATAGCACCGGCCGAAAGGCCTTATGAGTACTTCGGTAAGAAAGTGTTCAACCGCGAGAAGATGTACAAGTATCTGCCCAAGCAGGTTTATGAGAAAATGATTGATGTCATTGATAATGGAGCCCGTTTGGAGCGCGATGTGGCCGATGCTGTAGCTGCTGGTATGAAACAGTGGGCCGTGGAGAATGGCGTTACCCATTACACCCACTGGTTCCAGCCGCTGACGGAAGGTACTGCTGAAAAGCACGACTCCTTTATCGAGCACGATGGCAAGGGCGGTATGGTGGAAGAGTTCAGCGGCAAGCTGCTCGTTCAGCAGGAGCCCGACGCTTCCTCGTTCCCAAGTGGTGGTATCCGTTCCACTTTCGAGGCCCGCGGCTATTCTGCCTGGGACCCCACTTCGCCTGTCTTCATCATCGACGACACGCTCTGTATTCCCACCGTCTTCATCTCTTATAGCGGTGAGGCCCTCGACTACAAGGCTCCTCTGCTGCGCGCCCTCCACGCTGTGAATGTGGCCGCTACGGAAGTATGTCAGTATTTCGATCCCAACGTGAAGAAGGTAACCTCTAACCTCGGATGGGAACAGGAGTATTTCCTTGTGGACGAAGGACTCTATTCCGCACGTCCTGATCTGCTTTTGACAGGCCGTACCTTGATGGGTCACGATTCTGCCAAGAACCAGCAGATGGACGACCACTATTTCGGCACCATTCCCGATCGTGTGCAAGCCTTTATGAAGGATCTCGAGATTCAGGCCCTCGAATTGGGCATTCCCTGTAAGACCCGTCACAATGAGGTAGCCCCCAACCAGTTTGAGCTGGCTCCTATCTTCGAGGATACCAACCTCGCCGTGGACCACAACATGCTGCTCATGTCGTTGATGAAGAAGGTTGCCCGCAAGCACGGTTTCCGTGTGCTGCTTCATGAGAAGCCATTTGCCGGCATCAACGGTTCCGGAAAGCACAACAACTGGTCGCTGAGCACCGATACCGGCGTATTGCTCCATGCCCCTGGCAAGACACCCGAAGACAATCTCCGCTTCGTCGTCTTTATTGTGGAAACGCTGATGGGCGTATGGCGTCACAACGGACTGCTGAAAGCCTCTATCATGAGCGCTACCAATGCCCACCGTCTGGGAGCCAACGAGGCACCTCCCGCCATCATCAGCTCCTTCCTGGGAAAACAGGTCACCGAACTCTTGGATCATATTGAGAAGGCAGACAACAACCAGCTTGCCATGACCGGCAAACAGGGCATGAAGATGGACATCCCCGAGATTCCCGAACTGATGATCGATAACACCGACCGCAACCGTACCTCACCTTTCGCCTTCACCGGAAACCGTTTCGAGTTCCGTGCCGTAGGTAGCGAGGCCAACTGTGCATCGGCGATGATAGCTCTCAATAGTGCCGTGGCAGAGGCACTCTTCAATTTCAAGGCCCGTGTGGACAAGCGCATCGAGGAGATTGCAGGACGTCCTGAATTTGCCGAGGGCACAGGTCATACGGCTAAGTTCCATGCCATCCTTGATGTCGTGCGTGAGGACATCACCGCCTGCCGTCCTATCCGTTTCGACGGCAACGGTTACAGCGATGAATGGGTTGTGGAGGCTGAGAAGCGCGGACTCGATATCGAGAAGTCATGTCCCAAGATTTTCGAGCGCTATCTCGATCCCGAGAGCATCAAGATGTTTGAGGACCTGAAGGTGATGACCGCCAAGGAACTCGAAGCCCGCAACGAGGTGAAATGGGAAACCTACACGAAGAAGATTCAGATTGAGGCCCGTGTGTTGGGCGACCTCTCCATGAACCACATCATCCCCGTGGCCACCCGTTATCAGAGTCAGCTGCTGAAGAATGTGGAGAACATGAACGATGTCTTCTCCGCTGAAAAAGCCAAGAAGCTCTCTGCCCGCAACGTCAAGATTATCGAGGAAATCGCTGAGCGTACCCTCGTCATCGAGCGACAGGTTGACGAACTGGTCAACGCCCGCAAGGTGGCCAATAAGATTACCGACGAGCATGAGAAGGCCATTGCCTATCACGACACCGTGGCTCCCAAGATGGAAGACATCCGTTATCAGATCGACAAACTGGAGCTCATCGTGGACGACAGCTGCTGGCCGTTGCCGAAATATCGCGAACTATTGTTTATTCGATAAATTCTGAGAGAGTATTATTTGTGGGTGGGGCATCAGTCGTCAGGCTGGTGCCCCATTTTTCAAAACGCACAAATAAATAGTTTCCCCGCCAATGGGTGGGCTTTATTACTTCATCATCTTTTTCACGGCTTTCACGGCCTTCTTCGAGGGAACTTCTCCGTTGTAGGGAGATAGGTGCCATTTCACGGTCCATGTGAGCCGCTCTCCGGGAGCCAAGGTCATATAGGCGCCCTGACTTTCCAGTTCGATATAGGTCTTGCCCCTATTCACATAAACCTGTATCTCTGCCTCTCCAGGCGCGGGGGCATCAGCCGATAAATCTTCAAATTGCTTCACCAGGAGCAGCCCGTCATTCAGATAGGCCAGCCAGCCTTTGCCGTCAGCGTTCACCTTACGGTTCTCGTTGGTAGTGTCAGTCTGATACCAAGCCACACCCTCTGCAGCCTTAAACGGCATCAGTCCTGCAGGGGTGATACCCTCCACGGGCGACTCGAAGAAGATCCAGCCGCCGTTGTTAGGCACGCGCGAAATCTCCCAGGGAGCCACCTTGCGGGCTTGCTTCCCCGAGTTGATGATAGCGTAGCGAACCGTGAGCGACTGATCGCGCTTATTCGTATAGAAGCTTTTGCTCACCCGCAGGCCCAGTCGTGCCGATTCACTACTGGTGATGGTGAGTGTGTCGCCATCCTGATCGATCGTGTAGCGATACTTATCGAACTCAGGCACGGGCGGCCAGTTCCATTCCTTCTGCGGACTTGTCCAAAACGTGCTTCCGAACGACTCAGGCATCCTGGATTGCGACAGCACCTCCTTGCCATTGTAGCTGAAAGAGAGAATTTTACCACCGGCGCCGGTATCCACCGTAGCCGATACAGGACCCGTGGTGAACTTTCGTACCGATGGCGGGAAGATCACACGGTAATGTCCGCTCAGGTGCATGAAGGCGAAGAGTCGCAGCAGTCCGTCGTAATAGGCATCGAAGTAACCGTCCTCAAAAGGCTCGTGCTTGGCCTCCCAGAGTGCCTTGATGAATTCGCGGCGCTTGTCGTGGCTGCACATCACGGAAGCAGCAGCCGATGTGGCCACCAGTCCGATGCTATGGCGCAGTTTGCGGAAACCGCCAGCCTGCAGAATCTCGTTTTCTTCGGGCAAGGAACCGTCCACACGGTATTGGTCAACAAAAGTATCGATACCTTGGGAGTAAAGGAAGTTCTGGATGGTCTCTCCATACTGGCGCTGCCACTCTTTATCAGCACAGCTCCACTCATAGTCGAGCGCAATGTTCATGGGTACGCGCCATGAGTCGTAGCGGAAATTGCTGCTGCCGTTCCGGCGTGGGGCTCCCTGAGGACGCTGCGGCCTGCCTGGGAAACGGGGCATCTGCAACTCACTGCCGTCATACTGGCTCATGTCGGGGTTTAGGCCCGTCTGGGGATTGATGGCTTTGTGCAGGTACTCACGGCTCTTGGCAGCACATTGCATCCAGTAGTCACTACGGCCGTCGTCGGCCCATTTCGCCCACACCTCATAGAAAGCGGGGATGTGATAACTGGGGTCGGTGTAGCGTTGTCCGAAGCCGTCGGGGGTAAAGGTGATGAGTTGCGTCTCAGGGTCTATGAGATACATCTTCTGCGGTCCTGTCTGCTGGGGTCCGAATCCCGGGAAACCGCCCTGTCTGGGTGCCGGCTCATATTCCTTCGGCTGCACGCAGTTGAGGATATGCTGTGCCTCGGCCTTATAGTTGATGCCCGTGTCATTACCCCATTGGTTAGAGGCGAAGAGAAGGGCCGTGATGAAATACAGTTCTCCGTCAGAGGCGGCACCATCAGAGTTGTGCTGACCGTCGGTCTTGCAACTCCATGCGAAATAGCCCTCACGGATGCCGCTCTGGTGCTGCATGTATTTCTTGGCCCAGCGCCACAGACGGTCGAAGATGTCCTTCTCACCAAACTGTACAGCAATCATCATACCGTAGGACATGCCCTCCGTGCGGGCGTCGTGGTTCTTGATATCACTAATGTAACCCATGGAGTCGCCCACCTCGAAATACACTTTGTTGGGACCGCGGAACACATCGTTGAACACCTCATGCAGCTTCTGTTCCACCTCATTGGGCCTGTAGCCCATCTCCACGAAAAGGTTACGATACTGACCGGTCTCGAATGCGCCCTTTTCCAAAGGAGCCTGAAGACCTCTGGACCATTGGGCACTGGCCATCAGGCACCAAGTGAGCATGGCCAACACAATAAGACATTTGTTTCTTTTCATTTTGCCGATTATTTTCCGTGCAAAAATAGTAATTATTCTCTTTCCTCAGTTGTTTTTCTGTTGCAGATGATATTTGAAATGTAACATAATTCATTTTTGCTTACTTGTCCAAAGGGTTGACACCTTCATCAATCGTAAGGCCCTAGCACAAGAATAGCAAGGAAAAAATAATGGTTTGTGATAAAAAAGGTGAAAATATTGCAAAAAATCAGGGTTTATTAATTCTGTTTTATAGAAAACACTTAACTTTGTAAACCAAACTTTATAAAATCGCACTATTCTTATAAAATATAATTTATATGAGTATCAGTAAGGATGTCATCAAACAATGCCTAATCAGTAAGCAACGTGAGGTGGATGAGGCGGTGATAGTAAATCGTCCCGTTGAATTCGAAGAGAACGGCAACTATGTGATAGTTGGTGTGAGACATGCGGGTAAGTCGTACCTGCTGTATCAGCACGTGCGTCAGCTGCAGGCTGCTGGAAAGGGGTGGGACGAGATTCTGTTTGTGGACTTTGAGGATGAGCGTCTGGCAGAATTCCAGACAGAAGACTTCAATAGCCTGCTGGAAGCCCATTTGGAACTGTATGGTAAGAAGCCGGTAGTGTTTCTGGATGAGGTACAGAATATTCCTCACTGGGATAAGTTTGTGCGCCGACTGGCTGATGCAAAATACCGTGTTTATGTGACGGGCAGCAATGCAAAGATGCTGAGCAAGGAGGTGGCAACTACGTTGGGCGGACGGTTCTTTATCTATGATGCATATCCATATTCATTCAAAGAGTATCTAGCAGCGCAGCATGTCGAGATAAAGGAACATTGGGAGTACGACACGATTCAGAGAAGCGAGGTGAAACGACATCTAAATGAGTACTTCTATTACGGCGGTCTGCCAGAAATCCAGTCGTTTAAGAACAAAAGGGCTATGCTTTCGAGTTTGTACCAGAAAATCTACCTTGGTGACATCTGTGCGCGAAACAACATTAAGAACGACAGGGTACTGAACATCCTGATCAAGAAAATGGCAGAGAGTGTGAAGCAACCGCTGTCGTATAACAGGCTGAAGAACGTTATAGTAGCAACGGGGTCGCCCATTAGTGTGCCAACTACGATAGACTATGTGGATTACGCCTCTGACAGTTGGCTGATACTGCCTGTGGAGAACGAGGTTGGGAAGCTGACGGAGAAGGAAATGCAGAAGAAATATTACTTCGTTGACAATGGGCTGCTGAACCTGTTCTTGATGAACTCAGAGACTTCGCTGCTGGAGAACATGGTGGCGGTGGAACTGTGCAGGCGGTTTGGCAAAAAGAATGTGTTTTTCCTAAATGCCGAGAAGGAGATAGACTTCATTGTGCCTGACGAGAAGTTGGCCATACAGGTGTCCTACAGCATCAAGGATGAGACCACTTACAACAGGGAGGTGCCACCACTGGCGAAGTATGCCAAGGCGCACAATGACTGGAAGTGCTTGCTGATTACTTACGATGAGGAGGGCACGGAAGAAGGAATAGCCGTAGTGCCTGTGTGGAAGTGGTTGATGGAGGTGTGATGAATAAGGTGAAGACTAAGGGAGATAGGCAGGATATTTTTCAGCAACTATTGGAGCTAATGAAACAATACAGGCATGTAAATCAGAATGTATAGGCTATGAGAGCTATTATAAAAACATTTGAATCAGGTGCTGGCGACTGCATCTTTCTCGTAATGAAAGACGAGAAGGATGACAGTTGCTTTCATATTATGATAGACTGCAATGTACTGACAGATGAGATAAAAGCTTATATACGTGATGAACTTTACAAACGTATAGATGTACTCATAGTTACTCATATTGACAGAGACCATGCTAATGGTATAACCAAGCTAATGCGTAATCCTAATTTTGCAGATATGCAAATTGGGATGATTCTGTTCAATGGGTTCCAGCCACAAACGGGACAACCTCAGACTTTGCCCTCAACAACTGTTGCAAAACTTCAGACAGTGGCTGAATTGTTGCCGCCGACAGTAGATGAAGCATTTCAAAAAACGAATGGAATGGATGCGGCATGTTTAATCACTGAGTTGAATAAGCATCCCCAATGGAAAGTTGTATGGAGACAGACTCCGATATTGGCAGGAGAAACGATACCACTTGGTAATAATGAAAAATGGGGAAGATTGAGAGTGCTGTCTCCAACACAAGCTGCAATGGACGATTTGCTACACGATGTAAAATTGGAATATGCCAAAAGATTAAGTTCTGCACCTCCAAATGAGGATTTCTTGGATCAGGATAAATACTACGAATTGATGCTGCGACTAGCTGAACAACGTAAAAGCCCCTTTTTATCAAGAAAAATCAATGCTGCAGCCATCACTAAAGAAACGCTGAATAAAAGTGCAAAAATAGATGCAGAAGAAAATGGCGTTACCAATGCTAATAAAGCATCACTCGCTTTCTGTTGGGAAGGTGGTGAAGAGGTGAAACGCATTCTTCTGATGGGAGATGCCCTATCATCGCAAGTAGTAAATGAATTAAATGGCATCGAAAATGGTAGAATATGGTTTGAAGCTGTGAAGGTGTCACACCATGGGAGCAAGCATAATACTAGCATTGAACTAAATGCAAAAGTTGATTCGGCTCACTACTTTTTTACAGGCGGGAAAGATAATGAAGGACCAGATATAGAAACTGTAGCAAAAATAGTTATGAAACCGCTGGCTGAGGGAATAGATAAACGGGTGATTCATTATAACCATGAGAAAGGAATCTGCCTTTGGAAAGAACTGAAAAAAGAAAAAGCAATACAGCTGCTCAATAATAATCATACACAGTTGAATACAGACAATGCATATGAATTTGAATATTGACAATTACGGAGGCAAGGGAGTAGTTCCCGTGTTTTGCGAGAGCTATGTAAGCGGCACAGCTTTCTTTGTATCACCAACACACCTGTTAACTGCTAGCCATGTAATAGCTGAGTATATTTTAGACAGAGATGCAATGGTTGCGGTGGTTGTGGAAGAGGAGCACAAAGTTTGCCGTGTACTTGTACACCAAGACATTCCTGATGTGGCTATTTTGGAATGTGTTGACTATATATGCCCTAATGAGTATGTATTGCCATTACTGGCTAGTAAGTTTAAAGAGGGTATTGATTTGTTGATAGTCGGCTATCCAAGAGAACTGGGCAATGGCGTTGACTATTTTGGGGTGACGGTGAAAAACAGCCGGGAGAAAGCAAATCTCAAAGGCGGCTTTGACCGAATGGTTGTTAGGACGGACAGTTTTGGTTTCAATAGCTATGAAGGTTTTTCAGGGTCGCCAGTGATTAATGACTTCGGAATGGTTGTAGGCATAGAAACAGACCAACTCTACTATTCGTTAGGCTATCTTTCCATCGCAGTCATCAAAGAGCTGATTGAAAAGGAAACAGGCATCATAATAGAGGAGAATGACGATTTATATGATAACACCCCCTTTGGTCTAAGAAGGAGTTGTAACCACATACGAGAGCACACTGCAGACATGCTTAAAACCCGTTACAATGACAAGGTACATGTGGAAAATGAGGAAGTTGAAAAGACAATACAGAGATTTTGCGGATATGGTTTTGATGAGGAACGGGCCGAAATACATGATAAGTATAAGACTTGGCATGATAAAATGGCTGGTGTCAGGCTTTCTTATATAGATAATATCCCTCAACTTGTAGGCTTTTTACAAGATGGCGTTATCACAGATGATGTCATGGTGGAAATGGGGGAATTGCTTAATTTGAGGGATAGTGAAAAGAAACTCCATGCTGACCACTGGAAGGAGTTGCGAGCCATTTATAACAAGATATACACTTGGCTTAGTAATAAGAGGTTATACGAAGAAAGACAATTTATGCACGTTAGTGGTACCGCTGGGTGCGGAAAGTCTCATTTGCTTTATAGAGAGGCTCTTGAAATAACTAATCGCCAACGGGTATATATGCTATTAGGTTCTGAATTCTCATCATTGGAAGATCCGGAGAATACTATAGCACGTGTTATGGGGTGGAAAAGTAGTGACCCGCTTAAAGAACTGGATGATGAACTTGCACATGAAGAAGGGAAAACTGCAACCATCATTATTGATGCTCTGAACGAAGGAGCAGGAACCCACTTCTGGACGGAGCAGCTACCAGTGCTCAAAAACAAGATATTGCGCTATAGTCATTTGAAACTGATAGTTTCGTTAAGAACTCTCTCAAAAGAAGACCAACTCAACGATATACTGAGAGACGATTGGCATCCTGTGAGAGTAGAAGGTTTTAAGAATCGCAAAAAGGCAATCGGGGATTATTTCGAGGCATACGAGATTAAGACGGACGAAACACCATACACAAAAATAACGGAATTCACAAATCCGTTATTTCTAAGAATGTTTTGTGAAACTTACTATAGTCAGACACAAGAAGAACAAGAGAAAGTATTAAGGCTTCCCATATACAACCGATATTTAGAAAAGCGTAACTACGAAATATCTGACGGCGTGGATGAAGATGTGAAACAGCATGTAACTACAAAATATATACTGTGGGTAGCGGAGAGGTCGCTTGAACAATGGCAATGTGAGGACATGCCAAGACAGCAGGCGTACAAACGTTCGAGAGTGGTGTGCCCATACAGAACATGGAGCAAGAGTCTGCTGAAGAATTGTTTGGATGCGAACCTCCTTCGTGAATATACTACGGAAAAAGGTGACTTTGTAGATTTTGAATTCGATTCGATGGGTGACTACTTGAAAGCAGAACGTCTGCTGAGCCGTAATTGTGATGACGGCGACCGCTTTAAGACACTCGTTAGAATATACGATAAAATGGATGCCGATTATAATTCGAATCAAAATTGGCAGAAGAAACTTAATTTTGTAAAAGCCTTTCTGAGTGTATGGAACCCACCTGCAGCTATATGGCAAAAACCAGAGTTCATGAAAGGAAAGTTGACGAGTCTATTGTTAAGCAGTATGCCTTTACGTAATCAGCGAGATGAAGAGAATACACTTACTTCGGATATTATAGTGGGTATCCTTCAAAACAATCCTGACTATATCCAACCCGAACTTATATTGCAGAACATTGAACTGTACAGTACAGGGCTGATGGATAAAGTACATGCGAAGTTGATGGATATGACTATGTCTGTGCGCGACTTGGCATGGACAACCAAAGTGAACGGATTGTTCGAAGGAGCTTATTATCAGGATCTTTTAGAACCTCTACAACTTACCTTGCAGCACGAAATAGAAACGTTGCTGACGGTTGAAATATGGATGCTGAGTACAAGTTTCCCTTATTTAAGGGCTTATATGATGAGGAAAGTGAAAGATCTATTATCAGAGCATGCAGACAAAACAAACGAAATGATAGCCAAGTTCCATGCTGTGAATGACCCGTATATCCTATCTGGCCTATATGCCGCGGTTTATGGTGTAATTGTCAGCGTTGACAAAGCTGATTTCAGCAGAGGCATTGCAGAACAAATTTTATCTTACCATTACGGAGAAGTAGGAAAAGCGCCACAAGACTTGATGGTTAGGCATTGGACACTAAAGATTCTAGAGTTGGCTAATCATCAAGACCCTACAATAGATGCATGGAGTAAAGCTCAACCGCCTTATAATGTAACTGAAGATATTTTTGCAGAGATGCCAGAAGATGACTACGAGGCTGATGGATATTTTGGTGAAACATATGGTGGAAAACAGATTACCCGTTCGCTGTTTCATTGGGACTTCAGCCGTTACATTATCGGAACAAACAGTAACAACGTGTCCAGAATCTTCTTCCGCGACGGAGAAGGTGTAAGCTTGAAGAAAATAGAACATGCTATAGCTTATTTGATAAAACATAAGTTTGGATGGAATGATGATTTAGGAAAATATGATTCTGATGTGCCATACCAAACTCGTGCAGAGAACTCCGTAGAGCGTATAGGAAAGAAATACCAGTGGATAGGTATGTACAGGGTCTATGCCTATCTGTGCGATACTTGTCAGATGAAGACTAATATCTGGACGTCATTTGATAATTTTGCTAAGAAGAATTACCCATGGTATGCTCGAGAGCATGATTATTATGACCCCACACTTGCTAACAAAGATTATGCATTGGAAGATTCTCATCGATTGTTTAAAGTGATACACCCTGCATCGACGATGGACATGGATGCGAAAGAATGGTTAAATGATGCCCGGCGGATGCCGCCATTGTACTTTACAGTGAAAGACCGCAATGAAAGAGAATGGGTAGTGCTTCAGGCTTATAGCATCATTAAAGAGATACGCGATAACGATAAGCGTGAGCAATTTGTTTTCTACAATGGAATGTTTGCCGAAAAAAAAGATTATGAGAAACTGAGAGCATGGGCTGCGGAGACTAACTTTTATGGCCGCTGGATGCCGGAACATAGCGGAGCAATTGATTATCATTGGAATGAATATCCGTGGGCAGATAGCTATATACGGTTAGATGAAGACGATGATGAGACATTTAACGAGGGAGGATGTGATATGAAGCTGGCCTACGAATCTCAATTGCAGGAGGACTACAAGGGTATGAAAGATGAACATCATTTTTTGAGCACAGTTTATATGCCATGCAGGGAAATGATGGAAATGTTCGGATGGCATACAGCTGAACGCGGTATTATTCGCGATGCGCAGCGGAATATAGTAGCAATCAACAGAGAAATGCCTGGAGAACCTCTGCATGCTTTGCTGGTTTTACGCAGTAAGTTAGATGCTTATTTAGAAGCGAAGAATAAAGTGTTATTTTGGTGCCTTGTGGGAGAGAAGCAATATGGTGACCATCCTCATGCGTTAATAGCACGACTGACAGGTGCCGCAGCTTATAGGATAGGTGAGGAAATAGACGTGATGCAACCATTGAGGAATGAACCACCAGCACCGCCAAGAGAACGTGTGAAGTTAGAGAAGAAAGATTTTCCATCAATATCAGAAGAACTACTCGATCAGATGCATGAAATGGACAAAAATGGGGCTGATGAAGATGATAAGTGAGGGCGTGTTGAAAAAAAAAAATAAAGATACTGAATAAGAATTGCAAATTCAAGTAAAAGAGAGGTGTTATAAACTTTTTGTATTAAAGTAGCTCGAGCTATAATAATGGTGACTGAAATAAAAGAACTGTTTGCTGAGGAGTTAACCTTGTTGAAGACGATTCAAAAGTACGGGAAAGGACATTCACAAGGTGAACTGGAACGGGTTGAGAAGGTTAAGTTACTCCTGTTATACCGTATATACTCAAATCTGTATTCGTCACTGCTGTTAACTGCGCAGGTCTTGAAAACTGGAAAGATTTCATTTTTTCAGTTACCGATAGGATTGTTGTTGCGTTGTTGCTTTACCGATTGTTTATTCGCTCTATACATACAGCGTGCTGGCAAGAAACGAGCTTACGAGGAACTTGATTTGAGGACAATAGAGTATGCTAACTCTATGTTGGAGCGCAAAGAGGTATACAGGGATCAGGTGAAAAGTACGGGAAAGATACTTGATGATGTCTTTATAGACCATTTGTGGGAGTTGACGATGGAAGATAATTTCTTGGGACAGTTGACCCTTGACGATAATCTGGAAGAGTTGACGGTAATAAAGCAATCGAAACAACAATTGAAAGATGAAGGTTTTTCGAGGGTGAAGAGTGTTATGACCAAAGATGTTGTAAACTTCTTGATTAGGATTCCTGAACTTAAAAAGGAGGCAACACGATTGTTTCACTATTACAAGTATTTCTCGCAATATGAACACTTCTCGGAGAACGGACAAGGGGATGTACTCGCGTCGTCGAAAAAGGACGGGAATGATAATATCTATTTACCTTCAGCCATCCGAGCATTGAGCGCTGGGGTGGAGATTGTGATGAATAATCATGGTAAATAACGAATGAAAATTGGTGTGAAAATGAAAAAAGTAAAGGACGCGATAGATACAAAAGCGATTGAAGAGAAAGCGTTGAATCACTTCAAAAGCTTTATTGAGGACAGCAAGGTGATCTCGCAGTTCATTGCAGACAATGACAAAGAACCATGCTGGGATGGACATTTGTACCTTTATGCTGATGGCATTAGAGATAAAGAACACCTACAAGGAAGGGTGCCCATACAGATAAAAGGAACAGAGGTAGGCCGTTTTGTCACAAAGAAGTGGAAATTTAAACTTGAAAAGGCTGATTTAAAAGCCTATTTGGAGGAGCCAACATTCTTTATTGTTTGTCAGGTAAAGAAGGATTCAAAAGAGCGGATGCTATTTTTTAGGGAACTATTGCCTGACCTGGTAAACAAGTTGTTGCGCGACATGGGAAAGAACGCGACAAGGATGACATTGTTTCATCCGCTAACTGAAGATCTTAAGGAGTTTGAAGACCAACTGATGGTATTCCTGAGCAACAGTAAGAAGATGATAAGCTTTGCACATTCGAAACTATTGTCAATGGAAGAGGCTTTGAAGAAGGGAATCAAAGACTTCTCGTTTATCGCACCCTCAAAATATACGGACAGACTGCAACTGATGAAATACCTGAGTACACACAGTTCGTATATCTACGCTAAAATATCAAAGGAATTGGATGTTGATATGCCATTGTCGAACGGTCCAGGACGATTTATATTCCAGCGGGAAGATGATAGTGAGGTGCGGGTTGGAGATAAGGTCTATTTCAAGGGTTATCACAATGAGATAAAGGACGGACGTATCATCATTAAGATTGGTAATGTTATGACTATTAACATGCCAATGGATAATACGGATATGAAACAGGCTACTGTGAAGTTGACAGCCAAAGCAAAATACTTAAAGGAATCCATTAATGAGGCAGAATTCGGCGTGGCGTTAAATGATACGGGGGTATTGAGCGTTGGAATGCTTGACCTTCAAATGAAGGTGCATGAGAAGGAGTATGTAGAGGAACTGCGTCAAAAGCTCATACGATGGAAAGAGCTGGACAATGTGCTCGAAACACTTCATGTCACAAAGCCTTTTGACCTGACGGCAATTACAGATGACCAAGGCAAGCTCATAGATTTACTGATAGAAACTGTCGGGAAAGGAAATATGGTGAACCTACCCGGGCAGGAGGCAACATTGCTTTTGTTGGAAATCGGCAATATAAAATTGTTGCTGTGGTGTGCAATAGGGAAAGATGGCATGTGTGCCATTGGTGACTTCTTTGACAGGTCGATAAGAATAGCGTATAAGATAAGTGAAGATGAGACAATCAACGTGAGTCCATATTCCTATTTGCAGCTGGATAAACTATGGGAGAAGGTCGATAATATTGACTTTGATAATATTATTTCTTCTGCAGAAGAGGCTGCGCGACAACATAAGTATTGCTATATGATGTCTAACTACGACGTGCTGGCGATGATAACGGCTGCGGATGCATTGGAAAAGACAGACGTGGAAAGAAGCAAGAAACTGTTGGAGGAAGCATTGAAACTGAATGATTGGCTGATTGGGAAAGAGCCAAAGGACGAAATGAGACCTTTACACATCATCAATAAGATGCAGATTATGAAACGGCAGCGCGAACTGACGGCAGATGAACGCCAAATGTTGGAGGATATGCTGAATGATGAGTTTGCAGGGGACATGGTGAAAGCAGGAGTGTATTTGTTATTAGACAGGCAGGAAGAATTTCAGCAGTTATTTGAGACGATGCAGGAGGATGAGAAAAAGAGTTTAAAGGAGTTCCCGATATGGAGGTTTGTACGAGAATCAGAAGGGGTGTGATATGAATCTGGGAGAATGTTGGCTAGTAAGACACGATGAGGTGATGGTGTTTATGGAACGCGAGCACTGTAAAACTTTGAAAGCCTATCTTCCGTCTGCGAAGAATAAACAGATGAGGTACTTAAACTGAGCATCTGTTGTTAGGATATTGAATTAATCCTGCTTTTTACTAGAAAAACGATGCAAATCGCTCCATAAAGTGAACAAAATTCACTAAAAACACTCTTTTTAGTAACTTTTAATAGCTATCAGACCTATGGCCTGAGATAAATTGAGTAACTTTGTGGGCGAATAATAAACATATTGCAATGGCAAGTAACAAAGACCTCAATCGCCTAAAGGTGATACTGGCAGAGAAAAAGAAGTCCAACCTCTGGCTGTCAAAACAGTTGGGATGTGCGCCAACGACTGTATCAAAGTGGTGTACCAACTCGTCACAACCCCCGTTGGAATCGCTAATGAAGATAACGAGACTTCTTGACGTTGAATTTAAAGACCTTGTCAGGTATGAAGAGCTTGATAAAAATGAAGAGAAAGTTGATTCCCAGGCTGAAACAGGGATGGAAATATTCTGAATTCTGACGTTCGTATTATAATACATTTTAATTTGTAAAAGATATGCAGATTCCTCAGTCGGACATATTGTCAACTAACGCCATGAATCGCGTGTTTGACACGACAACGGCAACGTACAAATTCTATTGGCTCTTAGCGTTGCTGGACATGTACGTCAAGGAGCAGAAGGATGAAATGCGGGCTCTCGATGTAGCGGCTCGGATGGTTGCCTACGCTTGGTACCCAACCCAGTATTTCCGATTGTCGTTTGGCAAGGGCGATTCCATGTCGAAGATTATTCCCGATGTGGCTCTGTTAACGGGCATTACGGTAGATGATAGGCTCGAAGACAAGAGTGAAGCCATCTCTAATGCCGTCTCGGAGGACAGGGAGGTGAAGAAGAGAGTCAAGATTCTGTTGAATAATGTCCCTTTCCGCTTTCAGAAGCCTTGGATTGACACAACCGACAATTCCGAGATGCAACGTCGCAGCCAGTCGTTTGAGAATGATTGTCTGTATTCCCTGACGGGCAATGGTGAAGGGCTTACGGTTACAATCAATCCGCGCTGGAGCAACTACTTAACAACAAATTATGAGGTGCTTCGCGATTTTGCTTTGTGGAATCTTACGTTGTTCTTGCAATCGAAGAATCCCAACGTGCCGAACATATCCGGCAAGTTGCTTCGTCCAGAAGAACGGGAACCGCTAACCAGACAGAAGAAGTTCTGGAACAAGGTCATCGAGATAGGTGGCCCCATCCGTTGCATATACAAGGACACGCCGCTTGGAAGGAATGAATATGACCTCGACCATTTCATTCCGTGGAGCTTCGTGTCGCACAATCAGAACTGGAACCTGATTCCTGCCGACGGCTCATTCAATTCTTCCAAAAGCAACCGCATCCCCGACCTCGACTACTATCTCCCCAAGATGGCTAAGGTGCAGCACAAGGCGTTGCGTCTGTATATCCCGCAAAGCGGGAAAAGGGACAACACCTTGGACGAGTATTATGCCCTGGGCTGTTCCCCGCAGGACTTGATGCAAATGTCCGACGGGCTGTTCCTGAACGTTTACCGAAAGACATTCTCCCCTCTTTGCCAAATGGCTGTCAACATGGGATTCCGAACCCTAAGTCCCCAATAACCATGGAACCAGAGAAGATAAACCACCCCTACCTCACGGCTATCAAGCGCACGGATTTTTCTGTGCCCACGAGGTTTTTAATGCAGCACAATCTGCTAAAAGGTAAGATTCTCGACTACGGCTGTGGCTTTGGTTATGATACCGATGAGCTGAAGAAACAGGGCTTTGACATCATCGGCTACGATT
>Ga0256404_1003662_pt1 | contig 30561 bp, 28 predicted proteins | sample RumenRJG_01DNA_FD_185990 | JGI IMG/M metagenome (GOLD analysis project Ga0256404, IMG submission 185990) | Bovine rumen microbial communities from Lethbridge, Alberta, Canada - RJG_01 | ecosystem: Host-associated > Mammals > Digestive system > Stomach > Rumen | place: Canada: Alberta | collected...
TTTTGGATATTATTTACGCAATCGTTTGCATGAATTAAATATTTTTTCTACCTTTGGCCTTGGATTGCTAACTAAACTAAATAAACCACAACAAATTGACCTATATCAAAAGGTGAAAACACAACAAAAGGGTTATAGGGCTGGACATTTCAATCCAGCCCTATAATTTTTCACCGAAGACCTACAGGGGCAGTGTTGTGGCTCATGTGGCTCAGGCAGGTCAAGACGCTAAGCTGAGAAATGAAGCACTGGCGGCGGCTTGCTGCCACTGCCGGCAAGACCGCCAAAAGGGCATGAAAGCAATCATAACCAACCGAGTTTACCTAACACAGAGGAGAGAAAGATACAATGAGTGAGAAGCAGCAAATGACGATGAAAGACATAGCCAGGATGCTTGGCGTGTCGGTGGCCACAGTGTCGCGCGCGCTCAAAGACAGTCCCAGCATAAGCCGCGAGCAGCGCGAGAAGATACAGCGCTTCGCCCGCGAGCACAACTACTTCCCCAACGTTGTTGCCGCCACCCTGCGCCACAGCAAGCTCGGCCCGGGCAAGGTGATAGGCGTGATCATCCCGCAGTTCACCCACTACTATTTCTCGTCGGTGCTGAGCGGCATCGAGGAGCAGGCCTATGAGCGCGGCTACCGCATCATTGTGGCACAAAGCAACGAGAAATATGAGCGCGAGGTGGAGATATGCAGTTCGCTCTACCAGAACAAGGTGTGCGGCATCATCGTGAGCCAGGCCAAGGACACCGAGAAATATGACCACTTCCAGTATCTCATCGACAACGGCGTGCCCCTTGTGTTCTACGACCGCATATGCGCCGGCATCAACTGCAGCCGCGTGGTGGTCGACGACTACCAGGGCAGCTACCGGGCGGTGAACTATCTCATAGGGCGGGGGTGCAGGCGTGTGGCCTTCTTCGGCTCGCCACTGAACATGGAGATAAGCAAGAACCGCTACAACGGCTACAAAGATGCCTTGGTGCACAGCGGCCTCAATCTCGACGAGAGCCTGGTGAAGATATGCGACAACCGCGACGAGGCCGAGCGCACCGCCCCGGGCCTGCTCGCTCGCAAAGACCGGCCCGACGGCTTCTTCTGCGTCAACGACGACACGGCCATAGGCGTGCTCTACACAGCCAAGCGCATGGGGCTCGACGTGCCCCGCGACTTGCAGATATGCGGTTTCACCAACGGCTATCGTGCCGTGGCCTGCGACCCCCAGCTCACCACAGTGGAGCAGCGTGGCGTGGAAGTGGGCCGCGAGGCTGCCGATGTGCTCATCGACATGGTCGAGGGCAAGTACCCCATCGACCACGCGGTGAAGCGCATCGTCAAGACCCGCCTGGTGGTGAGAGGCACTACCCGCTGAAAGCTGCCCTCTCTCTGTGTTCCATCGCCCCCAAGAAAAGACAGCCAAGGCGGGCGACCTGCCGTTGTGTGACACAGCAGGTCGCCCGCCTTGAAAAAAAAATTCTCTAATGATATAATGTGTGTGTGTGCTATATATACACAACCACTCGCTGCGACCAGCCACAGCACGGCCACACGCGCCTGGCACGAGGCCAATGCTGCCGCCTGCACCGAGCCCGTGAGCACACGATTGTCACAGCAGCGCCACTCTCACCGTGGCATAGCCGTCGAGCACAACCAGCGACGTGGCCGCCGGAATGAAGATGTGGTCGCCCGGCTCAATGCTGGTCTCGCGGCCGGTGTTGTCGGTCATCACCAGGCGCCCCGTCTCTACCGTGAGCAGCCTGAAGTTGTGCGGACGAGGCATGGGCATGTCGTAGCTGTCGTCGACCGCGATGTGTTGCAGCTTGTAGCCTGGCAGCTTGGCCAGCTCAATGGCACTCTTCCCGCCTGTAGCAGCATAGAGCGCGGGGCCCAGCAGGTCCTCGCCGTATTTTTCTACAAGCTTGTTTATTGTGAGATCCTTATCATCGCCGGCAGTCTCCACCTCGTCGCCCGTGATGCAGGCCACAACGCCGTCGTGATCGCTTTGGCCTCCCTCGAGAGCGATCGGCTTGAATTTAAATGGTCTTAATAATGTCATAACACAATGGTTTCAGAAGTCAATAGCTTCCTAACAGAAACTATGGACACAAAGTTACACATTTTTTATTGATTTACGGGCACGAAACGGCACAAATCTTGGCAAAAAATTATTACTTTTGTTGCCCCGGCAGCCCTCCCGCCCACACGGCAGCGGGCGCGCTCGACGAGCACAGAGAGACACAACAAAACATATATATATATTACCGAAATGAAAATTACACTCAAGACTTGGGCCGCTGCCCTGGCACTGCTGTGCACAGGAGCGACGGCCATGGCACAGACTGTGCAGCCCGCACGGCCGCGGCTCGTGGTGGGCATCGTGGTCGACCAGATGCGATGGGACTACATGTACTACTACGGGCAGCACTACGACGGAGGCGGCTTCTCGCGCCTGCTGGGCGAGGGCTTCGCCTGCCAGAACACGATGGTCGACTATGTGCCCACCGTCACGGCCTGCGGGCACTCAACCATTTTCACCGGCGCCACGCCAGCCTCGAGCGGCATCGCCGGCAACAGCTACCACATAGGGGGCAAACCCGTGTCGAGCGTGCAAGACGACAGCGAGTCCGGTGTGGGCACTACCAGCTCGCTGGGCAGGCGATCGCCACGCAACCTGCTGGTGACCACCGTGGGCGACGAGCTGCGACTGGCCACCGACTTCAAGAGCAAGGTGGTGGGCGTCTCGCTCAAGGACCGCGCTGCCATCCTGCCCTCGGGCCATGCGGCCAATGCCGCCTACTGGTATGACAAGAGCGTGCCGGCCTTTATCACCAGCACCTACTACATGCAGCAACTGCCCGCGTGGGTGACCCGTTTCAACCGCAGCCACGCCACCCTGCTGCGCAGCGACCTGTGGGGCAGCTGGCGCGGCGTGACGGCCAGCTTCGACATGGCCCTTGCCGCCGTCGACGGCGAACAGCTGGGCCAGGCTGCCGACCGCACCGACATGCTCACCCTGAGCGTGTCGACCACCGACATGAGCGCCCACGTGTATGGCACCCGCTCGCCGCGGGTCGACTCGTGCTACCTGGAGCTCGACCGCCAGCTGGCCAGGCTGCTCGGCCAGCTCGACCTGAAGGTGGGACGGGGCAACTATCTCGTGTTTCTCACGGCCGACCACGGGGGTACCAACAACGAGAAATATTCATCGGCCCACAAGCTGCCCGGCAGGCAACTCGACATGTGGGGCATGATCAAGCCCGTGAACCGTGCACTCAAGGCGCAGTTTGGCGTCGACAGTCTCATTACCGAGGTCAACGAGTACAGCATCTATGTCAACAACGAGGCCATTGCCCGCCACAGTCTCGACCGGCAGGCCGTGGTGGCGGCTGCCATGCAATGCTTTGAGTCGCAGGAGGGCATCGCCCGCATGATCGACCTCGACAACGTGGCTGCTGCCTCGATACCCCAGCCACTCAAGGAGCGCCTCATAAGGGGCTACTACCCCAAGCGCAGCGGCCAGCTCTATGCCATACCCCTGCCGGGCTACTATGCCGGCAGCGGCGGCGACGGCTCCAACCACGGCACGCCCAGCGCCGACGACACCCACATCCCGCTCGTCTTCATGGGCTGGGGCATCGCCCATGGCGAGACCTTTGCCCGCACGGGCATGGTCGACATCGCCCCCACGGTGTGCGCCCTGCTCCACATCCAGATGCCCAGCGGTTGCATGGGCACGGCCATCACAGCCATCACCCAGTAGCCAAGGGCTGCCAGCAGTTCTGCCCCATGCCACACACAGCAATGGCCTGCCACGCTTGCGAGCGACGGCAGGCCATCGTTTTTTTTAGCTGTATTGCCGTTGCGACGGCACTCGCGGGTCACTTCTCGTCGTCGCGGGGATACCAGGTGCTGTACATCAAGTAGTTTTTGGCAATCTTGATGTTCATCTCGCGTGCCTGTGCCGGGTCGACCTTCTTCTTGAACTTGGCCGGGGCGCCGGCCCACAGCTCGTGGGCGCCCACCTTAGTGCCACCCAGCACCACGCTGCCGGCAGCGATGATGGCCCCCTCGCCTATCTCGGCATTGTCGAGAATGACGCTGCCCATGCCTATGAGGGCCATGTCGTGGATGGTGGCGCCGTGAATGACCACATTGTGGCCCACGCTCACGTCGTTGCCTATCACGGTCACGCTCTTCTCATAGAGCGTGTGGATGGTGCTGTTGTCCTGAATGTTGACGCGGTTGCCCAGCTTGATGGTGTTGACATCGCCACGCAGCACAGCACCGTACCAGATGCTGCACTCGTCGCCCATTGTCACGTCGCCTATCACGGCGGCGTTGTCGGCCAGGAAGCAACCCTTGCCCATTTTGGGAGTGAACAACTTGCCGTTGTCGCGCTCCTTGCCTTGAATGCTCTTGATAATTGCCATATTATATATATTGTAGAATTTCTTGTTTTTAATAATACTTGTATCTCATTTTTCTCATTGTCGGGATGCTCAACAGCCGCCACGGCAGTATTCTTTTTTAGATAGCCTGCGTCTTGGCAGCCAGCCACTGCTGCTCCTCGGGGCTGAGCAGCGGGCCCAGCTCGGCAAGCACGCGGGCATGGTAGTCGTTCACTTGCTTCACCTCTTCGGGGCTGAGCATCGACTTGTCGATGAGCCGGGTGTCGTAGGGCATCAAGGTGAGCACCTCAAACTTGTAGAACTCGCCGTAGTCCTCATTGCTCATGGCCGGCACCACAAGCAGCAGGTTCTCGATGCGTATGCCATACTCGCCCGTCTTGTACAGCCCGGGCTCGTCGCTGGTGACCTCGCCCAGGCGCAAGGGAGCGGGGATGTAGTTCATGCGTATCTGGAAGGGTCCCTCGTGACAGCCCAGGAAGTGCCCCACGCCGTGCCCGGTGCCGTGGCCGTAGTTCAGGCCTTCCTGCCACAGCGGGCCATGGGCCAGAATGTCGAGCTGGTTGCCATAGGTGTTGTAGGGGAACACGGCACGGGCCAGGGCCAGGTGTCCCTTAAGCACAAGTGTGTAGTCGTGCCGCTGCTGGGCAGTGACATTGCCCAGCGTGATGGTGCGGGTGATGTCGGTAGTGCCATTCAGGTACTGGCCGCCCGTGTCGACGAGCAGCAGCCCGTCGGGCGCAAGGGTGGAGGCACTCTGCTCGCTGGCCTCGTAGTGCACGATGGCGCCGTGCTCCTTGTAGCCCGCTATGGTGTGGAAGCTGTCGCCGCGGTAAAGTTCGCAACGGGCACGCTCCTGCTGTAGGCGGTTGTCGACGTCGAGCTCGGTGATGCCCTGGGCAGCGTTGGCCTCGATCCACATGAAGGCACGCACCAGCGCAGCGCCGTCGGCCTTCATGGCCTCGCGGTAGCCGGCAATTTCCACTTCGTTTTTCACCGCCTTGAGGTCGATGATGGGCGAGGCAATGTAAATCTTGGAGCACATCAGGGCCTGCCCCAGCCTGTCGCTCACGCGATGAGGGTCGAGAGCGACAGTCAAGCGCTCGCTCACGTGCGAGAGAAACTTCTCGACCTCGTCATAGTCCTTCACCTTCACGTCGTGCTGCTTGAGGTGGTCTTTCACCTGCTTGGTCACCTTGTTCTGGTCGATAAAGAGCACACGGTCGTGGTTGGTGATGAAGGCATAGGCCATCACCACAGGCGTGTAGGCTACATCGGTGCCGCGCAAGTTGAAGAGCCAGGCAATCTCGTCGAGTGCCGTGACCAGCATGCCGTCGGCGCCGGCAGCCTTCACGGCGCGCATCACGCGGTCCATCTTGCTGTCGACGTCCTCGCCGTCATACTCCACAGGGTAGACGCTGGCAGGCCCCGAGGGCAGCTCGGGCCGGCCAGTCCATATCGCGTCGCTGGGAAAAAAGTCGGTGGCCAGCATGAAGCCGTTCTGGCCGCAGAAGTTCTCGAGCCGATTGGCCTCGACGAGGGTGAACATGCGCCCGTCGATAGCCACCAGCGCATCCTCGCCAAGCTCGCTGGCAAGCCACTCGTGCACGGTGGGCTCGCCAGGCACGCGCTCCTTGTACATGACAAAGCCGCTGTCGCGCAGTTGCTCCTGGGCTTGCAGGAAGTAGCGCGAGTCGGTCCACAGCCCGGCCTTGTCGAGCGTGACCACGGCCGTGCCGTTGTCGCCCGTGAAGCCGGTGAGGTATTCCCGATATTTCCAATAGTCGCAAGTATACTCGCTCTGGTGAGGGTCGGTGCCAGGTATGATCACGGCATCCACATTCTTGCCGCGCATGTACTGGCGCAGTTCCTCAAGGTGTTGATAAGTGTCTTTACTCATTGGTGCAATATAATGATTGTTGTTGATATTTACAGGTATGGATTACAAAGATACAAAAAAATCACCTATTATTTAGCACTTGCCACCCGAACCTGCCCACAGCCGCAACAATGCCCTCCCCCCCCAAGGAAAAAAATAGAATCGCAATCGCTGTGAAAATTTTGGTAATTAGTAATATTTCACTATCTTTGCACCCGAAAATGAAAGGAGGTTTGGTTTTAAACTATCCATCAGAGAGATAAGTATATAGCAAACACATAGCAACCAAGACCCCGGGCCACAGCTCTGCATGGCCCCGTCGAGTGTGGGCGGCAACAGCGATAAGCCTGTGCCGGCCAGCGCTGACGAAACACAAAGCAGGGCTTCCTGTCAATTTTTTTGAAGACTGCCACAGCCACTTGCCCACCGTGCAACGGCACACAACGGTGTCGCAGCGCAAGTGCAAGTGCAGCCACAGCGGCCAAGACCAAATTGAGAAAACAACAAACTAAAATAACAACAAACTAAAAAATTTTAATTCTTACATTCATTATGATCGTAGTTCCAGTAAAAGATGGCGAGAACATTGAGCGCGCCCTCAAGAAATTCAAGCGTAAATATGAGAGAACAGGTGTTGTGAAGGAGCTTCGCGCCCGTCAGCAATTTGAGAAGCCTTCGGTGATCAACCGCAAGAAGATGATGAAGGCTATCTATGTGCAGCACCTGCACGCTCAGGAGGACTAATTCGCCTCTTTTTTAGCGACACAATATCACCACAACAAAATTTACACAGGCTGGCATCGCCCTCGCAAGAGCAGCGATGCCAGCCTTGTCTTTTGATCGGCTTGTAAAATAAAGAAACGCGGCACAATTAGCCATCGAGCCGGTCGAAGGTGGAACGGCGCCGCAAGTAGTAGCTCACGATGATGTTGCGACGCCCCTCGGCAGTGCGGCGCAGCAAGTTCTCGCTCGGGAAGTCGCTGTAGCGCGTGCGCATGGCCCGAAAGTCGTTGTGGGCCTTGACGATGGCCTTGGCGTCGGCAAAGTGCAAGGTGGCAAGCGACTGGAAAAACGCAAGCGCGTCGTAGAGGCGGCGCACCAGCAGCACTCTCCTGCCCTCGCGGCGAGGCAGGTTCTTGTAGAGCATGAGCAGGTTGTTGCGGAAGTTGAGATAGGTCTTGAACGGGTTGCCCTGGGGCAGGCTGCCGCCCCCCAGGTGATAGATGCTGCTGTCCGTGACCAGGCTGATGCGGTGGCCCGAGCGCCATATGCGCCAGCACAGGTCTATCTCCTCCATGTGGGCAAAGAAGGCGCTGTCGAGCCCGCCCACCTCGCGGTAGAGCGCTGTGCGCACCATCAGGCAGGCTCCCGAGGCCCAGAACACATCGGCTCCCTGGGCGCTGTCGTACTGGCCATGGTCGTCCTCGATGGTCGAGAACAGGCGGCCGCGGCAGTAGGGGTAGCCATGCTTGTCGAGATAGCCGCCCGCCGCGCCGGCATAGTCGAAGACCTGCCGGCCGTCGTCGCGGTCTTGCAGCACCTTGGGCTGCACAGCACCCACTTGCGGGTGCTCGTCCATGTAGCGGTACAGCGGCTCGAGCCAGCCTTGCGGTGTGCGCACGTCGCTGTTGAGCAGCACCGTGTACTTGTAGCCCGCAGCCTGGGCGATGCTCTTGTTGTAGCCCTCGGCATAGCCGTAATTCTTGTCGAGCAAGATGGTGGGCACCTGCGGGAACTCCTCTTCAAGCACCTGGCGGCTGGCGTCGGTGCTGCCATTGTCGGCCACGATCACGTCGGCCAGGTCGGGGTTGGTGTTCTGGAGCACTCCAGGCAGGTAGCGGCGCAGCAGCGGCGCGCTGTTCCAGTTCAATATGATGACGGCAACGTCTTTTTTCATGCCAAAGTCGATTTTTCGGTTTCGATCTCACTTTGCGTCTGCTGCCCAGGCAGGTGCACAGGGCGCTTCCAGCGGTCGTGGGTCCACAGCCACATCGAGGGGCACTCCTTGATGTTATGCTCGAGCAGGCGGGCATAGCGGTCGGTGATGCTGCCCTCGGGCTCGGCCGCAGCGTGCTCACACATGGGCACAAGGGTGCAATCGTAGTAGCCGCGGCGGTGGCGGCGCATGTAGAAGTAGCCCACACGCATGTCGAGCTTGCGGGCAATGGCCTCGGTACCCGTGATCATGGCCGTGGGATGATGCATAAACTCGATCACGTGGCCCTGGTCGGTGACGTGTGGATGCTGGTCGCTGATGAAGCCCAGGGCCATGTGGTGGTTTTCCATCTTGTTGCGTATCATGGTGCGCAGTATCTGGTGGCTGGGGAAGCACTGCGAGTAGCGGGTGCGCAGCCGCAGAAACAAGCGGTCAAACCACTTGTTGCGCAGCGGCTTGTAGGCCTGTCCCAGCACGTTGCCGCGAGCACGCGTGCTCTCGCGAAACCAAAGCACGATGCTGGGTATCCACTCCCAGTTGCCCAGGTGGGCGGCATACATCATCACGCTTTGCCCGCGTTCAATGCCGTCGTCGATGAAGTCGACGTTGTGAAACACCATGTGGCGCTTGATGTCGGCATCGCTGATGTGCAGCAACTTCACCGTCTCAAAGAAAAGGTTGGCAAACTGATGGTAGAACTGGCGCTCAATCTTGCGCAGTTCGCCATGCCCCTTCTCGGGAAAACAGGTGGCCAGGTTGCGACGCACGATTTTCACGCGGTAGCGCACCACGTGATAGGCCACGTAGTAGAGGCAGTCGGCATTGAAATATATCCACCACCAGGGCATGAAGGCCAGCGCGTCGAGTGCCCATCCCAGCGGTGCAAGCAGTATATTTTGAAGTTTCTCTTTCATTGTCGGGCTCAAGCAGTCACAACCTCGGCATCGACACTGAGGTCATCGTTAATTTTAAGCAGTTTCACGTCGACCACCTTGTTGACAAGCGCCTGGCAGGGGGGCACATTCACCTTGATATAGTTGTCGGTGAAGCCGTGCATGGGGCCCTGGCCGTGAGGCTGCTCCATGAGCACGGGGCGCACGGTGCCCACATAGCGCTCGATGAAGGCGCGCTGCTTCTTGTCGCTCAAGGCAATCATGCGAGCCACCCGCCGCTGTTTCTCGCGCTGCGGCACGATGTGGGGTATGCGCAAGGCCATGGTGCCGGGGCGCTCGCTGTAGGGGAACACATGCAGGTGCTCCACCTCGAGCGAGTCGATGAAGTGGTAGGAGTCGTCAAATCGCTCCTGGGTCTCGCCGCGGGAGCCCACCATCACGTCGACCCCGATGAAGCTGTCGGGCATGAGCTGCCTTATCTTGTCGATTTTGTGAGCAAACAGGGCACGGTCGTAGTGGCGGTGCATGAGCTTAAGCACCTCGTCGTTGCCGCACTGCAGGGGAATGTGGAAGTGCGGCATGAAGGCGCGCGAGCCGGCGCAGAACTCGATGATCTCGTCGGTGAGCAAGTCGGGCTCTATCGACGAGATGCGGTAGCGCTCGATGCCCTCGACCTGGTCAAAGGCCTTGATGAGGTCGATGAAGCGCTCGCCGGTGTCGGTGCCGAAGTCGCCTATGTTGACGCCGGCTATCACAATCTCCTTGCCGCCCTCGTCGGCCACCTGGCGGGCCTGTGCCACCAGGCTCTCGATGGTGCCGCTACGGCTGCGGCCCCGTGCCATGGGTATGGTACAATAGGTGCAATAGTAGTTGCAGCCGTCCTGCACCTTGAGCCAGTAGCGGGTGCGGTCGCCCCGCTCGCACGAGGGAGAGAACTTGCTGATGCGCGTGTGCGGTGTCACCACCACCTCCTCCTGGCGGCCCGTTTCGAGCCATTTCTCCACATAGTCGACGATGTCGAGCTTCTGCTCGCTGCCCAGCACGATGTCGACACCGGGCAAGGCGGCTATCTCCTCGCTCTTGAGCTGGGCATAGCAGCCAGTGACCACCATGAGAGCATCGGGGTACTTCTTGACCAGGCTGCGTATGTGCTGGCGGCCCTTCTTGTCGGCCATCTCGGTCACGCTGCAGGTGTTGACGACACACATGGTGGGTGTCTCGTCGTCGCGGGCCGGCACGATGCCGTGCTTGGCGAGCAACTCGCCTATGGTTGCAGTCTCCGAGAAGTTGAGTTTGCATCCCAGAGTCACAAATTTCACTGTTCTACGATTGTTGTTACCCATATTGAGGGTGCAAAGTTAACAAAAAGAATTGACAAGTATACACCTTTGCCGCAACAGAATGTTGCCCGGCTGCGCGCACGCTGCCGCAATGCCGGTGCCACGAGCAGAAGCCGAAATTTAACTCGCTAAAACGTTGCTCACAATTAGGTGGAATAACGAAAAATTTCTACATTTGTGGTCAAAATTGGAAATATACATGGACTTTGAAGAAAAGATTGACAAAAACGGCTATTGCCTGTTCGACCTCACAGCCAAGAGCATCTCAAAGCACCCTATAGAGACCAAGTACAACGCTATTGCCCTGTGCGACAGCGGAGAAGCGATACTGGAGCTGAACATGCAGCGTGTGCACATCTCCAAGGGTACCCGCCTCATGGTCACGCATGTGCTCTTCAGCCAAGCCATCTTTATCTCCGAAGACTTCCATGCGACGATACTGGTAGTGAGCGACCGCTTTTGGCTCGATGTGAGCATAGGCATTCCCACCAAGATGATAGAGGCCTCGCGGGCACGTCCCATAGGCTACATCGGCGACCCCAACCAGTGGACGATATTCAGCAACTTCATGGAGAACATACGCATCTACGACTCGCTTGAATACTCGGCACACTCGGTGGAATGGGTGGGTGCCATCTTCAGGTGCATGATCATCACCGCTGCCGAGATCGAGCTGCACAACCGGGCCGAGTCGCCAAGCGCCAACACGGGCTACACCATGGCCGACACCTACTTCAGGCAGTTTATCTCGCACATCGACGACAACGTGAAACAGGAGCACGAGGTTGCATTCTATGCCGAGAAGCTGCACATCACGCCCAAATACTTGAGCGAGATATGCAAGCAACGCTCGGGACACAAAGCCAAAGAAATCATCTCATCGATTCTCATCTCTAAGATTAAGCGCGAAATCATGATCACAGGCAAGTCGATGAAGGTGATTGCCTACGAGTACAACTTTGCCGACCAGTCGAGCCTGGGCAAGTTTTTCCGCAAGATGACTGGCGAGTCGCCCAGTGCCTACAAGAAGAAAAAAGGAACTTTCTCCCCCCTTGACAAGTGAACACGTCAACACTGAATTGAGATCAAAAGTAGAAGAAAAATAGACTAAATGAGCTACAAAGTATTCTTATTGCTGCTACTGGGCCTGCTCACGGCATTTGGCCCGTTTGTCACCGACATGTATGTACCGAGCCTGCCGTCGATGGTGGGCTATTTTCACACCCAGCTCACGATGGTGCAGCTGGGACTCACCACCAGCATGATAGGGCTGGCCCTGGGGCAGCTGGTGTTTGGCCCCATAAGCGACAAGATGGGGCGCAAGCGGCCGCTGCTGGCGGCCATGTTGCTGTTTACCGTCTCGACGGTGTGCATCATCTTTGCCCCCAACATCGAGACCTTCACCGTGCTGCGCTTCTTCCAGGGGCTGGGCGGTGCAGGCGGCATCGTGATATCGCGCAGCGTGGCCACCGACTCCTTCGACGGCCACCAGCTGCTCAAGATGCTGGCCGTGATAGGTGCCATCAATGGCATCGCTCCCATTGCGGCTCCCGTGGCGGGCGGGGCGATAGTCGACTCGGTGGGCTGGCAAGGCATCTTTGTGGTACTTCTCGTGATAGGCGTAGTGCTCACGGTGGGAAGTGCCTGCATGAAAGAGTCGCTCGTCGTGGAGCACCGCAAGCGCGACAGCATGCTCAAGACCTTCGGCCTTATAGGCACGGTAACGAAAAACCGGGAGTTTATGGGCTATGTCATGCAGCAGGCTGCGGCACAGGCCATACTGTTTGGCAACATTGCCTCGTCGTCATTTATCGTGCAAGACCACTACGGCTACTCGGCCATGGCCTACAGCCTGGCCTTTGCTTCCAATGGCGTGTGCATCGCCCTGGGCGCAGCCTTGTCGGCCAGGTTCAACAAGCCGCAGAACAGTGTGAAGACAAGCTGTGCAGGCATGCTCGTGCTGAGCGCGGCCCAAGCTGGCGTGCTGTGGGCCGATGCAAGCTTCTGGGTCTACGAGGGCGTGTTGTGCACGCTGCTTGCATTCATGGGACTCACTTTCACGGCCTCGACCACGCTCGCCCTTGAGAGCGAGCGCAAGCACGCAGGCTCAGGCTCGGCAGTGCTGGGGGCCGTGGGCTTCTTGTGCGGCGGTCTCGTGTCGCCCCTTGTGGGCATGGGCAACATCATGCACAGCACAGGACTCACCTTTGTGACAGGCGCTGTGCTCTCGGCAATCTTTGCCCGGGTGGCCATGCGCCCGAAACGCGAAACAACCAACTGAAATATAAAAAAACGGAAATTGCAAAAAATTATGGAACGACGATACAAGATATTTCTGCTTGTGATGCTGGGCATGTTTGCAGCATTTGCCTCGCTCATCAACAACACCCTGGGCCCCGTGCTCAAGTTGGTGGCCGACACCTTCCAGGCCAGCGACGCAGTAGTGGGGCTGGGACTCACGGCCAGCATGGCAGGCCTGGCGGCTGGCCAGCTCATCATTGGGCCGCTCAGCGACAAGTACGGCCGGCGCACGCCTGTGATTGTGTCGGTAGGGCTGTTTGCCTTGTCGTCGCTGGCGATCGTGTTCTCGCCAAGCATCACCATCTTTATCGTGCTGCGCTTTGTGCAGGGCCTGGGCGGTGCCGGTGGTATTGTGATATCGCGGTCGATAGCTACCGACAACTTCAAGGGCCGCGACTTGATGACCTCGTTTGCCATTGTGAATGTGATCAACGGCATCGCTCCCATCGTGGCACCGGCGGCAAGCGGGGCCATGGCAAGCATGGGCGGCTGGCAGGCCGTGTTTGTGATGCTGGCCGTGGTGGGCTTTGTGCTGCTGCTGGGCAGCTACCGCCTGCGCGAGTCGCTGCCCAACGGGCATCGCACTACGGGCACGCTGCTGTCGACTTTCAAGCTCTATGGCACCGTTGTGCGCAACAAGCGCTTCATGTTCTACGTCTTGCACCAGTGTACTGCCGAGGTCGTTCTCTTTGGCAACATTGCATCGGTCGCAGCCATTGTGAACCACTATGGCTATCACGGGGCCATGGCAGCAAGCATCACCCTCTCGGTCAACGGCATTTTCACCGCCCTGGGAGCAGGCCTGGCCGCCAGGTTCAAGCAAGCCACCAGCGGCGTGAAGGCTTGCTGCGTGGGCATCATCACGCTTGCAGTGGTCGAGGCCGCGGTCTTGTACATGGGCTGGAGCTTCTGGGCCTATGAGGCTCTGGTGTGCGCCATGCTCGTGTGTGTGGGCATCACCCTCACGGCCTCGACCACACTCGCCCTTGAGAGCGAGCGTGGGCAAGCCGGCACGGCCAGTGCCCTCTTTGGCGCCATGGGCTTTATTGCCGGCGCAGTGGTTGCGCCGCTGGTTGCACTGGGCAACCCGCTACACAGCACTGCAATCGTCTATGTGGCGGGGGCGGCAGTGTCGTGCGCGTTTGCCTACCTGGCCTTGCGGCTGAAGTAGTCGTTGTGCATCTTGATGGCAAAGATGATGCTGCTCATGCAGGTGGTGAGGAGGTTGCACACAAACAGGGGCCAGTTGCTCAGCAGCAGGCCTTGAATGAGGAAGAACAGTCCGCCTATGCCCATGAGCAGGAATGTGCCCAGGGCAATATCGTCGGTCGAACGGGTGCGCACGGTGCGCAACGTCTGCGGCAGGTAGCCCAGCACCATGCATATCGAGGCTATGTAGCCCACGATGTCGGAAATGTGGGCAGCTATGAAATCGATCATCACTGATTTGTTTTTTTTAACTGTTTTATAAATAAAGACTGCACACTCACTGTAGCAGGGCCCCGATAGATGGGGCATAGTGAGTGTGCAGTATCTTTTTTTCTCAGCTATGGCTGAAGTTTATTTCTTCTTGGCGTCGCACTCACGCAGGAGCTCGTCGACGGCAGCCTTGAGCTGCCTGTCGTCGCCCTTGACCACGGTTGCGGGGTCGTTGGCCACCTTGATGTCGGGCTCGAGCTGCGTGTTTTCGAGATAAGTGCCGTCGGCAGTCTCATAGCCTATCACGGGCAGGCCGAAGATGAGGCTTTCGTCCTGGAGCGTCTCCCAGTTCACGCTACTCATGGTGCCAGGCACGGGCATACCCACGAGCTTGCCCATGCGGGTGTGCTTGTAGACCCATGGGGTGCCGTGGGCGTTGCTGTAGTTGTTCTCGCATATAAGCATGATCGAGGGCTTGTTCCAGCGGCGACTCGGCATGTCGCAGGCTGCGCGGCCACGCACCACCTGGGTAAGGTATTTCTCGCCGCTGAAGAGAATCTGGATATCCTCGTGCAGGCGGCCGCCGCCGTTGCCGCGGGTGTCGATCACGATACCCTCGCGCTGGGTGTACTTGCCCAGCACCTGGTCGTAGATCTCGCGATAGCTCTCGTCGTTCATCGACTGGATGTGCACATAGCCCAGGCGGCCATGCGAGAGACTGTCGACCATGCGGGCCTCACGCTTCACCCAGCGCTTGTAGAGCAGCTGGTTGAAAGCACCGTTGCTGGTGGGTATCACCACCTCGTCCCAGGTGTTGCCGTTGCTGCGGCAAGAGATGAGCACCTTCTTGCCAATCTGTCCGTTGAGCAACTGGGTGTAGTCGTTCTCGGGCGAGATTTTCACACCGTTGATTTGCTCGATGACGGTGCCGGGGCGCACTTTCGACTTGGCGCGGTCGAGCGGCCCATACTCCACAACCTCGGCCACCTTCAGGCCCTGTCCAGTGTAGTTGGTGTCGAAGAGCAAGCCCAGGTTGCCAGTGCTGGCCCCAGAGTTGCTGGGATAGTAACGGCCGCCCGAGTGCGAGCAGTTGAGCTCGCCCAGTGTCTCGCTCAGCAAGTTGGAGAAGTCGTAGTTGTTGGTGATATAGGGCAGGAACTTGCGGTAGTGGGCCACAGTACCCTCCCAGTCGCAACCATGCATATTCTTGTTGTAGAAGCGGTTGGCCACCTCGCGGTGCACGCGTTCAAACATGTAGGCGCGCTCGCGGGCGGTATTCATGAGCACCTCGGCGCTGTAGGTGATAGGGGTGAGCTTGTCGCCCGAGAGCTTCTGCATGGCGCTGCTGCCCAGCAGGTAGAAGGTCTTGCCCTCCTTGTCGGTCACGATGTCGGCCCAGCGCGAGTCCATCTTGTTGAGCAGGCTGGTGCTGTGCTTGCGCAGGTCCATCTTCCACAGGTCATAGCCCTTCTCCACGCTCGAGAGGTAGTAGAGCGTGTTGCCGTCTTTGGTGATGGCGGCGCCGGCCAGGTTGCTCGAGTTGGGCGTCACGCGCACGATGCGGTCGTGTATCTTGTCGAGCTCGACAACGATGGGCTTCACCGTGTCGTCTTTCTTGGCATCGGCATTCTTCTTGTCGCCCTTCTTGCCCTTCTTGTCGGTCTGGGCTTTCTCCTTCTTTTCGGCAGCAGCCTTCTCGGCCTTTTCGGCATCTTGCAGGAGCTCATAGTTCTCCTTGTCGAGGCGGTAGCGGTCGTAGGCCTCCTCGTTGACAAAGGCCATGAGCACATCGTCTTGCGAGCCCCACGAGGCCTGGCTGCGCAAGCCGTAGCGGTTGCTCTGGAACATGATGGCGCCGCCGTCGAGCACCCACTTGGGGCTGTGGTTGATATAGGCACTCTGGGTGATGTTGGTGATAGGGCCGCCCTCGGCACTCACGATGCCAATGTCGGAATAGGGGTCGCGGCCGTTGCCTATAAACTCGAGAGCAATCCACTTGCTGTCGGGCGACCAGCTGTAGCCCAGGTCGCCTTCGGTACCATACCATTGCGAGCCGTCGGTGACCTGGTGCACGGCCTTGGTGTTCACGTCCATGACCATGAGCTTCTCACCATTTTCAACAAAGGCCAGTTTCTTGCCGTCGGGCGAGAACTCGGGCTGGGTGCGGTCGGTAGAGCTGGGGATGAGCAGCTCCTCCTTGACGAGGGTGGCGTTGGGGAAGTTGGGGTCTTCCTTGCGGGCGATGGTGGCCTTGTAGAGCTGCCAGTGGTCGCCGCGCTCGCTCGAGTAGACCAGTGTGCGGTTGTCGGGACCCCAGCACACGTCTTTCTCGCCCTCGGGGGTATTGGTAATCTTCTTGGTGGTATTGAACTCGACCGAGGTCACAAACACCTCGCCACGCACCACAAAGGCCACTTGCTTGCCGTCGGGCGACACGGCGGCGCTGGTGGCGCCACGGGTGTAGGCGATGCGTTTTATCGAGTCGCCGTCGTCGTGGAAGAGCGAAATGTTCACCCGCGAGGCATTGCCGCCGTCGCGCTGGGTGTAGATCTCGCCGTCGTAGGTATAGCACAAGGTGCCGTTGTCGGCCATCGAGAGGAAGCGCACAGGATTGGTAGTGAAGTGCGTCACCTCGGTAGCCTGGCTCGGGGTGACAAGCGGGAATTTCCACACGTTGAACGAGCCGCCGTTGCGCTCGCTCAGGCAGTACACGGTCTTGCCGTCGGGGCTCAGCACCGGGCTGCGGTCTTCGCCCGCACGGTTGGTGAGGTTCACATGCTTGCCCGAGCCCACGTCGTAGCGCCATATATCGCGCGTGATGCTCGATGTGTGGTGCTTGCGCAGCGGGTCTTCATAGCCCTTGGCGTCTTGATAGAGGAAGAACTTGCCGCTCTTGTCGACGGCCAGTTCCTGGGCAGGCGTGCCCAGCACCTGGCTGAAGCGGCCACCCTCGACAGGCACCTTGTAGAGCTCGGGCAGGCGCGACGAGGGGAACATGGCGCTTGCGGCCGGGTCTTGAATCGAGGCCTCGAAGAGCACATACTTGCCATCGGCCGAGAAAGCCGAGGGTATTTCTTGGGCCGAGTTGAAGGTGAGTTGCTTGGGAGTGCCTCCCTGGGCAGGCATGACAAAGATGTCGAAGTTGCCCTTGCGGTCGCTGGCAAAGGCGATGAGCTTGCCGTCGGGCGACCACACGGGGTTGCACTCGTAGGACGACTGCGTGGTGAGCTGCACGGCCTCGCCGCCGCCCACGGGCACCTTGTAGATGTCGCCCTTGTAGCAGAAGGCAATTTCTTGCCCGTTGGGAGAAATCTTGGCATAACGCAGCCACAGTGGGGCGTTGTCGGCAGCCATCACGGTCATGGCCGCTGCTGCCAAAGCACAGGTTAAGATCGTTTTCTTCATATTTTTTTATATAGTGTAATGACTTAAAGTTAAAAAAAAATTTCGCAACAGTTGCAGTACGCCCGCTTGGCGGCTGTCATCAATACCACGTGGGCACCGTGTCGCAGGCAAAGGCGAGCCGGGTAGTGAAATGCTTCTTGAGAAACACCACGTGGTTGGGCACGTTGATTGTGTAGGACGGGGCCTTGAGCTTCTTCTTGCTGAAGAGCACAAAGGCGTTGTCGGGGGCAGTGTGCCGGTAAGGGTAATAGCCCAGCTTGGCCACCTTGTTGATGGCAGTGACGTTGTTGCAACCCACGGCAATGAAGTCGACCTGCTTCTTGGCTATGGCATCGTCCTGCTCCTGCTTCATGGCTTGAGTGGCGCCCGACTGCAAGGCCCAGTACTTGCACCCCGGCAAGGCATTGTTGCACACGCCAAACTCGGGGTTGGGCATGCAGCGGTAGTAGATGATCGTGGGGTTGGGCACCTGGTCCATGATAGTAGCATAGTAGTAGAAGATACTGCGGCGTATCCCGTTTTGCGTGAAATAGTTGCCGCCACGATCGTTGTTGTTGATCACAATGAGAAACAGGATAAACACGCTGATGACCGCAGCGCCATAGCGCGGCCAGCGGTGATGCTCGTAGCTGCGCACCAGCAGCACCAGTGCAATCACGCCGAAGATGATGAGGCCGTTGGAGTTGTTGAAATAGTAGATGAGCGTGCCGTTGCCCATGTTGACAACTGCACTCACCAAGAAGGCCACAAAGGGGAAACTGCGGTAGCGCTTCATGTAGATGACCACCATGGGCGCAAGCGTGGCTATGCACTGCATGGTGATGGGGAAGGCATTGGTGATAAACTTGTTGAAGATGCCGTCAAACACGCCGTTGCCCGAGGTGCCCAGCGCGCCCACCGTGTGAAACACGTTGACGAAGTACTCAAAGCAGAACGCTTTCAGGTTGCCTGCCACCAGGAAGTAGACGAGAAACGGCACCCACACCACAGCCACTCCAGCTGCATAGAGGCCAAAGGCCTTCCACAGGTTGTAGCCGTCGCGCTTCACGGCAGCCCACGAGTAGAAGGCAAAGACCAGCGAAATGGCCGCAATGTTGTATTTCATCAGGAACGTGGCCCCGAAGCACAGCCCCAGCCACAACATGGCCTTGGCGATGACCCACCTGTGCCTCGCCACCGGCTCGCCATAGAGCAGACAGCTGGTGTAGTAGATGGCTCCCATCATGAAGGGCTGGGCAAAGTCCTCGGTCTTGATCTCGCGGTGATAGATGGCGTTGAAGAAAAACAGCGTCATGAGCACAGCGCTCAGCAGCGACTGACGCTTGTCCTTGAGGAAGATGAACGCCGTCTTGTAGGCAAACAGGTAGGTCACGGCATAGAACACGCACGTGATCCACATCACGCCCACATAGTTGTAATGACTCAGCAGGTAACCTATGCCGTAGATGAGCCACAGCAGCGGCCCCTTGGAGTCGCTGAAGTCGACATAGGGGGTCATGCCGTTCATCCATGCCTTGCCGCACATGAAAAACCATGCCGAGTTGTTGCGCTGATACAAGTCGTGGGTATAGCTGTCGGGCGATACAAGAAAGACGGCTATGGTGGCAAACAGGGTGAGGATAGTGAATACTTTCCAGTTTTTCTTCAGCGAGCTGAGGCTCAATTCAAGGTAGCTCTTTATCATCATATAGGCAGGTGTATTCTCTTATTTTTTCTCAATTTTCTCTATGTTGTAACGCGGGCGGTCTTTGACCTCGATATATATCTTGCCTATGTACTCGCCCACTACCCCAAGGCCCACGAGCACACAGCCGCCCACAAACCATATCGAGAGTATCATCGAGGCCCAGCCTGTCACGGCACGGCCCGAGAAATAGGAATACAGCACATAGATAAACATGGCCAGGGCAATGAGAATGAAGATGCCGCCCATGCACAGCACCAGGCGCACGGGCTTGATGCTGAACGAGGTGATGCCGTCGACGGCAAAGTTGAGCATCTTGCTCAACGGGTACTTGCTCTCGCCGGCGGTGCGCGGTGCGCGGTCGTAGTACACCTGAGCGGTCTTGTAGCCTATGAGGGGCACGATGCCGCGCAAGAAGAGGTTGCGCTCCCGGTACTTGAGCAACTGCTGGGTGGCACGGCGGCTCATCAGGCGGAAGTCGGCATGGTTGTAGACCGATTTCACTCCCAGGTGGTGCATGAGCTTGTAGAAGCCCAGTGCCGTGGTGCGCTTAAACCACGTGTCGGTCGTGCGCTCGCGACGCACCCCGTACACGATGTCGCATCCCTGCTCGACATAGTCTTTCACCATCTCGGGTATCACCTCGATGTCGTCTTGCAAGTCGGCATCGATGGTCACCTGCGCATCGGCCCAGTCCACAACAGCCTGCATGCCGGCCATCAAGGCATTCTGGTGCCCCGAGTTGCCAGCCAGCTTCACGCCGCACACCCTGTGGCACTGGGCAACATAGCGGTCGATGAGCTGCCACGTGCCATCGCGGCTGCCGTCGTCGACATATACCACACGGCTGTCGCCCGACACCTCGCCGCGCTGCACCATGCGCTCAAGCAGGTCGAGCAGGCGCTCGTTGGTGCGAGGCAGGGCCTCCTCCTCGTTGTAGCATGGTGAAATAATCGCTAATACCGGTTTTCTTTCCATATTATCGTCAAGCATAGATTATATAAGACACAAAGATAACGATAAAAAAACAATTTCGCGATTTAAGTCCCATTTTTTTCATTTTTCAAGCCAAGGTTGCAATTGCATGATATTTTTGCATTATCTTTGTTATCTGAATCATATATAATTATATAACACGAGGAGGAACTTCACAACACATGCAACGATACTGGATAAATCAAAACGGCATTCAGAGCGGCCCGCACACGATCGAAGAGCTCAAGCAGATGACCTTCGACCCCAGCGCGACCTATGTGTGGCGCAGCGGCATGCCCGACTGGAAACGCATCGATGAGCTCGACGAGCTCAAGGGCATCGTCAACCTTGTCCAGGCTCCCTCACAGCCCGACCCGCAACCCACCGAGGCAACAGCAGCCAGCAATGGCGACGTTCAACCCGAGCAAGAACCCGAGCAAGAGCAAGAGCAGGAGCCCGAGCAAGCCGGCGACAGCGAGACTGCCGAGCAGCCGCACGACGACACGCCGGCGGCCCAGCCTCCTGTGTATCACGAGCCCGCCGTCGAGCCCCAATACCAAGCCATGCCGCCCCAGTATGAGCCACAGCAATATGGCCCCCAATACGCGCCTGGCACGCCCGAGTGCCCGCCCACCAACTTGGTGTGGGCCATCGTGTGCATCGTGCTGTGCTGCTGGATACCCGCCGTGGTGGCCCTGATATTCAGCCTCCAAGTGAAAACCAAGTACCGCATGGGCGACTATGCCGCAGCGCAGAAGTACAGCGACTGGAGTGCGTGGTTGTGTATCATCTCTATCGTGCTGGGCATCGTGAGTACGCCCATTGTGCTCCTCACCCAAGCGCTTGCACAATGACCAGGCGCCGGGTCACACAACTCGTTGTGGGGCTTGCAGCACTGGTGGTGGCAGCTGTCGTCTACTTCACGTTCGACCCCTCGCACTCAGCATGGTTTCCCAAGTGTCCGTTTCTGGTGCTCACCGGCTACAAGTGCCCAGGTTGCGGCAGCCAGCGGGCCGTGCACGCCCTGCTCACCGGCAACCTTGCCACAGCGTGGCACTACAATGCCCTGCTCGTCGTGGCCCTGCCCTTTATCGCCCTGCTGCTGGCCGGCCTCGCCATGCGGCGACGCTACCCGCGATTTGACGCGGCGCTCAACTCGCTATGGGTCATTTGGACAGTGCTTGTGGTCATCATTGCCTGGTGGCTTGCGCGCAACATCATGGGCTGGTAAAAAAACGGGACATGGGTGTTGCATCCTTTCTTGAAGTTTTCTACCTTTGCTGGCACGGGATAATGCATCAACACCACCTCTCATCATGAAACCTCTACACTACATCTCCCAACGCCTGCGTGCAGTGTTGCTTGCTGCTGCTGCCTTGGCCACGATGCCTGCCGCTGTGAGGGCAGGCGACAGCTTCACCGTTCCCTCCAACGTCATCAACGAGGGCAAGGTGTATCGTGTGACGGGAATAGGCGACAAGACCATCGACACCAGCGATGTGACCTATCTCATCGCGGCCATACTCAACAAATAGTGCAAAAAGTGATTTTTCCTCCTCCCCCCCCACGCGGTGGAGAATCGTGCTGCCGCCAGCCTGCTACAGGCGGCGGCCTATGAGCGTGGCACTCGTGGCCCGCTCCACCACACAGCGCACGGTGTCGCCCACCTGGGTGTCGCCAGCCGGGAACACGACCACCTTGTTTTGAGGCGTGCGGCCATACATGTCGTCGTGCGAGCGCTTGCTGTAGCCCTCGACCAGCACGTCGACGGTCTTGCCCACATCGTTGCGGTTGCTGCACAGCGAGAGCTCGTTTTGCAAGGCAATCATGCGGTTCAAGCGGTCGATTTTCACTGGCTCGGGCACATTGTCGGGCAAGTGCTTGGCGGCAAAGGTGCCCGGACGCTCACTGTACTTGAACATGAAAGCCGAGTCATAGCCCACCTGGCGCATGAGACTCAGCGTGAGCTGGAAGTCCTCTTCGGTCTCGTCGTGGAAGCCGGTAAACATGTCGCTCGAGATGCCGCAGTCGGGCATGGCCTGGCGTATCTTGTCGATGCGGTCGAGATACCACTCGCGGGTATACTTGCGGTTCATGAGCTTCAATATCTTGTTGCTGCCACTCTGCACCGGCAGGTGGATGTGGTTGCAGATGTTGTCGTGGGCAGCCATGGTGGCAATGATGTCGTCGGTCAAGTCCTCGGGGTTGCTCGTGGTGAAGCGCACGCGCATCTCGGGAGCCGCCTCGGCCACGATGCCCAGCAACTGGGCAAAGTCGACGGCGGGGCTGCCGTCTGACTGACGGTAGCAATAGGAGTTCACATTCTGCCCCAGCAAGGTCACCTCCTTGAACCCCTTGGCTTGCAAGTCGCTGAGCTCGTTGAGTATACTTTGTGGCTCACGGCTGCGCTCGCGACCGCGGGTGTAGGGCACAATGCAGTAGGTGCAAAAGTTGTTGCAGCCGCGCATGATCGAGATGAAGCCGCTCACCTTGCTGCCGCTCACGCGGGTGGGTATCACGTCGCGATAGGTCTCGGTGGTAGAGAGGTCGGTGTCGATGGCCTTGTGACCCGTCTCGGCACTGGCAGTGAGCGCGGGCAGCTGCAAGTAGGCATCGGGGCCGGCCACGATGTCGACGTCGTATTTTGTGATGAGCACATCCTTCATGCGCTCGGCCATGCAGCCAATGATGCCTATGAGCAACCGGCGACCACGCTGGCGACGCAAGGCGTTGAGTTGATTGAGGCGGGCAAAGATGCGCTGCTCGGCATTGTCGCGCACCGAGCAGGTGTTGATAAATATGGCATCGGCCTCGTCGAGGTGCTCGCACGTGTCGTAACCGGCCATCTTCATGACCGAGGCCACCACCTCGCTGTCGGCCACATTCATCTGGCATCCGTAGGTCTCCAGATACAACTTCTTGGAGAACTCCCCCGTTGCCCTGTCGTAACTCAATTTCACGTTCATAACAATGTATTTTTGACTTTTGCGGCTGCAAAGTTACTGCAAGTCGAGCGAAATGCAAAATCAATAACTTGTTTTTGATTTTTGCATTCCCGAGACGCAGCGTAACTTATCCAAAGTTACTGCAAGTCGAGCGAAATGCAAAATCAATAACTTGTTTTTGATTTTTGCATTCCCGAGCCCTCCCTACGACTGCAGGGCGGCAAAGAGGCGATCGAGAGCCTCGTCGGGGTTGCCCGTCTCGTCGAGCAAGGCCACAAACTTGCTGCCTATGATGGCGCCGGCAGCAGCGGCCTGGGCACTCTCAAGCGTCTGCTTGTTGCTTATACCGAAGCCTATCATGCGTGGATTGCGCAGCCCCATGGCGTCGACGCGCTTGAAGTAGGCCTGCTTGGCCTGGTCAAAATTGTGCTGGGCTCCTGTGATCGAGGCCGACGACACCATGTAGATGAAGCCGCTGGTGTGCTCGTCGATGAAGCGCACACGCTGGGCGCTGGTCTCGGGTGTGATGAGCATGATCACGCGCTGGTCATACTTGTCGGCCAGGGGCTTCACCTGCTCCAGGTAGTCCTTAAAAGGCAAGTCGGGCAGGATGGTGCCGCTCACGCCGCTCTCGACGCAGCTCTTGAAATAGTTCTCGAGGCCATACTGCATCACCACGTTGAGATAGCCCATGAGCACGAGTGGCATGTGCACCTGGTGCTTGATGGCCTTGAGCTGCTCGAAGATGTGGCGCAGCGACTGGCCGTTGCGCAAGGCTTGGGTGGCAGCCTTCTGTATCACAGGCCCGTCGGCCATGGGGTCGCTGAAGGGGATGCCCACCTCTACCATGTCGATGCCACGGCGCTGCATGGCCAGGATGACCTCGCCCGTGCTCTCGAGCGCCGGCGCACCGGCGCAGAAGTAGAGCGAGAGCAGTTTTCTCTCGCCCCGGTTGGCAAACAATTGATTGATGCGATTCATGTGTTTTTTTCTATTTAGTTGGTTCTTATTTCTTCGATAAAATTCTTGAGTTTCTCCACATCTTTAAGCCCTGGAGCAAGCTCAAAGCGCGAGTTCACGTCGATGCCCACACAGCTGGGGTGGGCAAAGTCACGCACCTGCCGTGCATCGCCGGGGCCGATGCCGCCACTCAGCAAGAAGGGCGTTGAGCCGTCGTAGGCTTTGAGCACGCTCCAGTCATATTTCCTGCCGCTGCCGCCGCCTGCGGGGCACTTGGTGTCGAAGATGAAGCAGTCGACCAGCCCCTCATACGATGTCTTGCAGCGCTCCACGTCGGCAGCCGAGGCCACGCCTACGGCCTTGATTATCCTTGTGGCGGGCAACAGGCGGCGCAAGCGCTCGACCTGGGCCGGGGTCTCGTGGCCGTGCAACTGCACACAGCCGAGCCTGCCTGCCGCTACAGTGCGCACTATGGTTGCCGGCGCCTCGTCGACAAACACGCCCACCGTCATGGCCTCGCCGGCCACAAGCGAGGCCCGGGCTGCAACGCCGGCCGTCACGCATCGCGGCGATTGCTTGCTGAAGATGAACCCCAGCAGGTCGACACCCAGGGCAGCCACCTGCGCCACATTGCGTGCCTGGCTCAATCCACACACCTTCACTATCATAGCGCGTCGGTGAATTGTTGCAGGGCCTGGCCTGGATTGGACTGCTTCATCAACTGCTCGCCCACGAGGAAGCCGTCGTAGCCGGCAGCCCGCAGCCGGCGCACCGTGGCCGGACTGCCAATGCCGCTCTCGCTCACTTTCACAGCCTGCGCCGGCAGGCGGGCGGCCATGGCAAAGCTGTTGTGCACATCGGTCACAAAGGTGCCCAGGTTGCGGTTGTTGACGCCGCACATGTCGGGCTCGAGCGCGGCATAGTCGAGGTCGCGCTCATCGTGCATCTCGAGCAGCACCTCGAGGCCCAGGTCGTGCGCCTTGGCCAGCAGGCTGGCACAGGTGTCGATGCTCAGGCAGGCCGCGATGAGCAGCACTGCCGAGGCACCGCACAAGCGGGCCTGGACAAGCTGGTACTCGTCGATCACAAAATTCTTGTAGAGTATGGGGAGCTTCACCCCTTGCCGGCGGGCTAAAGCGATATACTCATCGCGGCCACCGAAGTAATGCTCGTCGGTGAGAATGCTCAGCGCGGCGGCACCGTGCTGCTCATAGAGCGGAGCCACATCCTGCACCCGGGCTTGGGCGTGTATCCAGCCTCGCGACGGGCTCTTGCGTTTAAACTCGGCAATGATGCCGGTGGTCGAGGCTTTCAGGGCCTGACTCATCGAGGGCACAGGCTCGTCGAGCATGGGCTCGACGCGGGCGGCAAGCTCGCGTAGCGGGGTGGCCTGCTTGAGGGCGGCCACCTCCTGGCGCTTGCGGGCCACTATTTCTTCAAGTATATCTTTCATCGTGGGGGGCGTTTTGTGTTGTTGAGAGATTGCATTGCCCATGTCACGAGTTGAGGTCCACATATTTCTTGAGCACCTCAAGGGCCTTGCCGCTCTCCAGACTCTCGCGGGCGGCAAGCACCGTGTCGGCAATGCTCATGTGGGGTTCCATCACGCCTATGCCGTAGGCAGCATTGGCCACGACCACATTTTTCTGGTCGTCGGCAGCGGTGCCGCGCAGCACGCTGTCGAATATTTTCACAGCCTCGGCCTTGCTCGCGCCGCCGCGCAGGTTCACCGGGTCGGCCACCGGCAGACCCAGCTGGGCAGGGGTGTAGAGGCGCTCGACATCGTTGGTGGTGACTTTGAAATCGCCGGTGAGCGAGATCTCGTCGTAGCCGTCGATGCTGTTGACGATGCCGTAATTGATGCCTAATTTCTTGTAGATGCTGCTGTAGAGTCGCATCTGGTCGAGACTGGCCACGCCCAGCAGCTGGTAGCGTGGCTGCGAGGGGTTGACCAGCGGGCCGAGCTGGTTGAATACCGTGGGAAACGGCAGGGCCTTGCGCACGGGGGCCACGCACTTCATGGCGCGGGCAAAGAGCTGGGCGTGCAGGTAGACGAAGCCGCACTCGTCGATCGAACGGTTGAGGCGGTCGATGTCGGCAGTAAACTTCACGCCGTGGCCCTCGATCACATCGCTGGCGCCGCTCACCGAGGTGGCGGCATAGTTGCCGTGCTTGGCCACCTTGTAGCCAGCCCCCGCAATCACAAAGCAGGCACAGGTAGAGATGTTGAACGTGTTCTTCTGGTCGCCGCCGGTGCCCACCACGTCGATGTAGTCGCCGGCGTCGAGACGGGCCGGCACGCCAGTGTCGAGTATGCCCTGGCGGAAGCCCAGTATCTCGTCGACCGTGGCGCCGCGCATCTGGATGGCGGTGAGGATGGCGCCCGTGGACAAGTCGGGTATTGCTCGGTTAGAGATTCCTACCACAATGTCGCGGGCCTCCTGGCTCGAGAGGGTGCCGCCAGCGATGAGCCGCTGCAAGATGTCTTTGATATTTATCATAGTCGTAATCTGTTTTCTGGTTGTCGTCATAAAGAAATGTGTTGCCAGCCGTGGGAGATTTCAATGGTTCAAGAAATTCTCCACGATGGCCTTGCCCTGGGGCGTGAGCACCGACTCGGGGTGAAACTGGATGCCGTGCATGTCGTAGCGGCGATGCTTGAGGCCCATGATTTGGTTCTCATCGCTCACGGCGGTGACCTCGAGCTCGCGGGGAAAATGCTGGCGCGACACCACCCACGAGTGGTAGCGCCCCATGTCGATGCGGCCGGGCAGGCCGGCAAAGATGTAGTCGTTGCCTATGAGCGTGCCAGGGGTCGACACGCCGTGAAACACCTCGTCGAGGTTCTCGAGCGCGGCGCCAAACACCTCGCCCATGGCCTGGTGCCCCAGACACACGCCCAGCATGGGCCGTGACGGGGCATAGGCCCTGATCACATCGTTGAGCAGGCCGGCCTCGTCGGGGATGCCCGGGCCGGGACTCAGGATGATTTTGTCGTAGCCGGCGAGGTCGTCGAGCTGGAACTTGTCGTTGCGCAACACGGTCACCTGGGCACCCAGGGCTTTCACCATGTGGGCCAGGTTGAATGTGAACGAGTCGTAGTTGTCAACAATCACTATTTTCATAACTTGAGTTGTTTTTTTTCGATTTCTGATGATTGGAAACAGAGAGAGATGCCCCGAGGCACCTCACATGCGCTCGGCCAGCTCGATGGCCCTCACCAGGGCGCCGAGCTTGTTGTCCACTTCCTGCAACTCGCGGTCGGGGTCGCTCTTGGCCACGATGCCGCTGCCAGCCTGCAGCCACAGCGTGCCGTTGCGGCTGATGAAGGTGCGTATCACGATGGCCTGGTTGAGATTGCCGTTGAGCCCTATGAACCCGATGCAGCCGCCGTAGGCGCCGCGGCTGTGGGGCTCAAGCTGGGCGATGAGCTGCATGGCTCTCACCTTGGGTGCGCCCGAGAGGGTGCCGGCCGGGAAGGTGTCGACAAAGGCCTTGAGGCTGCTGGCACCCTCGTCGAGCGTGCCGCTCACGCGCGACACCAGGTGGATGACGTGGCTGTAGTACTGCATATCCTTGAAGAAGTCGACTTTCACATCGTGGCAGTTGCGGCTCAGGTCGTTGCGGGCCAGGTCCACGAGCATCACGTGCTCGGCATTCTCCTTGGGGTCGTGCCGCAGAAACTCGGCGCTCTTGCGGTCGGCCGCAGCGTCGCCGGTGCGCCGCGTGGTGCCGGCTATGGGATCGATATAGGCCTTGCGCCCCTCGATGCGGCAGTGGGTCTCGGGCGAGGAGCCGAAGATGCGGAAACCGCCAAAGTCGAAGTAGAACAGATAGGGCGAGGGGTTGATGCTGCGCAAGGCACGGTAGAGCTTGAGGTCGTCGCCCTCGTAGTGCTGCACATAGCGGCGCGACACCACGATTTGAAACACGTCGCCGCGCTTGCAGTGCTGCACACAGCGGGCAATGTTGGCCCGATGCTGCTCGTCGGTGATGGTCGAGGTGACAGGACCCACGGGCTTGAAGCCGTAGGCCGGCACGCCAGCGCGGCCCACGGCCTTCATGAGCTCGTCGAGGCTGTCGCGCTCGCCGGGAGCCAGCAGCTGCACGAGGGTCATCTTGTTGTTGTAGTGGTCAAAGACGATGATATCTTTGTAGAGGATGTAGTACACGTCGGGGGCGTCGTTGTCGGGCTGGCGATCGACTGCAACATCGATGTGCTCAAAGTAGCGCACGGCGTCGAACGCGGTGTAGCCATAGAGGCCGCAATACTGGCTGCCCTCGCCCTCGACGTGGAAGGCGGCGATGAAGTCGGCCATGGCCTGCTCCACGGGGTAGGCATCGGTCACGGGGCGGGTCTCGACCAGGCCGCCAGGCATGGTGAAGACGGCCTGCCCGTGGCTCACGGCCACGCTGGCCAGCGGGTGGATGCCGAAGAACGAGCGGCTGTTGTCGTGGCCGTGATAGTCGCTGCTCTCCATGAGGGCGCTCTTGGGATAGAGGTCGCGCAAGCGCATGTACACAGCCACCGGCGTGTAGAGGTCGGCCAGAAGGGTGCGTGTGGCTGTGACGTAGGTGTATTTCTGTTTAGAAGTTTCCATATTCTCCTGCCATTTGTTTGTTGCTCAAGTAGGTTTCCACATCTTTGTCGCCACGGCCGCTCACGGTGAGTACCACCACATCGGTGGGCTTGAAGTTCACCTGGGCCAGGGCTGCCACGGCGTGGGCGCTCTCGATGGCGGGAATGATGCCCTCCATGCGGGTGAGCTCGTAGCCGGCCCTGATGGCCTCGTCGTCGTTGATGGCCAGCACGGTGGCGCGGTGCTCGGTGGCCAGGTGGGCGTGCATGGGCCCTATGCCGGGATAGTCGAGGCCGGCCGAGATGGTGCCAGCCTCCATGATTTGGCCGTCGGGGGTCTGCATCACCAGGGTCTTGCTGCCGTGCAAGATACCCAGGCGCCCGGCATGTATCGTGGCTGCCGTGTAGCCGCTGTCGACGCCGTGGCCGCCGGCCTCGGCCAGCACGATGCGCACGCGCTCATCGTCGATATAGTGGTAGATGGTGCCCGCGGCGTTGCTGCCGCCGCCCACGCAGGCCACCAGATAGTCGGGATAGTCGCGGCCCGTCTTCTGCTGCAGCTGCGCCTTGATTTCCTTGCTTATCACGCTCTGCAGGCGGGCCACCATGTCGGGATAGGGGTGCGGCCCCACGGTCGACCCTATCACATAGAAGGTGTCGTCGGGGTGACAGCACCAGTCGCGTATGGCCTCGTTGGTGGCATCCTTGAGGGTGTGGTTGCCCGTGAACACGGGCACCACCGTGGCCCCCAGCATCTTCATGCGCTCCACGTTGGTGTGCTGGCGCTCCACGTCGAGCGCACCCTGGTAGACCACGCAAGGCATGTGCATGAGGGCGCACACGGTGGCCGTGGCCACGCCGTGCTGGCCAGCGCCCGTCTCGGCGATGATGCGCTTCTTGCCCATCTTCTTGGCCAGTAGCACCTGCCCTATGGTGTTGTTGATCTTGTGGGCACCGGTGTGGTTCAAGTCCTCGCGCTTGAGGTAGAGCCGGCAGCCGTACTTGTGGCTCATGCGCCTGGCATGGTAGAGCGGCGAGGGGCGACCCACATAGTCGCGCAGCAGCATGCGGTACTCGTCTTGAAACTCGCGGCTCTCGATGATGTCGAGATACTGCGCACGCAGCGCCTCGACCGTGGCATAGAGTATCTCGGGCACATAGGCGCCGCCATACTCCCCATAGTAGCCGTCCTCGTCGGCCAGAAATGTTTTTTTCGTCTCCATTGTATCCTGTGTATGTGTTTTCTTACCTTATTTTTCTTGATAATGAAAAAGACCCGCCGCCATGAAATCGCGACAGGTCTCTCTACTTATATTGTAGCATAATGTTTTATCTTGCTTGCGCGCACTTGCGCGGCGCGGCCTGGCTGCTCACGATTTCGTCAAATCCCGAGAGGCGCCACCACGCTATATACAAGTTGTTGTAAATCATCGTTCTTGTCATGAGTTAACAGAAAATGAATGTATATTTAAACGTAAAAACTATGTTTTACGGCACAAATATAGGATATATATTTCGATTGTGCAAATATATATTACAGTTTTTCCTAATTTTTTCTCGCTTTTAGATAGCCAAACGCAAAAGAGGCCGATATTCGATTGAATATCAGCCTCTCGACGTACCCGGAGTGGGACTTGAACCCACACAGCCGCAATGGCCAAGGGATTTTAAGTCCCTCGTGTCTACCGATTCCACCATCCGGGCCGCTCATTGCCAGTAGACAAATGCGCTGCAAAGATACAACTAATAATTAAAAACCAAAACATAACCCCTCAAAAAAAAATCCTTCAAACATTTCAACTTGATGTGACTGACGAGAAGCTCACTTAAAGCTGCA